>JAABUX010000222.1_pt1 | contig 98564 bp, 96 predicted proteins | sample 5561851 | NCBI WGS metagenome assembly JAABUX01 (sample SAMN10711883, study PRJNA513361) | rock metagenome | isolation source: Antarctica rocks | place: Antarctica: Victoria Land, Richard Nunatak red sandstone | collected 2016-01-03 | reverse complement strand
CGTCGGCGGGTCGCCTTTGCGGGCACCTCGGGCTCGAGAGCGAGATTCGTTGACATGCGTGGGACCTTTCACGCCCTCAGTAAATGCATCCGGTCAGCTGGCCTCATGCGAAACTGAAACAGAGGGGGGCGCCCACCTTGGTGACGATCACCAAGGAGTCCGGATAGGGGTGGAGTGCCTGCTTGATGATCTGATTGGTCACATGCGGACCGTAAAAGTCGCTCGTGTCGATATGGTTTACGCCAAGTGCAACCGCCTCTCGCAGCACAGCAATCGCACTGTCGACATCACGCGGCGGTCCCCACACCTGTGGACCGGCAAGTTGCATCGCGCCATAACCGACGCGCTTCAAGGTAAGCGAAGTGTCGGGTAGCGCAAAGCTGCCGCCAAGATCCATCTGTTTCGCCATTCTGTTTTTCCTTTTGAGCTAGACCGGGGTTTCCCGGACAGTTTGCTAGCTGCGATCGGTAACATCGACTCGTATTGTTCTGGGCCTGACTTAGCGGAGAGCTGCATGCCGGCGTTTTCGGTTGCACCTGATCGCGATGTATTCGAATATCGCTGCGCGGACCGCCGTCGATTTATACGCCGTCGCTTCCACTGAGCCGATATTGTAGCGGCTTCTTCTCCTATTCCCAGCGTCAGTACGAACGGCCGGTTGCATCTGTTTCGTTCTCACAGATGCCAGCGGGATTATAGCGCGCCTGGTTTGGCGTTCCTCTACTAAAGCGCGGCGCGTGTTTTAAAAAATGAGGCGAGAAACGCGTCGATTTCGTCTTCGGTATTGTAGCCGTGCGGTGAGACGCGAATGCCGGTCGGGTTCGGGTCCGAGTGCGATGAAGTCGCGGCCGGCGAATTCGAACGTGACGATGCCCGATGAAATACCGGCGCCGCGCGGCGTCTGCAACGCAGCGCCCAACGACCGGGCCCCGGACGAGCCGCGCCCCTTATTCGACTACTTCACCGCTCGGGTTTTGCAAGGACGATCGGTCATAGATAGCATCCAACGCGAGCGCGCGACCATCGACGAAGGCTTCTCCGACGTCATAGGTTTCGGTTCGCCACGAGCCATCTTGAGCGCGCACATCGACCTCCACCCGTTGCATGTCGGCATGGACGACCATGTACGCGACGAGCGATGCCATGGCACGGTACGCAGCTCGCTTTTCAACAAGGTCGTACGATCGGGTACTTCGCGAGAGAACTTCAGCGACGATGCGCGCCCGTTCGATGACCGTCGCATCGCCCGACACAGCTTCGCATACGACGCCGGCATCCGCATAATAGAACGTGTCGGCGGCGACGCGGATTTTGACATCGGCACCAAAGGTACGACACGGCGACCGAAAGAGGCGGTCGAGTGCCCCACGCACGCTAAACGCGATGGTATCGTGATCGACGGTTCCGCCGGCAAACGCCATCACAAAACCCCGATGCAACTCGAATTTTCCGTCCTGAGCGGATTCCCAGCTCAGAAACTCGCCCTCCCTCAGTTGCGGAATAATCGGCTCTTTCATCGCATGCTTAGGAAGCGCTTTTGCCATAGCGGCAATATATCCCGTAACGCCACGGCTTGAAGCGTGATCACGCTGCGCGGGGCTCTTCAACGCGCCGTACTGGGCCACGGCAAGCATCGATGCGAACGGGCCGATCGTGGTCGAAGGCCGGTCGCAATATCGGCCTCGGACTGAGGACCGGCCTGCGGGGTTGGCGTTTCCAGTCGCGCCCGGCGCCGAGCGGCAAGAGCGCCAACCAGAGAGTTACTGACTTGCAGCGTGCGCTGCGGAGACGCCCACGTCGCGCAGTGCGAGCCACGGCAGGGCGTTCGAGCCGAACTCGTTATCGCAGATAACGATCTCATCGCCGGGACGCCACGGAAATCCGCGCGCGATCGTGTTAGCCCCACCTCCCGTGTTGCGCAGAAACGCGATGCCGTCGCCCCGCGCGCCGATGAAGGCACCGATGCGCTCGCGGAATTCACGCAGGTGCGATTCGACCGCCAGGATCCCAAGGATGCCGGCGTCCCCTTGGCCGTCGACGAGCGCTACGATGGCGTCGCGCGTGCGCCGCGGCAGAACGCCGGCAGCCGCGTGATTGAGGTAGACGAGGCCTTCGCGCGGGGCGATCGCCTCGCGACGTAGCGGTGGAACGCGCAACCTCAGGCCGCCCCGATCATCTCCTTCGCGTGCCAAGCGACGTTTTGGGCGCGGTCGCCGACGCGTTCGAGCTGCGTGAGGACGAAGAGCATGATCGTGCCCGCGCGCACCATGCCGGAGTCCGCTTGCATCTCTTCTTGCAACGCTTCGATCCCACGCGCGTAGAGCAGGTCGACTTCGTCGTCGCGCGCGATGACCGCTTCTGCGATCGCGGCATCGCCTTCGGTATAGGCGCGCATCGCTTCGCGCAGCATCTCCGAGGCGATCGCGGCAATCCGTCCGATCTCCACGCGCGCCGGGCGGATCGCAACGTCGGCGAGTTTGATCGAATTCTTCGAAATATCGACTGCGTAATCGCCCGTGCGCTCGAGGTCGGTCACGATCTCGAGCATCGCGGCGACCTGCCGGAGTTCGCCTGCGACGGGCTGCTGCTTCCAGATCAGCTCGATGCACGACTGCTCGACTCGGCGCCGCAAGGAATCGACGTCGTCGTCGCCCGCGATGACGCGCGCGGCCAAGGACGTATCGCGTTTCTCGAGCGACGTCACCGACGAAGCGATCGCGTCGCCGACGAGCGCGCCTAAGCGAACGACGTCGAGCCGCGCGCGTTCGAGCGCCTCGTGATATGCCGTGCGCATCCGGACCAGATTCGTCCTCTCCGTCATGCCGCCTACCTTGCTAGCGCCCGAGTCGGCAGGAGTATAGCATAGCGAGGGACGCCGGGCGACGCTCCGAAAGCGCATGCGCGTGGCTTATGAAACCATCCTCGTCGAACGCGACGGCGCCGTCGCGCTCGTGACGCTCAACCGTCCCAAACTTCTTAACGCGCTTAATGTTTTAATGTTGCGCGAGCTGCACGCCGCGCTCGAGGAGCTCGACGGCGACGGCGGCGTGCGGGCCGTCATCCTCACGGGCGCCGGCGAACGTGCCTTTGCGGCGGGCGCCGACATCTCGGAACTCGCGACCCTGCCGGGCGCAATCGGCGGCGCACGGCAGGCGCGCCTGGGGCAAGGGCTGACCTTGCAGATCGAGCGCATGCGCGCGCCCGTCATCGCCGCGATCAACGGCTTCGCGCTCGGCGGCGGCTGCGAGCTTGCAATGGCATGCGATATCCGCATCGCAAGCGACGCGGCGCGCTTGGGACAACCGGAGGTCAACCTCGGGTTGATGCCCGGCTACGGCGGCACGCAGCGCACGGCACGGTTGGCGGGCCGCGGCATGGCGATGTACCTCTGTCTGTCGGGCGAGATGATCGATGCGCACGAAGCGCAGCGCGTGGGACTCATCGAACGCGTCGTTCCAGCCGCCGACCTGCTGCCCGAGGCGCGGCGCATCGCGGCGCTCATCGCTTCCAAAGCACCCCTTGCCGTCAGCGCAGCCAAGCACGCAATCGACGAAGGCATCGCGCTCTCGCTGCAAGCGGGGCTCGAAATCGAAGCCTTACACTTCGGCGCGCTCGTCGGTACGAGCGACTTCGCTGAGGGGACCGCGGCCTTTCTTGCAAAGCGAACGGCAAACTTCAGCGGTTCCTGACGCGCCCCGCGCTTGTCCCCGGAGAAGATCCCTCGGTAAGCGGCGCGGGAAGGCGGAGGGCGCCTTGCATCTAATGATGGTGCGCCATGGCCAACACCCGCGTCCCGGCGATCACGCTCGATAGCCGGACGCTGCCCTCGACGAATCGCAACGTGATCATCCGCGATGCGTTCGATAAGTTGCAATTGGGCGGCATTCTCGAGTTACCGGAGGAGAGCGATCCGCGAGCGCTACGCAACGAGTTCTTGGAGCATCGTCCAGGACGGTTCTCCTGGGATGCGCGCAATCTGGGGTCGGGCCGCTGGACGATCCGCATCGAGCGCATCGACGAAGGCGCCGACGTCGCGACCTTTCTCTCGCACTGTAGCCCCTTCGGCAATGCGAAAGCCTCGACCGTGCGCGATCTCGCCGGACACGCCGCCGAACGCTCGTTCCGGCAAAGCGACACGATCTACGACGAAGGCGAGATGTGGCCGTACCTCGCGTTCGTCCGCACCGGAAAAGTGATCTACACGCTCCTCTCGCCAGACGGCAAGACGCAGTCCCTGGGCGAGCGGCTGCCGCTGGACCCGCTCAACGAGACGGGGACCTTCGACGGCGGCGGCGCAACGACGCGCGCGGAGGCGCTCACCGACTGCGCCCTCGTGCTCCTGCCCACCGAAGCCGTGCTGCACGCCTGCCGCAACGATGCGGAGCTCTCGATCGGGTTTCTCGCCGACGCCTCGCAGGCACGCCGCCGCTCGATCGAGACGATCGCCGATCTCGCCTTCGCCCACGTGCTGCAACGCGTCGCGAAGTTTCTGCTCTCGTACGCGCCCGCGACGACGGGGATGGCCAAGGGGCTCTCGGGGGTCGAGAATCTCTCGCAAGCGCAGGTCGCGCAAGCCGCCGGGACCGTACGCGACATGGCGGCGCGCGCCCTACTGCGGCTCAAGAATGCAACTGCGGTCGAGCTCGACCGCGGCCGCGTCCGCGCGCTCGACCGCGATCGCCTCGAAGCCTTCGCCCACAACGTCCAGGCCCCGCCGATCTAGCCGCGTGGTGCGAGGCAAGCTGGAGTACTACCTGATTTACTCCGACGACATGAGCGCGAATTGCGGGCACGCGGCATCGTGCGAATCCTAAGCGATGCGGTAGTTGCCTTCTAGCCGTTATTATAACGACTTTTGCTCAGAGCGCGCCTCGGCCAATCGCAGTTCGGTGTCCTTCGCTTTGACGAACGACGGGGCCATGGACTACGATTATCGTGTGAGCTTTAAAATTGCCGCCGCCACGGAAGAAGAGGTTGATCTCTACGAGCGGGTGCTGTATCCGCTACAGGATCGCGTGCTCGAGATCGCGGGCGGCTATCGTGAACGTCTGATCCTGACCGGAGGCACGGCGCTCGCGCGAGTGTACTTTGACCACCGCTATTCCGAAGATATCGATCTCTTTACGGACGTGGAGCGCGTGCAACCACTCGCGCATGAATTCTTGAACGCGATTCGATCGGCTGGCATTACGGTGGACCTAACGAACGGCCAAGACCAGCCGGGATTCGTCCGAGCCTTCGTCGGCGAAGAGCGCCTCAAGGTTGACATCGCGGCTGACCTTCCGCGCCTCGATCTCCCATTTTTCGATCCACGTCTAAAGGTGTGCGTCCACACGCTCACCGATCTCGGTGGCAACAAGGTCGTAGCCTACGAGGGGCGAGCTGAAATAAAAGACGTCGTCGACTTGTACTATCTCGCAAAGTCCCAGACGTGGCCCGAGATGTTTCGGGCCGCTGACCGAAAGCGCGTTCCGATCGCCTATGAGGAGCTCCGATTCATTACGTCGCAGCCAATTATAGGAACAGTCCTTTCAAAGACCGACCTTGATTTCGACGTGGAGACATTCGTCGGTGTGCTGAATAATGAACTCGAGATCGAAATAAAAAAAAAGAAATACGAATTGAGAGGCCGGGTCAAAAGTATCGTCTCTGATTTGCTATGGGACGCTCCAGCGAGCGAACGACGTATCAGTCCCGCGACGGCCTCCGTACTGCTTCGTCGTGCCGAGAAACTTCCGGAGCCGGCTCGGCTGTTGATCGAAGAAGCAGTTTCCGCTGAGTGAGCGCGAGCGATCCGCTTCCAAAGCCGGCCGCCTCGATAGCCGCGCGCTTTCGATCACAAGTCTGGGTCGGCATGAACTGCACGCGCGGTTCGGCGTACTTGCGAATCCTCGAGGGTACTGCTGCTCGACCTTCTGGTGAGAATTGCCGATCAACTTAGATTCGAAAGCGGAAAAGATGTGGACGGGAATCCTTTCTGCGCCATAGGCTAAGCCGGCGCTAAGAAGGGCCGAGCCAAGGAAAAAACCCAACGCCGTTAAGGCGCGGGTTCCAGACAGATGGGATAACCGCATAACCGACTCTCTTTTGCGAATTCGCGATTGGTTCTCGAGCGGCTTTTATCATTGGGGAGTTACGGCCGGGACGGTCCTAAGGGGACGATCATCGACTACTAATGTGCCGACGTCGCGACCGTTCTCTCGCACTGCAGTCCGCTGGGCAGCGAAAAAGTGAACGATACCCGATCTCGCCGCGAACGGGACGGAGGCTAATTTTCGGAAGATCGATGGCGCTTCGCGCAAGCGCGGCGAGCATCATGTCGAAGATCATCGGCGGATGGCGCGCAGCTGGAGCACTATCTGATTCAGTCCGACGACATGAGCGCGAATTGCGAGCACGCGGCATCGTGAGCGTCGCTATTTTTGGCTCGGTTGCTCGCGGAGATTCGACCGAAGCCAGCGACCTCGACCTGCTGATCGAACTCGACCCGGAAGCTCGACTCGGCTTCTCGTATTTCACTTTGCCGAAATATTTCGAGGAAATCCTCGGCGTCCGCACCGATGTGGTGAGCAAGAACGCGATCAAGCCGTATATCCGCGAGCGAATCCTAAACGATGCGGTCGTTGCCTTCTAACGACCCGGGTCTCTGCCAAAAAGGCGGCGCAGTGGTCCAGGCATACGGCGTCTCCACCGCTGGCGCACAACGTGCACGCGCCGCCATCTAGCGCACACGTCGCGATAATCGTCCTCAGTGAAGCCACGGATTTACGAACTCGATGCCGAGGTTCTCGAAATCGCGCACGTTTCGCGTCACGAGAACCAAACCACGCTCTCGCGCGGTTGCGGCCAAAAGCGCATCGATCGATCGGCGTCCGATGTTCGGATTGAGCGCAGTAAAACGGCCCCAACGGTCCGCGATTACACCGTCGATCGGAATCGTTCTACGCGCAAAGGATGTCGCGATCCGTTCGAGAGCGTGCTCGAGATCGGCGCGGCGCTTGTGATCGGATTGCATGTGGACGCCGCGCCTAATTTCGCCTAGCGTGATGACACTGAGAAAGATCGGCCGGTGCTCGAGCTCACGAAGCCAGCGGATGACAGCGGGTTCGGGAGACGCTCGTTGGCTCTCCGAGATGACGTTCGTATCGAGCAAATATCCGTTCAGGCCGGCGCGTCTTCCCGCGGTTCGTCGTCAGCGCGGCGCGATTCGAGCTTTACGCCGGCAAATGGCGCGGAGAGCAGGAACGACACCAATGCGTCCGACTCCGAATCCGCTTTAGAAAGGCGCGCAAAATCGGCCTCGGAGACGACTATGGCGATTGGTTCGCCGTGGCGCGTAATGCGCTGCGGCCCATCCCGCTCGACGCGCGAGAGAAGCTCGCTCAGCCTGTTCTTCGCTTCCTGAACTTGCCACTCACCCATCACTTCGCGCATGTTAGTCCTTCTAGCCTGTCTAGACATAAACATACCGGTCCGACCGGCACGTCGTCAAGGATGAAAGCGGGAATCATTTGACCCGGTGTTCGCGCTGACGTGGTGTTCGCGCCCAGGGAATACGAAAACGAAGGCCGCGAGGAGCTTCGAACGCAGACCCATTAACGCTGCAGTGCCGCCAGCGCCTCTCCGAAGGTACCGACCGGGATGACGCGGATGCCGCGTTGGTCCGCGACATCGCGCGCGTTCACGCGCGGCACGAGGAACACGTCGGCGCCGGCGCGCTCGGCGGCCAGCAGTTTTTGCTGGGTGCCTTCGATGCGGCCGACGCGCCCGTCAGGAGCGATCGTTCCGGTTCCGGCAATCGCGTGCGCATGCACGCGAGCATCGCCGTGCAGATCCGCATAGATCTGCAACGCGAACATGAGTCCGCCGCTCGAACCCGCGATGTCGCCCAGATCGAAGCGGACCGGGACCGGCAACGCCGGCGGCTGCGTCGACGTACGGACGAGGATTCCCAGGCGCGAGCCGGAGGCCGTCGCGACCGTCGGAACCAGCGCGTGCAGGAGCCGACCACCGCGTTCGAGGTCGATCTGCGCGTCGCCGCCGGCTGGGAGCGTACCGACCACGCTCGAGACGTCGTCGAGCGCGACGATGCGGCGCCCTTGCACGCGCACGAGTGCGTCGCCATCGCGCAGCGCCGTGCCGGCCCGCGACGACGGCATCACGGCCGCTACGTAGATGTGCCGCGCGGGCTCGGAGACGCGATAACCGGCGGCGCGCTCGGCCACCAGGGCGGCGAGGCTTTGGCTCTCCGTCATCGCCGCCACGAGAATGCGATCGTAGGCAGCGGGCGTCTCGCCCGGAGGCACGAGCGCTTCGCGGCGCACGAGTTCGGTGCCGGGCACGACCCGCGCTGCGAGCAGCAGAACGTTCGCGCGCGCGATCGTCACGTCGGTAAGAAAATAATGCCGCTGGGCGCGTGCATGGCCCTCGACCGTGACGCGAGAGCGCAGATCGACCGCACGGCCCGGCGCGAGTACCAGGTACGGTGTTGGAATGACCGAGAGCGCGAAGGCCACGAGCAACGCCGCGATCACCCACACGAACGCCGGCCGCCGCAGGTCGCCCATCGTCAACTAATGATGAACTTCAGCTAATGATGAACTTCGACCGGGTCGCGTTCGGCGGTATCGACCGCAGCGTCGAAGGCGACGCGTTTGGATTTGGCGGCCGCTTCGGTGAGCGGCTGGGCTGCTTCGGGTGCGGGCTCCGGCTGCGGTGCCAGCGCTTCACGGCCTTTCACAACGCTGCCGATCGCCGTCGAGAGCCGTGCCTCGAGCTCTCCCAGGACCTGCAACGCATACGAGTCGGCGCCGGCGCGAATCTTGCGCGCCTTCTCCTGGGCTTCGCGCAACACCACGTCGGCCGTCGTGCGCGCCGCCTTCACGATGTCTTGCTGCTCGACGAGCTCGTTCTTCTGCGCGACGGCTTCCGTGACGATCTGTTGCGCTTTCTCCTGCGCGTCGCGGATCACCCGATCCTTATTCGTCGAGATCACCTTCGCACGGCCGAATTCCTCCGGCAGCGTCGAGCGCATCTTCTCGATATATTCGATCAGCCGCTCTTCGCTCAGAATGCGATGACCCAGCGGCACCCAGGTCCCTTCGCGAACGTATTGTTCGAGCTTATCGATAACGCGATAGATCGACAAATCAGGTCCTCCCGTTGGCGTGGCGCTTGTGCTTCATGTAGCCCAGAACGACGTCCGGCACGTACTTCGAGATATCGCCGCCTTGCAGAAATACTTCTTTGATCAAACTCGAACTCACGAATGAGAAGCTCGAGTCCGACATCAGAAACATCGTGTCGACACCCGTGAGCGAACGATTCATGTGCGCGAAGGCCATCTCGTTCTCGAAGTCCGAGACGACCCGCAAACCCTTGACGATGACGTCGGCATCGATGCGATTGACGTAGTCGGCGAGCAGGCCGCGAAAGTGATCGACGCGCACGTTGACATACGGTTCGGCGCAGCTGCGCAGCATCGTTTCACGTTCGTCGAGCGTGAAGTGCGGTTTGCGCTTCTGCGGGTTGACGACGACGGCGACGGTGACGGTGGAAAAGACGGAGGCGGCCCGCTCGATAACGTCGAGATGGCCGTTGGTCGGCGGATCGAAGGAACCCGGATAAATCGCGTGGCCGCGCAGCCCGTTCACGACGTTGCAACGACTCGCAAAAATTGCAGCATGACTTCCCCGTACCGTGCGTCGCGGACGGTCGTAAAGCCTGGACTTGCGAACGCATTTCCGTCCTCGCGGTGCTCGTAGACGACGATCGTCGCAGCATCGATCGTGCCCCGCGCACGCAGCGTGCCGAAGGTGAGCTGCGGCGGCGGCAGCGCGTACGGCGGATCGGCGTAGACGAAATCGAAGCGTCCAGGGAGCCGCTGCGCCGTCTTTTCCACCGTCGCGCAGATTACGCTCGTGCGCTTGGCGATGCCGAGTTCTTCCGCGGCGCGCCGGATTGCTTGCGCCGTCGGCGCGTGGAATTCCACGAACGTTGCATGCAGCGCACCGCGCGAGAGCGCCTCGAAGCCAATCGCGCCCGTTCCTGCATACAGGTCGAGCACGCGTGCGCCCACGATGCGCTCGGCCACGATCGAAAACAGCGCCTCTTTCACGCGGCCCGGCGTCGGGCGAATCGCAGCGCCTTGCGGCGAACGGATCACGCGCGAGCGGAGCTCGCCGCCGCTCACGCGCACCGCACGGCTCTCATCGGGGCGACTTCGCCGCGCCGGAAAGCTGCCCTTGGAGGAGTGGCGGCAGTTCGGCGAGCGCGTGGATCGTGTGCGCCGGCTTCGGCAGTGCCGCGGGGTACAGGCCGCCTTCCCAATCGAACCACACGGCGGTCAGACCGAGTGCTTGCGGGCCGACGATGTCGGTTTCGGGATCGTCCCCGACATACCAGATGCGTTCGAGGGGCAGATCGAAATGCTTCGCGAGTACGTCGAAGGCTTCGCGCGACGGTTTTCGCGCCGCGATCCGTTCGCTAACGAAGACGGGACCTTTGAAATCGATGAGCCGCGCCTTCTCCTCCTGCAGCGGGCTCCAGCCGTTGGTGAGGATTGCGTACCGCACGCCGAGCGCATCGAGCGCGGCGAGCATCTCTTTGGCACCCGGCAGGTCTGCGACGTACTGCGGCGCACGTTCGACGACGCGTTCGCGGAATTTCTGGGCTTCGTCGATCACGTAATTGCCGCCGCCCGGTGCGAAGCGCTCGAAGAAGCCGGAGATCGCGTTTTCGACGGTCTTCTCGCCGGAGCGGTAGACGGCTAGTACGCCGTCGATCGTGCCCTCGGCCTCGGCCATGTCGCACGTGACGCCGCGCGCGCGTGCGTATTCGCCGAGCATGTCGATAGCGGTCGTCCGCTCGAGGCGATTGTCGACGCCGAGGGTATGGTCGAAGTCGAAACCGACAGCGATATCCTGTGCCATGGGCGGCCTCTTCGTCCTCGACGCCGCCGTACCTCACGAGCTCAGCAAGGTCGCCCGTACGGCCGCTTCCACATCCACGTAGGCGCGCAGTCCGCGATGCTCGGCGCGTTCGAGCGCGGGATCCGCAGCGACGACGGCATCGGCGTCGGCCTTGGCGCGCATGTAGAGCGCGAAGTCCGAGACCACGTTGCCGAGCAAGCCCGAGCCGCCGCCGGCCTGCACGGTTCCGGCGAACTCACCCTCGCCACGCAGGCGCAGATCCTCTTCGGCGATCTCGAAGCCGTCCGTCGTGCGCGCCAGGATTTCGAGGCGCTCCACATCGCCCCGCTCGTCCGGGACGAGCAAGACACAGTACGAACGCGCGACGCCGCGCCCGACGCGGCCGCGCAACTGGTGGAGCTGCGCAAGACCGTAGCGGTGCGCGTCGAGAATGACCATGACCGATGCGTTGGCGACGTCGACGCCGACTTCGACGACGGTCGTTGCGAGCAAGACGTCGGCTTCGCCGCGCGCGAAGCGCGTCATGACCGCTTCCTTTTCGCGCGAGGGCATCCGGCCGTGGAGCAGCTCGACGCGCAGATCGGGAAAAACGTCGTCGCGCAGCACGTCGAGTTCCGCGAGCGCGCTCGTGAGCGCGGCTTCGGATTCGTCGATCGCCGGCGCGACGACGTAGGCCTGCCGGCCCTTGGCGACGTTCTTGCGCACGAAGTCGTATGCTCTCGATTTCCGGCTCTCGCGCAGCACGTACGTTTCGATCGGCGTGCGGCCGGGCGGCAGCTCGTCGATGATCGAGAGATCGAGGTCGGCGTACTTCGTCTGCGCGAGCGTGCGCGGAATCGGCGTCGCGGTCATGTGCAGCGTGTGCGGCGCGCGGCTCTTCGCGCGCAGTTTCGCGCGCTGTGCGACGCCGAAGCGGTGCTGCTCGTCGATGATGGCCAGGCCCAGATCCCGGAACGCCACGTCGTCGACGATGAGCGCGTGCGTGCCGACGGCGAGATCGCATTCGCCGCTCGCGAGCCGCCCGCGCACCGCGGCGCGCTCGCGCGTGCCCATGCTGCCAAAGAGCCCGTCGACGCGGATGCCGAAGGGCAAGAGCAGCGGCGCGAGTTTCTGCGCGTGCTGCGACGCCAGAATCTCGGTCGGGGCCATGAGCGCACTTTGCACGCCGCTCTTGGCGGCGAGCACGATTGCCGCGGCTGCGACGAGCGTCTTGCCGCTCCCGACATCACCCTGCAGCATGCGATTCATCGGCGCGGTGCCGGCCATGTCGTGCCAGATTTCGCCGACGACGCGGCGCTGCGCGGACGTCAGCGCGAACGGCAGCGCGGTCTCGAAGCGCTCGAGCAGGTTCGGCGGCGCGACGAGCGACGCGGCACCACCGCCGGCCTTGCGCTCCGCGCGCTTGACTGCAGCCGCGAGTGCGAGCGCAAAAAACTGCTCGAAGATCAACCGCTCGCGCGCGCGCTCGGCGGCCTGCAGCGTGACCGGCTGGTGCGCCTCGCGCCAGGCGGCGGAGAGTGGCGCGAAGCCGTGCTTTGCTAGGAGCGCCGGTGGCATGACGTCGCTGACCAGTGCCGCGAGCGCATCCGCGTTGCGCGCGATCGTCGCCGCGATCGTTCGCGACGCAAGCTCTTTAGAGGCGCGGTACACGGGGACGATCGCGCCGACGTACGGCTCGTCCTCGCCGAGCAGCTTGTGATGGAGGACGTTGAGCTCGACGGCGACGGTGCCGCGCGTTCGTTTGAGCGCCGCCCGGCCCACGACGAAGACACGTTCCCCCGTGACGAGTTTCCCGGCCAGACCCCGGCGTCCGAACCAGGTCGCTTTGATGCGCCCGGTCGCGTCGGCGATCTCCGCGCTCACGATCGGCACGCGCCCTCGGAACTCCGCGACGCGCACGACGCGCCCGAGCGCGATCGCTTCACTCGATTCCGCGTCGACCGGTGCGCCGGCGCGTGCGAGCGTCGCGCGCACGATCTCGGCGATCGGCGTCGGCGTGCGCCAATCCTTGTAGTCGCGCGGATAGGTCCCGGCCAGGTCGCTGGGCGCAAGAATATCCAGCGCGGCGAACTTGCGGGCGAGCTCGGGACCGACGCCGCGCAAGCCCAGCAGCGACGGAGCCGGGCTTACGTCGCGCGTCGCAGCAACTCCGCGCCGACGTCATCGAGCGGAACGCGCCGTTCTTCGAGCAGCACGAGCGTATGATAGACGAGGTCCGCGACTTCCCACGCGATCTCGCCCGGATCTCCGTTCTTGGCTGCGATGACGACTTCGGTCGCTTCTTCGCCGATCTTCTTCCCGATCCGATCGACGCCGTCGTGCAGCAGCTTCGCGGTGTAACTCACCGCCGGATCCGCATCCCGTCGCGCCGCGATCGTCGCTCGCAACGATTCGACCGCGCGTGTGAACGGCGCGCTTTCAGCGTCGCCCGCAAGGAGCGACGCTGAAAAACAGCTGGCGCTCCCCGTGTGGCACGCCGGACCGCTCGGGTGCACCCGATAGAGCAGCGCGTCGGCATCGCAATCGTACCGGATCTCGACGATCGCCTGCGTGTTTCCCGACGTCTCGCCTTTCCGCCACAGGGTCTGGCGCGAACGACTGTAGAGCCACGTCGAGCGCGTCGCGAGGCTTCGCTCGAGCGCCTCGCGGTTCGCATGCGCGAGCGTGAGGACTGCGCCGCTGCGAGCATCCTGGATCACGACCGGCAGCAACCCGTCCTCGGCCCACGCGAGATCATCGATCGGCATCTCGGTTGGGCTTCGCTGAATCCGATGCGTTCGCTTTCACTCGCGGTGGGGGCGGATGGGGAGGCCCCGGGCGGCGAGTTGCGTTTTGAGTTCGGCGATGTCGAGTTCGCCGAAGTGGAAGAGCGACGCCGCGAGGGCCGCGTCGGCATCGGCCTCCTCGAACACCTCGGCGAAGTGCGCCGCCGATCCGGCGCCCCCCGACGCGATGACCGGAACGCAAACCGCCGCGCGAACGGCCCGCGTCAGCGCGATATCGAAGCCCGACTTCGTTCCGTCGCGGTCGATACTCGTGAGCAGAATCTCGCCCGCGCCGAGTTCGACCGCGTGCTGCGCCCACGCAATCGCATCGCGGCCGGTCGGCGTTCGGCCGCCGTCGACGACGACTTCCCAGGCCGTGCCGTCGCGCGAACGACGCGCGTCGATCGCAAGGACGATGCACTGGCTGCCGAACTCGGCAGCCGCCTCGGCGAGGATGCGCGGCGCGCGAACGGCGGCGCTGTTGAGCGAGACCTTATCGCAGCCGGCGCGCAACAAATCGCGCACGTCTTGCCCGCTCGCGACACCGCCACCGACGGCGAACGGGATGGTGAGTTCCGCGGCGACCGCGCGCACGACGTCGCGCATCGCGCGGCGCCCCTGGAGCGTCGCCGTGATATCGAGAAAGACGAGTTCGTCCGCTCCTCGCATTTCGTAGGCGCGCGCGAGCTCGACCGGATCCCCCGCGTCGATGAGTTCCACGAAACGGATACCTTTGACGACGCGGCCGGCATTGATATCCAAACACGGGATGATTCGCCGGGCGAGCATCAGAATCGGGCGACGCTTTAGGCGGCGACGGCGGCGTCGCGTGCACCGTCGATCGCAATCACCAGCAGCGCGAGATCGTCGTGCAGCGTACCGCCGCTCATCCGCCGCACCGCCGCGACGAGCTCGTCGGCACACGTCTGCGGATCGGGCGACGCCGTGCGCAAAAGCGCCGCGGCGCCCGCGTCTTCGAGCAGGTTGCCGTGCTCGTCGCGGGCTTCGGTGAGGCCGTCGGTGGCAAGCACGATCATATCGCCCGGCACGAGTGCGAGCGTTCGGCTCTCGTAGCCGAACTGCTTGTCGAGGCCGATGATCGGTCCCGTCACGTCGAGCTGCTCGACGCGGTCTCCGTGCCGTCGCCAAGCTCCCGAGTGTCCGGCGCTCGCGTACGTGAGCGTCGAGCGTTCACTATCGAGGACGCCCACGAAGGCGACCACGAAGAGATTGGGGTCGCTAATCGTATCGAGGAAGACGCGGTTGAAGTCGCCCAGGATCGCGGCCGGATCGCGCTGCGCGAGCGCGAGCGTGCGCATCGAATATTTGACGAACGCGGTATTGACCGCGGCCTGGATTCCTTTGCCGCTGATGTCGGCGACGATCACGAGTCCGTTCGTCGCATCGAGCCGGCGCACGTCGAAGAGGTCGCCCCCGACCGCGGCATCGAGATCCGCCGAGATGTAGGCGGTACCGATGCGCGAGCCGGGGAGCCGGTCGAGATCGGTGCGAAAGGCGATTTGCAACGTATCGACGATCGAGCGTTCGCGAGCGAGTACCGCGAGCATCTGCGTGCGGGCGCGCAAAAACGCGACCGCGATGAACCCGAAGACCAGGACCGATGCGAGTCCGCCGGCGAGCGCTTCGTTGATGCGGCGTTTGAGGTCGTTCTGCGCGAACTCGAGCCGCAACTCCAGGAGCCGGTGGACGCGACTCGTATCGGCCCGCAGCTGATCGATCAGAATTTTGCCGAGCGTCTGGCGCGTGAGCGCGTTGCGATCGTGGGGATGTGCGCGCAACGGCTCCGCGACGTCGTGCTCCCACGTTTCGTGCAGCGTGCGCATCTCGGCAACCGAGGAATGCAGTTGCGCGATGCCCAGACTCTTCGTCGTCGCGTCGAATTCATCGAGCGCATTGACGAAGCGCCGCGAACCGGAGGCCGGATCTTCCAGAAACCGGTCGGCGACGCCCGAATCGATGAAGCCACGCAAGGCGGCTTCCTGATCGACCTGAATGAGGACCAGAGTGTCGAGCTGTTGCTGCGCGAGCACGAGCGCGCGCTCGACGGCCGCCGCGTTATCGAGCTGCGTGTAGATGCGCAGCGCGATGACGACGGCGACGACCGAAATCGCAGCAATCAGCGCACCGAGCAATAATGCTCCGCGCACATTAGCGGTTCCAAGGAGCGTGCGATTCGGTACGGTCATGGGAAGAGAGATCGAGGCGACGCCCAGATTCGAACTGGGGAATAGAGCTTTTGCAGAGCTCCGCCTTACCACTTGGCTACGTCGCCGTTGTCTCGACCGAGGCTGCGAGCGGGTGGCGGGAATCGAACCCGCGCATCAACCTTGGGAAGGTCGCAGGCTGCCATTACATCACACCCGCACGACTGGCCGAGAACCTTCCGCTTCTCCCTCAGGGGGGAGGCTCCCGCTACGTGCGCTCAGCCGTCGGTCGTTGCAAACCCACGCGAAACTTTGCCGAGCAGATCGACGAGCGTCTTTTTTTCCGCCTGCGTCAGCGAGCGCATTGCCGACTTGTTGCGTGCAAAATAGTTTGGCAGCAGTTGCTGCACGAGCCGTTTTCCACTGCGCGAGAGTGAGATGTAGGAGACGCGCCGGTCTTCGGTACTCGCTTTACGATCGATGTAGCCATCGCGCTCGAGTCCTGCGACCAAACCCGTGACATTGGCCTGAGTCGTGCCCAGATAGCGGCGTAAATCGGAGAGTGAGATCGGCTCGCCTTCGGCCTGCAAAACGATGAGGACCCCGAATTTCTGAGGCGTCAGCCCGGCATCGAGAAACCACGTTCCAAGCGCGTTTTCCACACGCTGCGCCGTCGTCCGCAAGGCCAGTAGTGCGCGAACGGCTGCAGCGTCGAAGTCGGTATGTCGTTTCCGGTGGCCGGTGAAGTGCGCTTCGGGCCAACCGACGATGTCTTCGGAGGCCTGCGTGTCGGCGTCTCTCATAAACCTATGCTATCATACAGTGCAGTAACAATGGTCGCAATGCTTTCCTTCTTAAGGAGTTCTTAGTGAAGAAAATCTTCGCGAGCGCTGGGCTTCTGGGTTTGCTGATAGCAGTGTCCATGCCGGCGCCCGCACAAACGGTCCTTGCCAAGCGTGGTACCGACGTCAGCGGTGCGTTACAGCAAACGTTGAACTCCAAGAAAAGCCACGACGGCGATACGTTTACCATCAATCAAAAAGACACGTTCTTCCATAAAAACCCCGCTCTGCACGGCGGCGTGATCGAAGGCCACGTCGAGAACGTCACACCTGCGAGCCCGACGCACAAGGCCACCATGACACTCGTATTCGACGACGTCAAACTGCCTGACGGCTCGACGGTTCCATACGTGGCAAAATTAACGTCGATCAGCGTTTTCGAGCCGAAGACGCACCATATCCGCGACGCAGGGCTCGTCGTCGGGGGCGCCGTGGCCGGTCACATGCTTGCCAGCAAGCGCGGCATCAAACATGGTGGCCTCGCGGGCGCCGGCGCCGGCTTCGCACTCGCATCCTCGCTCAAGAGCGACATCAACGTCAAGCGCGGGACGATCGTCAAGATGAAGCTTACGGACGACCTCGTTGCGGGTACGCCGCAAAGCGGTTCGAACGCACCGGAAGCCGCCCCCGCGGCGACGTCCACGTAGTGACCGGCTGCGGCAGCGTAGGGAGGCGGAAGGGACTGTTGGCGTCTCGCGAAAGCAGCCACGGCCCACCGGCCGATGAGGAGAAGTTTAATGGCAATGCAAGTGACCTGTCCGCTCTGCGGGCAGACGATCACGGGAGAAAACGAGGATGCGCTGGTCGCGGCGGCAGACGCGCACGGCGACGAGAATCACGGCATGCGGGCGCCGCGCGAGATGATCGTTAGCAGCGCGCAGCAGGTCTGACGGAGTCAGGCCGCACGTCGCGATACCGCAGGGACCCTGCCATGCGCGGGGTCTCTTTTCGTTCGTCGGACTGCCGGCGCGCAGCCGCGTCATCGATTGGCGCCGCGAGGCTCGGCGTTGCTGCCCAGCCCCAAGCGCGTAACAAAGCGTGCCGTTCGTGCATCGATCCCCCCTCGTGTGGTGAAGAGCGATGTACCCGGAAGGCACGGCGGCCGAAACGTCTTCGCGCCGGAAGAGGAAGCCCCGCGGTCCCTCGGGAGCGGGGCATCGCCGGTTATGCCGAGAGCCGGAATCGAACCGGCGACACCAGGTTTTTCAGACCTGTGCTCTACCGACTGAGCTATCTCGGCGAACGGAGCCGTATTCCGCGCCTCCACGACGTTCCCTTGGCATGCGACGCAGCGGCGATTCGCTACTCGAGTTCGCGCAGCGCGGTCGCGACGTCGTGCGCGCGAGGTCTGGGCGGATCCATCGCGGAGCGTCCCAAGTAAACGATTGCAACGATACGATCAGACGGGTCGAGCCCCAGAAATGCGCCGACCGAAGCATCGTATGCCATCGCCCCCGTTCGCCAAATGGCACCCAGCCCAAGTGCGTGAGCGGCGAGCAGCATGTTCTGCACGGCGGCGGCCGTCGCTGCATAGTCTTCGAGCGCGACTTCAGCGTCGTCGCTCGTACGCGTACTCACGACGATGAGGACCGGTGCCCGCAGCGGGCGCTGTGCCTCGCGCCGCAGATACGCGTCACGATCGGCGTCCGTCTCGTGCGTGCGCGCGGCTAAGCGCTTCGACCACGCTTCGCCCAGCCGTACCCGCGCGTCTCCGCGCAAGACCGTAAAGCGCCACGGCTCGGTGAGTTTGTGATTTGGAGCGTAGAGCGCGGCCTCGACGATCGTGCGCACGTCTTGCGGTGAGACGTCGCCGCCGAGTTTGCCGATACTGCGGCGCGTTCGCAGCGCCTCCAAAACGTCCATCGTACCCTTGCGAGAGCGATGAAGTCCCCGCGCTTCGCCGCGCGAGGACTTCATGGAACTGGCGACGTTGATGGGGCTCGAACCCACGACCTCCGCCGTGACAGGGCGGCGCTCTAACCAACTGAGCTACAACGCCAGGCAAGTGGTGGGCACGGTTGGGATTGAACCAACGACCCCCCGCGTGTGAAGCGGATGCTCTCCCACTGAGCTACGCGCCCGGCTTGGGAACCCACCCCGGCCCTAGCGAACACGGAGTATACCGTATAGGGTCAACCGTGTCCATCCGCAGAAGCGGAGTGCGTGCGAGGTTTGCTCGTCGCGTTCTGCTTCCTCTTCTACCTCGCCGTCGACGCCGTCGCCGCGCAGGACGCGCGGCCGTTGCCATCTCCGTCGGGAGCGCCGTTCGTACGCGCGCACCGTAACGTGACGACGAGCGACGTCGCTGCGCAGCGCGCCTTCGACGACGGCCTCACGCTGCTCTACGCGTTCAATCCCGACGAAGCGCGCCGCTCCTTCGAGCGCGCCGCGCACGACGATCCGGGGCTCGCAATGGCGTGGTGGGGCATCGCCATGTCGCACGGCGTCAACATCAACACCTCCTTCGATTCGGCCGAGCAGCGGCGCGGCCGGGACGCGATCGCGAAGTCGGCGTCGCTTGCCAACAACGCAATGCCCGTCGAACGCGCGTTGATCGGCGCAGCCGGTAAACGCTTTGCCTACGATCGGCCGAGCGACAGCGACCGCTCCGCGCGCGCCTACCGCGACGCGATGGATGCGGTCGCGGCGACGTATCCCGCCGACGACGACGTGCTGACCTTGGCCGCCGAAGCCGAGATGGACGTCCATCCCTGGTCGTACTTCACGAACGACGGCCAAGCGACGCCGGGCACGCCGCGCATCATCGAACGCTTGCAAACGGTTCTCGCGCGCGACCCTGCGCATCTCGGCGCGAATCACTTCGTCATTCACGCCTTGGAAGAGTCGCCCCACCCCGAAGCGGCGCTCGCCGCGGCGCGCCGCCTCGCGAGCGACAACCTCGAACCCGCGGCCGAGCATCTCGCACACATGCCGGCGCACGCCTTCATGCGCATCGGACTCTATCACGACGCGGGCGACGCGAACGCGCGCGCAATCGAAATGTACCGGACGTACCTCGCAGGGGACCCGGCCGGTCACAGCGACTACTTCGCACACGACTGCACGTTCGGCGTCGATGCGTACATGATGTCCGGCGAGTATGCGGCGGCGCGGCGGCTCGCTACCGTCTGTGCTCGCGGCACGGTCGGCATGGGGCCGCTCGTCGATCTGCGTTTTCGGCGTTGGGATGCGCTCGCAAACGACGGCACGACGACCGATCTCGGCGCCGGAATGCTCGCCGCGCGCGATGCGCATTTCGATGCCGCCGCCACGCACCTGAGGAATCTGCGCGCTTCGGGTGGTGACGTCGGTACGATCCTCGCCGCGCTCGTCACAGCGCGTGTGGCTCAGACCAAAGGCGACCCGGACGCCGAGATTGCGGCACTGAAGATCGCGGTCGCCAAGCAAGACGGTTTCGGTTACTCCGAGCCGCCGACGTTTTGGTATCCCCTGCGGGAAACGCTCGGTGGCGCCTATTATCGCGCCCACCGTTATGCCGACGCGGAGCGTACGTTCCGCGACGATCTGGTGCGTAACCCGGACAATCCGCGGTCGCTCTTCGGACTCGCCCGCACGCTCGAAGCGCAAGGCCGCGCGAACGACGCGCACGCCGTGCAGCTGCGCTTCGCGAAGGCCTGGGAGAAGGCCGACGTCGCGCTCGATATGAAAGATTTGTAATGCTCGAGGAGTTCCGAAAGATCGAACGCTTCCGCGTGGCCTTCGCCGACGTCGACATGCTGCGCCACGCAAACAACCTCGCCTATATGCGCTGGGCCGAAGCGGCGCGCAGCGAGTATTTCGCCGAGATTCTGGGCGAAGAGATCGGCGGCGCACGCGGGATGATCCTCGCGAGTTCGAAGATCGCCTATGAGAAACCGCTCATCTATCGCGAGCAGGTCGCGCTCGGGTGCCGCATCGGTCGCGTGGGAACCAAGTCATTCGATTTCTTGCACGAGATCTGGAGCGTCGATCGTGACCTGCGGGCCGCGCACATCGAGACAACGCTCGTTGCGATCGACTATGCGAGCGGCGGCACGATCGCCGTACCCACGCAGTGGCGCACGCGTATCGCGGAATTCGAGTCGACGATGGTAGGGGTTTAGGATGGAAGAGATCGTCCCGCTCATCAGCTCGAGCGTCGCCGGACCGCTCGGCGTGCTGCACCTGCCGCGGCTCTGGCTCAAGATCCTGTTGCACGCGAGTGGCCGTCTCCCTGAGGGCTACCGGCACGGCGCGGGCGGCTTCGATGGACTGCTATGCGAGCGGCTCGGGATCGATGCCGCTGCTTTCATCGCGTTCATCGAAGGCGAGCGTCCCGACTATCTGGCGCTCGAAGCGTGGGTAACACAGCACGCGCGCGATCTTTCTCCGCACGCCATCGCGGCATTCAACGACCGCATCCGGACGGGCAACATGGGCGACGAAAATGCCGCGAAGGCGCGCGCGCGCTTCAAGGTAGCCGACGACACGTTTGCAAATGCAATCGCGCTCAACAATCTCGACGATTGGTCGCTCGCGCACGCGGCAGTCACTGCGGCAGGGCGCATTGCAGACGGCTCGAAGAAGAGCGGCTAGACTTTCCGAACCGGTCGCGGAGGGCGCGTAGCTCAGGGGGAGAGCGCTACATTGACACTGTAGAGGTCATAGGTTCGAAACCTATCGTGCCCACCATTACGAAAGCCCGCACCTGCGGGCTTTTTGCATGCATGGGTATACGGTGCGGGTAAGGGGTATACCGCATGTCCTTTCACATCCAGATCTCGACGAAACGCGATCCCCGCGAGCGAGCCGAGGTGATGCGGGCTGAGGCGAGGCCACGTCCGTTGCCGCCTGCGAGCGTTGCGACGATCGAAGTGAACGGGGCTCTCACGCGCGAGAACGTTACCGCGCTGTGCGGACGCGCCGCGGAAGTCTTGAAGACCGATGTCGGTACCGTGGTCGTCGATTTGCAGATGTTGAGCGGGAACGCGGGACAATCGCTTGAGCCGCTCGCCATGTGGGTCGCGTCGCAACGCGTAACGCGCCACCATCTCTTCGTCCGGGCATGCCAAGCCGGCGTTCACGAGATTCTCGCGGCGATGCCGGACGCCAAGGCGTGGCTCATCGCGCGCGAAGCGACCGAAGCCGATCTGAGCCGGCGTTGCGTGCACATCGACGGACCGGCATTGCGCGGTAACGACCGCTCGGACTGCGCCGATCTTTAGAAGTCGTACTCGAGCTGCGTCCGAATATACTTGAAGTCGTAAGGAATCGTCGGCTGATCGCGATTGGCGAAACGTTGCCGGACCGAAAAGCCCTTGTACGTACCGGCCTTCACCGGATTGAAGAAATACTGGACGTCGACGTCGTCTTCGAAAGTCCGGTTCTCCGCCAGGACGTTGTCGTACTGATAGTACGCTTCGCTCGCGATCGCTTTGAGCCGTTTGTTCGCGCTCAGATACTGCGCCGCGAGCTTGTACGACGTGCCCGCACTGCGCCGGTCGACCATACCTTGCGAGATGCTCGTCGTGTAGAGCGGATCGGTCGCGTAGCTGTCGCTGTAGGGCGACGCGATTCCACCGTAGGCGACGCGATAGTGACCGGGCGCGATCAGGGCGCTCGACGTCGTTCCGCCGCCCGGCAGAAAGAGGCCGCGCGTGGCTCGCGAGGCCGTGGTCGTAAACACGTCGGCGTACTGCGTCGGCGCCGAGTCGAAGCCAAACGTGGCGGAAACCTCTTTCGTGAAATTCGCCCCGATCTGGAAGCCGATCGTGTTGTTGCGGATCTGGCCGAGGTACGACTTGCCGGCATTGCGTTCGCTCACGTACTGCGCCGCAACGAAGGGCACGTACGGCGATTTCGGCAGAACGGTATACTTGGCATCGGCGTACGCCAGATTCGCGAGATCGTAGAAGCTGTAATTCTCGATGTGCGCAGCGAAGGGGCCGACCGAGGCCGCGAAGTACGCGCGTAGCGCACCGCTCGTGTTCTTGATGATCGGGCCCGCCGAGTTGCCCTCGGGCTGGCTCGTGAGGAGCGTGTTGGCCGTGAACGCGGACGAGGTCCGGTTCTCGAAGCGAACGATCCGGGTCACGCCGACCGTGACGCCCTTCATGAGCGTCGCGTTGACATCCAGACCCTGATAGGCTGCGGGCTTGAGCCGCGAATCCGACGACGGTGCCCACAGGAAATTGAAGATCTTGTCGCCGACCGTCGCGTCGATGCCCGCGGAATGATAGTTGAGGTACGCTTCGTCGAACGTCGCAAGCGCCGAGGTCGGCAGCGTATTATCGAGCTTGCCATTGAACTGCGGCTGCGGACGACGCCCGTATAAGCCGAGCGAATCGGAGGCGAAATACGTCGTACCGACCCGGACGGGCGAGCTCAGAAAGCGATAGTCGGTATGGATGCTTCCGCCGGGTGCGAACGCGCTCCGGTTGGGGTTCGCAGCGTTCTGTGGAGAGTTTTGCCGCACGAAGTTGTAGGCGCGCAGCGTTCCGCTATACGTAAAGGCGTTGGGCGCCGACGTCGGCGTCGCCTTCGCCGTCTGATTCGTCGGCGTCGGACTCAGCGTCGGCACGGGCACGGGCACCGGCACCGCTTGCGCGCGCGCGCTGCCGCTCGCGACGGCAAACGCCGAAAAGACGGCGGTTATGAGAATCGGTAAACGACGAAACATGGATTCCTTCACAAAGCGGCGGCGTCTCCCGTACGCTTCTATCATTTCATCCTTAACGTTTTGTTAAATCTGTGGTCGAAATAAGAGAGTCGGTGCTCCGGCGGAAGCCTCCTCCCGACCGCCCCAGGAGCGCCCGGCCGTCGCTCGTGGAAGACGTCCTCGTGTCGAAACTTACCTACGGTTCCTATCTGCACGTCGACGAGCTCTTGGCTTTGCAGCGGCCGCAGAGCGTCCCGGCGCATCATGACGAGTTGCTCTTCATCACGATCCATCAAGTCTACGAGCTCTGGTTCAAACAGATGCTGCACGAGATCGAAGCCGCGATGCGAAGCCTGGCCGCGGATAATCTCCTGCGTGCGGGCAAGCACTTCCGCCGGATTCATGCGATCCAGCGGCTTCTCGAACAGCAGGTCGACGTGCTCGAGACGATGACGCCCCAAGAGTTCAACGCCTTTCGCGATCATCTCGATCCGGCGAGCGGCTTTCAATCCGCGCAGTTTCGGGAGATCGAGTTTCTCTGCGGCGCGCAGCGAACGGGATACTTGCGCTTTCTCGAGCCGACCGGCGTCGAGCGCGAGCGGCTCGAGTACCGCTTGACCGAACCATCGCTCTACGACTCGCTCAAAGCGCTGCTCGCGCGCCGCGGCTACGCGACCGCGAACGCCGCGGAGCTCATCGCGACGTACAAGTCGATCTACGATGATGCGGAGCGCCGCTACGATTTATACCTGTTGCTCGAAGACTTCATCGAATTCGACGAGCGTTTTCTGCTTTGGCGCGGACGACACGTCAGGATGGTCGAGCGCATGATCGGCATGAAGCCCGGCACGGGCGGATCGCTCGGCGTCAACTATCTCGAGAAAACGCTGTCGAAGAAGTTCTTTCCCGAATTATGGGCGGTGCGCACGGAACTCGGCGCGTCACCGCAATCCGTGTGAGCGAGATTTTGCTTTAGCGCCGGATCAACGCCACGGCGCACACGAGCAGTACGGCACCGAACACGCGCGCGAGCGAGATCGGATGGCGCGGCAGGTCGAACGCTCCGAATTGATCGACGGCAAGCGACGCCGCCATTTGTCCCGCGACGACAAACGCAAACGTCACGGCCGGCCCGAGTTTCGGCACGAGAACGATCGTCGCGAACACGTAGCAGGCGCCGAGTGCACCACCGAGCCACATCCAAGCCGGTCCGCGCACGACGGCCTGCACGCCGGGCGACGGTTCGCGCACGACGAGCGACACGCAGGCGAGCACGATGGCCCCGAGTGCGAACGACAGCAGCGATGCACGAATCGGACCACCGACAGCGACGCGCAGGCGCGCGTTGATGGCCGCTTGCAGTGGCAACGCCACGCCCGCTGCAACCGCTAGAGCCAAGAACGCGCCGCCGTGCAAGCCCCGCATGCCGCAAGAGTACAAGCGGGCACCACAAAGTTCCGGCCCGAAAACGCGAGCGCTATGCCGGCTTTGCCTCTCTACCTCTCCGAACTCGACCGCGCCGCCGAGCGTCGCGACGACGCCGCGTGGCTGGCCCATATCGTCGCGACGGGCGCCCGGGTCGTGCCCGTGTGGCGCGATCGCAGCCTCGTCGATGCCACCGCCTCGCAGGCGCTCCTTCCCCATGCGTCGGTGCTCGGTGACTTCGAGGGGTGGATTTTCCTCGGTATCGGGCCGAGCGGCGACGCCTACGTCGCGGCCGCACTTCCCCCGGGCGATGACGAAGCAACGAGTCTCGCGCGGCTGGACCTACGCGAAGACACCGCGCGCTTCGCAGACCTGCGCGCGCTGCGCGCCACCCTACCGCTGGGCGAGGCCGGTCTCCTCGGTTACGCGCGCGCGCTCGTGCATTGGAATGCCAAAACGCGCTTTTGCAGTGTCTGCGGCGCTGCGACGCGCTCAGCGTCGGGCGGACACATACGCGACTGTACGAATGAGGACGACGGCACACGGCATTTCCCGCGAACGGATCCCGCGGTCATCATGCTCGTTCACGACGGTGATCGTGCGCTACTCGGGCGCCAGCAAGATTGGCCGCCCGCTATGTACTCCGCACTCGCGGGTTTCGTCGAACCGGGCGAGAGCCTCGAAGACACGGTCGTTCGCGAAGTTCGCGAAGAGAGCGGCGTTAGCGTCGCCGACGTGCATTATTTTGCATCGCAGCCGTGGCCCTATCCGCAGTCGCTCATGCTCGGCTTCTTCGCGCGCGCGACGTCTCGCGAAATCATCCGAGGCGACGAACTCGATGACGTGCGCTGGTTTTCACGCGAGGAGGTGAGGAAGCTCGGAGAGGAACGTGCACTCTCGTTGCCCGGCGTCGATACGATCGCACGCCGTCTCATCGGCGCCTGGCAGCGCGGCGAACACGAAGGAGACCGATGAAAGCGATTCTCTGCAAAGCGTACGGACCGCCGGAAACGCTGGTCTACGAGGACGTTGCCGACCCACAACCGCGTACCAACGGCGTCGTGATCGACGTCCATGCAGCGGGACTCAACTTTCCCGACGTGCTGCTCGTGCAGGGCAAATATCAAGTCAAACCGCCGCTGCCCTTTAGTCCCGGCGGGGAAGTCGCTGGCCTCGTGCGCAGCGTCGGAGCGGACGTCGACTGGCTGCATCCGGGCGACCGCGTCGCGGCGCTCACGACGGCCGGTGGCTTCGCGGAACGCGTCGCCGTCCTCGCATCGTCTGTTGTGCCGCTGCCAGACGCGATGCCGCTGCGCGTCGCGGCCGGGTTTTTGATAACCTACGGCACGGCATATCACGCACTCGTCGACCGTGCGAAGCTCGGACGCGGCGAGTCGTTGCTCGTCACGGGAGCGGGTGGCGGCGTCGGCATCGCGGCCGCGCAACTCGGCCGCTCTCTCGGTGCGCGTATCATCGCCGCAGCAAGTTCGGCGGAAAAGCTCGACGCCGCGCGACGCTCGGGAGCCACCGCGTTCGTGAACTACCGTGACGAACCGCTGCGTGACCGGCTCAAAGCGTTGACCAGCGGCAGGGGCGTCGACGTCGTCTTCGATCCGGTCGGCGGCGAGATCGCAACCGAAGCGCTCCGCGCGCTCGGATGGGATGGCCGCTTTCTCGTAATCGGCTTCGCATCCGGAACGATTCCATCGTTCGCCGCCAATCGCGTCCTGCTAAACGGGAGCGCCATCGTCGGCGTCTATTGGGGTGCCTTCGCCACGCGCGATCCCGAACGCAACCGCGCAAACTTCGCGCACATGTTCGAACTCTACGCCGACGGCAAGATCGCGCCCGAAACGACCGTCGTCTATCCTCTGGAAGAAGCGCCGCGCGCGATCGAATCGCTCATGCAACGCGAGATCGTCGGTAAGGCCGTCATCGCAGTCCGACCCGAATAAGGTTGCATCGCTGCGTCACGCCGTTGCGGCGCGCAACGTGGTGCCCGCAATTCCGCATAAAGAAAAGGCCGGTCTCGCGTTGAGCCGATCCATTACCGAACCGATTCGTATGTCGGCCCCCGCAGCGGCGAAGCCGCCGCGCTATCCCTGATGCGCGACCGGGTCACCGCGATCGGTTACGGCGCTTCGACGTACCGCCTGCAAACGATCGACGGCGCAAAAGTAACGATTGCTCCAGCCAGAAGTTGACGCATTCCCGCGCGGGCCCGCACGGCGCACGATGCGAATCTTCAGAAGCGATCAGTTCCGTCCGGAAGGCGGTCACAACATTATGAGCCTTCAACCCGCTGTCCACATGCGCATCGGAACCGCCCTTGCCGGTTCTTCGAGAATGTTGAGTGATCCGGAATCGATTGGTCGAAGCCAAGTCGCGTGAACCACCGACATGCAAGGCTCAATCCAACTTCGTCCATCAGTCGGCGTTCGCTCGTGATCCCATAGAGGTAGCCGATCGACAAGATCCGCAGCAGCACTTCGGGATCAATCGACGGCCGACCAACGGCGCTATACAGCGGATGCAGTTGCGCACGGAGCGTACGAAAGTCTACGTGCCGATCGATCGCCCGCAACAGATGATCGACTGGAATCCAATCGTCCAAGCAGAAATACTGAAACATTGCGGTCGTCTGTAATCGACTGCCCATCATCGCGTCGCGTCGGCCTCCGCGGCGGTCACGCTATTGCTTCAATTATACCGCACGCGGCATCCGATCGGGGCGTTTTTCAACTTTATCGACCCCTTGCGGGATGCCAAGTGTTAACGACGCTTTCGAGCACCTTGCAAAAGGCAGACGAAAGCCTTGAGAAAAACATACGCATGTGCGTCGCAATGAGCCGACCATCACTGCGAGAAAACTCATTGAGGCTGGGGTCGAACGTCAGACATCGGGAGTTTCAAATAAAGGGAGTAGAACATGCGAACGATTATTGGCGCTGCATTTGTGTCGCTTGACGGTGTGATGCAGGCGCCCGGCGGAACGACCGAGGATCCGACCGGCGGGTTTAAGTACAGCGGATGGCTGCCGCCTTATTCCGATGAAGCCAGCGCGAAGACGGTCGGCGACCTGTTCGATCGTTCATTCGACCTGCTACTAGGGCGGCGAACCTACGACATCTTTGCAGCTTTCTGGCCCTATGCCGAGGGCAACGGGAAGCCGATGGGCCAGATGTTCGACCGGGTGCGCAAGTATGTCGTCACGCGCGGTGAGAAGCCGCTGACTTGGCAAAACAGCGAGCGGGTGACAAGCATCGAAGCTGTTGCTCGGCTAAAAAGCGGTGAAGGGCCCGAACTGATCATTCAAGGCAGCAGTACACCCTATCCGCAGTTGCTCACGGCAGGCCTGATCGACCGATTGATCCTGATGACGTTTCCGGTTGTGCTTGGCGGTGGCAAGCGACTGTTCGGCGAAGGTACTTCAAGCGGCGCGATGCGCATGATCGACCACAGTGTGTCGGCGCGAGGGACGATAGTTGCCAGCTACGAGCCTGCCGGCCCGGTGAAGCTCGGCAGCTTCGCGAGTCCGGAGCCGAGTGAGGCGGAAATTTCGCGTCGAAAGGCGATGGCGGACGGGACTTGGTGAGCTCACACCGGTCACCGCGCGACCAGCCCACACTCAAGACAGTGCCACCCTGCCCCCGCTGAGGGCGCATCAGGTCGTCCTCTAGTCCACACATATCTCGCTGCGTGAGCGCGAAGCGTGACGCCACCGCTCGTCACGTACAACGATGCGGACGGTAAGCCTATCCAGAAAATACGAAGAACGACGCTGACCACCTTAGCAAATGGTCCGTGCGACCGAGCGGCGCGCGGTAATGTGCCGAAAGGGGTTCCTTCTGGGATGATTTCACAACCTAGGCACGAAGCAGCTTTGCGTGTCTCGAAAGTCTGTGCCAAAACAAAAGCGCGGAATCCCGCTCGATGAGCTGTTCGCCGCGCGCGCATCCGGCGACGATGCTCGCCTCGCGGCTCTCATGGATCGTCACGGCCGCTCCGTGGTGCCGGCGTCGACGATCGTCGCGAAAGCCGCAACGGCGCCGAAACGGCCGAAAGCGAGTTCAAATAAAGCCCTAGGAACGCGTTTCGCGCAATCGGATGACTCCCAGGCCGTTGAAAAGGCGTCCCCGCGGCTCGTGGGCTATGCTCGCGTTTCGACCGATGTGCAAACGACTCGGCTCCAGCGCGACGCGCTGCACGCCGCCGGCGTCGACGTCGTCTTCGAAGACAAAGAGAGCGGAGCGCTGCGATCGCGGCCGCGTCTCGATCGCGCCCTGGCCGAGCTGCGCGCCGGCGATACGCTCGTGGTCTGGAAGCTCGACCGACTCGGGCGTTCTCTGCGCAATCTGCTGGAGGTTGCCGAGACACTGCGTGAGCGGGGCGTGGCACTACGGTCGCTGACCGAGCACATCGACACCGCGAGCGCCGCCGGCAAGATGCTTTACGCGGTCCTTGGCGCCGTCGCGCAGTTCGAGCGCGACGTGCTGCGCGAGCGTACCGTCGCCGGTATGCGCGCCGCTAAGAACCGCGGCGAGCACATCGGCCGTCCTCTGGCGCTCACGCCCTCGCAGATCCGCGAAGCGCGCAAGATGCTCGAGCGCGGAGGCAACCCTTCGCACGTCGCGAGCGTCCTGCGCGTCGGGCGGTCGACGCTCTACCGCGCGATCGCGCCAAGCATACGGTAGCCCTACGCCCCGTAACGCCTCGTCACCGGCCGATCCTCCGAGTAAACCCACTGCGTACTCACGTGACTGGTTTGCGACAGCGGTCGCATTCATCTCGCTGATCGTCTCAGTTGGAGTCTTGATTGTCTCAATTGCAGGCATGCAGGACGCCCACCGCTCAGCTGACGCTGCAAATCAATCTGCGAGGGCGGCTACAATCAGGAGCCGCGGAACAATCGCTATCGATGTAGTTCCCGCACATCAGAGCGTCACGTTTTGGGTGAGCAATCGTGACACGCACGACCAAGCCGATCTGGAGCGATCCGACTATCTCGTACAGACAGATCGAAGGCGGCGAAGAGCTGCATACGCGTCTTCCCGACTACCTTCCAAACGACGCGAATCTGCGAGCCGCGCATGGCATTTCAAAACAACAGCTACACGAAATTGATGCCCGCGGCAGCTACTTATAAGGTCACGCCTACGATACCAAACGCCGTCGGCGGTTTGCGCCGCCTTAACATAGTCTCTCGCTACTGTCGCCGAAATCGTCGGCGAGCGAGCGCTAGAGATCTCGTCGCTGCGGTCGCGAAGCACGAAGATGTAGCTTGGTCGGGCGGCGGAAAATTCGTTGTCGAGTCGCGCCCAGATGGAGGGCGGAAAGAGATAGGAAGCCCAACTCGTCATCGCGACCGCCTGCGGACGGTTCGCGACGACGTAGATGAGCGGGTTGCCGAACACGTATATTGGCCCCGAATCGCTTCCGCACCGTGACGGAAGCGTCGCGTCGACCAGCGCGCCTGCGTACTCCGTGCTCGTCGCGGCGCGGTAGCGCTCCAGCGCTGCAATCGAAATGAACGGACGCTCTCGGGCGATTCGGAGGATCGTACCTATTGCGCCTTGCGGCAGCGGGACTGCGATGTACGCCACCACGCCCGATGCCGCAAGTCCGATGAGTCCTCCGCGTCGTCCGCGCGCCACGCACTCTCCGAGGAACGCGGCGCCGAAGGTCGCCAATATGCCAATCGGCGGGACCAGGAGAACGAACTGATACTGCCACCAGGACTGTGCCTGCGCGAGGATGACCGCCAGGCCAGAAACGATCCACGCAAGACAGGCTGCGCGCCAGGGGCGCATCCGCAGGTGTCGCATCGTCACCGCGCCGATCACCGCAAGCACGATGATGCCGCGGAAGTAGAGGAGTAGACGAAGCGCGCTGTCGTTGAGTCTGGCGAGCGGCGCGTGAGGTGCGAACGCCGCTACCTGAAAAGGAACGGAAAACGTCGTTTCAATAGCGATTTTAAAAGAGCCCGTTAACATGGCGTAGGCCGCGTAGATTGCGAGCGGAATGCAGGCCCCGAGCAGCCATATGAACCAAACGCGCATTGGCTCGGCCGCCGAAGACCGGGGCCGCGCGCGAAACGTGATCGCGGTCGTGACGGCAACGACAACGGGTGCCAAGAGAATCTTAAAAAGCAGAACGATTCCGGCAGCAAGCCCGGAGACGAGCGCGAGTCCGGCAGACTCCGAACGCCCGCGCACGGCCGCCCCGGCTGTCCACATGCAGACGAAAATCGGAAAGCCAACGAGTTCTTCGACTTGAAGGAGATGCCAGGGCGCGCTCCCGGCGTAAGTCGCGCCGACGACGGCGAGCGGCGCGAACGCCGCCCATCGCGGCTCGCCGAGCGCGCCACGCAATCCGAACACCAGCGCGACTGCGAACGCCGTTTGCCACAGTACGTCGAGAGCGTGCGCGCCGATCTGGGTGAATCCGAACAGCGTCCCGGCGGCTAAGAAGAACGCAAAAATCCCTGGTTGTTTGATATCCCAGAAGTCACGATACAGAACACCGCCGGCGTGTAGCGTCTTAGCGCCGACGAGAAAGAGTGCCTGGTCTCCGGAAAACGGATCGAAGAGCCGCGACGCTCCGATCACCGCGGCCAGGATAACAGCTGCGGCAGGCAGCCATTTTGCTAGCATCGATTTGTCTTTACGAGATTCCCACGATAGCTGCTTTTCGCCAGGGCCAGTATCACATCACTATACGAGAAATGCACCTCTTGCACAAAGGTCGCGATAAGCGGATCGCCTGGGGCATAGAGAGCGCCTGCGCGCTCGCCCGCGCCGCGCATCCGAAGCAGCGGCCATTGGATCGACGCGGAGCAGTCGAAAGGGAAAAAGTCCCCCGCTGCAACGAGTAGAATCGCACATGGACGTTCGATGGCCCTTGGCTTGCGCTTTCTTCATCGCGGCAGCGCTTTGTGTCCATCCCGAGGCAGCCTCGTGGAACGTAACCTCCAGGCTCGCAACTGTCGAATCGTTAGTCGATCGCGGAACCTTCGCCATCGAAGGTTCCGAGTTCAAAACCGGTGACCAATATGCATACGCAGGTCATTTTTATTCCGATAAACCAATCGTTTTGAACATCGTCGGTGCCGCGGTCGTCGAGGTGCTGCGCGCCGTCCACGTCGACATCGTTTCGAATCGGCAATTGTTTCTTGCGGTCCTGACGATTACGACGGTTTCATTGCCGTTCGGCATCGCCATCGCAGCGTTCGCCGAACTGCTCCGAGCATTCGGCAGCGGCAACCGGGAGGCTGCTGCGATAGCAATCGTGGCCGGTTCCGCCACCCTCGCCTTTCCGTATGCAACGGTTCTCATCAATCACGTTCCGGCGGCGGCCTGCCTCTTGATCGGCCTCGTGGTCATCGTGCGCTCCCCGAAACGTCTGGCGCTCGTTATGTTCGGCGGCGGTCTTTTTGCGCTGGGGATCGGCATCGATTCTTCGTATGCACTGTTCTTGGTCCTCGCCCCGCTCGTGATTGGCCGGGCATCGCTGCGGCGCTATATCTCATTTGCGGTGGGCGCGTGCATTGTTCTCGTGCCGCTTGCTGCGTGCAATCTCGTGCTCTCGGGAAATATTCGACCGCCCGACACGAATTCGAGTGTGTACGATTATCCCGGCTCTCCGTTCGCACACGGCTACATCCTCGGGTCGATCGGTCAACGATCGCTCCCTGAACTCGCGCAATACGCATTTGCGGTGACTTTTGGCGAGCGCGGATTGTTCTTGTATTCGCCGATTCTCCTGATCGCCGTATACGGGCTCGTGCGTGGCCTACGGTCTCCGTCGTCGCGAGTAATGCGACGCGTCCTCCGCTTCGTAGCCGTCGCATCATTGTTTTACATCGTCAGCGTTGTGGTCGGCACGACGGATTATGGCGGCGACGCATACGGGCTGCGGCGATTCGTCGGTATTGCACTGCTGATGTGCCTCTCATTGAGCGCGATCTGGAAAGAATTACGGTCGCAGCGCCTCGCGCGCTGCGTGTTTCTGTGCGCGTTCGGTTTCTCGCTGGTGATTACGGGCCTGCGTGTGCGCGATCCGCTCGAGACTGGGCCGTTTCCCTTTCGCGACGCAGTCCCGATCTTGTTCGCTTATGGGCGCACGCATGCGGCTGCGGCGGCGATCCACGTCCTGCTTATCAGCGCCCTCGCGACTGCGGCTTTCGTCACCGTTCGCTCGGCCTTACGTTCGCCCGAGAACGTCACAGGTTTCGTTTAGTCTGCCGCAGAGATGCGTCCAGTTCTTGCGAGGAACTCGTTCGACTTCGTCTTACGGGCATATCAGAAGATGAGGGCACTGACAAATCTGCGGCTACCAGGTCTCTTACGGGTGACTTTTATTCGAAAAGGTGTCGCGTTACGCAATCTTGCGGACGGGTCGTCTCGGAGCCCTTTTGGTTCACGGTACCGCTCGTCGAGGACCGCCGAACTCGCCAGTTCTTGCCCATGGCAAGCTTGAGGTCTTGGGCACGATCGTCCCCAAAAGCGTTGTGTCCGTCCCGAAAGCGCCCCCTTTTTGGGGATCGTATACGGCGTGACTTCTCACGTTCCACGTCGCACGTTTACGGAGAATTACGGTTCCGGCGGCACATCTAAAACAAGTTTCATCGCGGAGAAGTCGAACGTGCCGCGCATTGAACAGTTCCTGTGAGATCGTGCCGGCGATCCGGAAGGGGAAGATGCGGTGCATGTCGCCGTCAGGAAGGCTGAGTCGGCCACGGATGGATAATGCGCGGTCGTGGGAGCCAATGCTCCATGAGGGCGCAGGTTCCAGCGTGGTCCGGTCTTTCTGACTGCGGCGCCGCAAGGTGTCGAGCCACAGTCGTATCAGGTGAGCGCGGAAAGCGGCAAGAGCGGCTGAGTTGGTCGGACGGCGTGGTTAGCCAAAATGGCCCCTCACGACGGTCCGCAGCCAGCGCCCTTGCACGCCTAAAATCGTTTCATGCATCTTTCTTACGCACGGCCAACGGGACCGAGCGCCTTTCACAGAGCGCTCGACCACGTCGTCGGCGGCGAACGGTACTATCCCCTCGATCGCGCCGGCGACATCATGCGATCCTACCGCGCGTGGTCGTCCAGCCTCGGCGAGGACACCAGCACGATCTTTCCCTCGTGGCCGTCCCACCCGACAACAGCGCGCCGCCGCCGATCCGCGGCACGACGTGCTGCATGATCGGCCTCTGCCATACGGATCCCGACACCGCCGACGCCGTCCTCGCGCAGCTCGAACAACTTGGGAAGCCGCTCGTCAACAGCGTGAAGCGCTGCACCGTCGGAGACATGGCCGAACTCGATCCCGCCTCGCATAGGCCGGGAGCGCCGGCGTACGGGCAGGTGGAGTTCCTCAAGGAGCTCTCGGATGACGTCATCGATAGACTCGTCCGTCTAGCGCACACGATGATCCCGCCGCTGATGCAATTCGAGGTCCAACAACTCGGCGGCGCCCTGACCCGCATCTCACTGGATAACTCGCCATACGCGGCTCTTCCCGAACGCATTCCGCTCGATCAGATGAACTCGCCGGGAACGAAACTCTCGGGACTCGCGCGGAAGCTGGCGATCGATGCGGCGCGTTGGGACGTGAACAATCCCGATCGTGAGCCGGCGGGGAAATGAAAGACTCGATCTGGCTAGCGACGCGCGGCGCGTCTCGTCCACGCGTCCTCACCCATCGTTAGGGCGGACGTCGACTGCTTAGATACATCGTGCTGATCAATTCCGTCGCGGTGATGCGCGAACCGTCCCAGATCAGATTCAGACCGCGCCCCTTGTCCTCCACGAACTCGACGGCCCTCGGTACAAAGATCCCGTAACAAGACCCGGGTGGATGGCGAACACTCGTGTAGCGTACGGACCAGCGGCCCGAATCGCGGAGCCGTTTGCCGAGGCGTTGAGCGGTAGCGTAGTGCTCGGGATCCGGGTCGTAGACGGCCGGATCCATCGGGTCGTCGTGTGCGCCGGGCCGGATGTCGGCCATACGGCTCGTGCGGAGGCGCATCCGAAATGCCACTCGCGGGATCGACCGGGGCGACATTTTGGCCTTCGCTGCGATGACTTCGGCGTGGTAGGCCGACTCACGGACGGCGATTTCGAGGGTTTCCGCTGCGTAGAGGACGCCGAAGGTGCCCGGGCTGAACCGCGACTCCACCTGGTGCATAAACGGCGCCATCACACTTCCGGTGCGTGGCCCGCGGTACCAATCGGCGGCCGGAATCAGCTTGAGGATGGCCTGCGTCTCGCGCGCGACGGGATCCGTGATGGCTCTGATGCTTAGCAGTTCATCGAAGTCTAGCGGATCACTGATGAGCTCCAACAGAGCCGCTAAACCAGGCATCGGGTCGGCGACGGCCCGATGAACCTTCACCACCCCTGGCGAGCGATGTCCAAATAGCGACGGACGGTAAGCAGATCTGCGACGTTACCGGCGAGCATCACATCGATTGGGCGGCTCTCCGCGAAGTCCGCGTTCGGATTTCGGAGCCATTCGACTCCGGCGTCGGTCGAGCCGAAGAATGATGCCGCACCTTCCCAGATGTTGATCAGGTGCGAGAGGCGCTCAAGCTGATTTCGGTCAAGGCTCGTTTGATGCGCGCGGATGCGGTCCAGCGTTCGCGGCGCAACGCCGAGCAGCGTGGCCTGCTCATCGTTGGTCAACCGCAAGCGGTCGGCGAGGCGAACGAACGCGCCGGTCGCGATTTGAGGGCTTGTCGTCATTTGGCGTACCATGGTATTTATTTCGCCATTTGGCGGGGACGTCGCACTCCCTGCGTGACGGCGCGACTTCCTTCCAAAAGGCGCGATGTCCGAAGGAATCGGAGCAGCGAGCGTGCTTAGAGTCACTTCAAAAGCTGGTAGCGAACGACGGCGTACTACGAGCATCTATTTCAGGAGGCTCGAAAGCTTCCAGCTTGACGAACGCGCAGTTTCACCGCGTTCGCCTTGGAATCGGAGAATTGCGTAACCCCACTCCATTAGCGGTGGGATTAACGAGCTAATCTTCACGCCGATTTCCGTTAATGAATACTCAACGCGGGGTGGAACCTCGGCATAGACATGACGATCGATTACGCCGTCTCGTTCGAGTTCGCGCAGGTGCAGCGTAAGAGATTGTTGCGAAATCGGTGGTACGCGGCGACGAAGATCGGAGAACCGCGTCGCAAAGGCGCGCGTCGGCTGCGCGAACCACATGACCGGCATGGCAAAGGTGCATCAAGCGAATGTGTCGTTCGGCCTGCGACCGGGAACACTGCGGCCATGACAACGCAGCATTCGGATTACGCCTCGTTCGCTCACGACATTCGCGGCAAGGTTACGTTTCCGGGGGATCGTCGCTACGACGACCTTCGCAAGCCGTGGCTCCAGGTCATCGACCAGCATCCGGCACTCATCGTCGAGGCGGCGGGCGCTAGCGATGTCGTCGCCTCGGTCAATCTCGCCCGCGAAAGAAGCCTTGTACTCGGCGTCATGACGACGGGACATGGGATTGCTGCGCCGTGCGACGGCGGCCTGCTGCTCCGCCTCTCGAACCTGACGCGCATCGAGATCGATGCGACGCAGCGGACGGCGCGGGTCGAGCCGGGGATTACGTCCCGCGATCTCCTCGAGGCGGCGCGCAAGCAGGACCTGGCCTACCCGGCGGGCCAGGTTTCGAACGTCGGCGTCGTTGGCTACACACTCGGGGGCGGAATGGGGTGGCTCGTGCGCAAGCTCGGGGGGGCCGCAGACACGATCCTTCGCGCGGACGTCGTCCTTGCGGACGGTTCGCTCGTGCGCGCAAGTAGCGAGGAAAACCCAGATCTGTTTTGGGCGCTCCGCGGTGGAGGCGGCAATTTTGGGATCGTCGTGTCGCTCGAGGTCGCGCTCGCCCCGCTCGACCACGTCGTCGGCGGCGAACTGTACTATCCCCTCGATCGCGCCGGCGACATCATGCGATCCTACCGCGCGTGGTCGTCCAGCCTCGGCGAGGACACCAGCACGATCTTTCGCCTCGTGGCCGTCCCGCCCGACAACAGTGCGCCGCCGCCGCTCCGCGGCACGACGTGCTGCATGGTCGGCCTCTGCCACGCGGATCCCGACACCGCCGACGCCGTCCTCGCGCCGCTCGAACAGCTTGGGAAACCGCTCGTCGACAGCGTGAAGCGCTGCACCCTCGGAGACATGGCCGAACTCGATCCTGCCTCGCATAGGCCGGGAGCGCCGGCATATGGACAGGTGGAGTTCCTCAAGGAGTTCTCGGATGAAGTCATCGATGGGCTCGTCCGTCTGGCGCACACGATGATTCCGCCGTTGATGCAGTTCGAGATCCAACAACTCGGCGGCGCCCTGAGCCGCATCTCGACCGCGAACGGCGCGTTCCGCCCGTCGCAGGCGCCTTACTTGCTGCACCTGGAGTCGCCCGCGATCAAGACTCCGATGGCGGAGATCGCGCAGAAAACGAACGACGCGTTCGCCGCACTGGGCGACGCGTACACGGGCGAGAAGTACTACAACTTCTTCCGCGGTGACGAACAACCGCTGGTCGAGCATGCCTTCGGCGCCGAGAAGTTCGCGCGACTTCGCGAGATCAAGCAGAAATATGACCCTGCGAATACGTTCCACCTCAACCTCAACATCGCTCCGGCATAGCGTCTGTATGCGTGCAGCGCGGCGTGGAATGGCAGGTATGCGCCGATGGAGCCGCGATGGCAGTCTCATGGCCTCAGAGCGCGTTACGTGGCGGCCCTATGACGGGCCGCGGCAGCCCGAATCGCAAGTGCCTGCCACGGCGTTCGCTTTTCCGCGCGAGCGCAAAGAACCGCTCTTCGACGCCGCTCACGTTCGTAACGCGCTCGCGCGGTTCGATCAAGTTTCCGGTGTCGACGACGACGAGCGCGCGCTCGCATTCAAGAACATCAAAGCCGCGGCAGCGCATTTCAACGTTCACGTCTCCGAGACGAGTTGGCACGACCTCATGCGGGGAAGTACATGAGGGTGACGCGCTCGAAAGACGCGCGCCTGCTCGACGGCACCGATACCGTTTCTCCTCAAAGCCACGACGCGGGAGACCTCGCTATGGCCAGAACCGAGAATCCGACGCGAGAGTCGGCGATGCCGGACGGAACGCCGCACCGGATCGACTTCGCGACATTCGTACGGCTCGGCGAACTCGGCATCTACCCGTTGCGCTCAGAATTAGTCGACGGAATTGTTTACGACATGAGCCCGAAAGGCGATGCCCACTATTTCGCGCAGGTCGAACTCGTTGAACAACTTAGTGACGCGCGTGCCGGGCGCTACCGCGCCGGTACGGAGCCTACACTAAAGGTCGACGATCGCAACGGACCGATGCCGGACGTGCTTGTGACGGCACGCGATGCACCCATCAGCCCAGCCTCCGCCGATCTGATCGTCGAAGTGGCCGATTCGTCCCTTTTATACGATCGCACCGCAAAACGTGATCGTTACGCCAAAGCCGGCGTGCGCGAGTATTGGATTATCGACTTACAGCACGAAGTCGTGGAGCGGTATCTGCCCGCGGGTGCCGACGCAGCCACAATCCTGCGCGCCGGCGACGCACTCGCGCCGGACGCATATCCCGATGTGGCGATCGATCTCGCCGCAATCTTCGCCGCTGCCCGCGGCGGCAGCGTCTAGCGATCGGTGCTATTTCGAGCGCCGGGCATGCGCTGATCCCTTAGCCTGCAATTCGCTCGACATGCGTTCGCAGCGAAGCCAGGACGTGGGGCCAGCCGGTGGTAGCGGCGCGGTCGCCTTCGCTCGCCAGACCGGAGTGCTTTAGGCGAACGGTCGTGACGCCGGCATTTTCCGTAAGGTCGAAGCGCACGAGCGACTCTGTCGCGTTCTCGTACCAATCAGCAAGCCAGGTGAAGATCAGCAAGCGAGGACGCTCGATGCTGCGGTACACTCCGCGCGCGCTCGACTTCCTCTCGGGTGACTCAACATGCAACTCCCATTTGCCGCCCGGGCGCGGATCCGACTCTGCGTGCGTCATGCGGAACTCTCCGTGACTCCACCACCGCAAGCGCTGGTTCGGGTCGACCAGTGCTTCGAAGACGCGCTCTGCCGGCGCGTTGATTGTGATCTCCTCTTTAATCGTGTCGCTTGTGCTCGTCTGATTCATCGTTCTCCTCAACGTTGCGCTTGAGATCGCGCAGACTATCGGCCCAGAATGCCTTGTAGTCCCCAAGCCAATCATTGACCGCACGCAACGGTTTGGCGTTTAATTCGCAAATGTTCGCGGCACCATCCGCACGAGTAACGACCAAGCCTGCGGATTGAAGCACGCGAAGGTGCTTCGAAATCGCGGGGCGACTCGTGCGAAAATTGCCCGCAATCTCGCCAACGGTGAACTCTCCGCCCCGCAGTAGACTCAGAATCTGCCGGCGCGTCGGATCGGCGATCGCCCGAAACACGGCTTCCTGCTGCTTTCGCTTTGCCGTAGCCATTAGGTTACCGATACCGTAACCGGTTGGTTACGTTCTGTCAAGGACGTTCTTTGCGAGCATCGCGAATGGTGCCCTCAGGCGTCGATCTCGGTTGAGAGTGCAATGTCTTTCTGGGCGTCGAGGGCGGCGAGCCGGGCCACCAGCTCCGCGCGGATCTTGCTGTAGGCGTCGCTGCCGAGCGCAAGCCGCCTGGGTGCCGGGCTGCGGTCGACGGACTCAATCATCGCCCGGGCCATCTTGATGGGATCGCCGGACACCGGAAATGCACCGCTCGCAATGGCGCGACGCACTTCGCCGGCCGGAGTATTCTCGTAGACGGCCAGCGGCGGCGGACTGACGAGGCCACCGCCAAAGCTCGTTCGGGCCGGCCCCGGCTCGACGATCGTGAACTCGATGTCGAACGGCGCGACTTCCTGAGCGACCGCCTCGACGAAGCCTTCGATCGCCCATTTCGTCGCGTGATACAGACTGAAATTCGGATACGTAATCTGGCCGCCCTCGGACGACAGTTGCAAGATCCGGCCGCCGCCTTGAGCCCGCAGATGCGGCAGGGCGGCGCGAATGACCCCAATCGAGCCGATGAGGTTCGTGTCGATCTGATGCCGGATTTGCTCGTCGCTCACTTCTTCCGCAGCGCCAAAGAGGGCGTACCCCGCGTTGTTCACGACGACGTCGATGCGGCTCAGCTCCTGGAATGCGCGGTCGACCATCTGACGCACGGCGCCCGCATCGGTAACGTCGAGCGAAGCCACCCATAGCCCGTCGCCATATTGCGCCTTCAAGTCATCCAGTACGCCCGTCTTGCGTAGCGTCGCCGCCACGCGATCGCCGCGCGCCAACAGAATTTCGGTCAGCGTCCGTCCGAAGCCGGAGGAGGTGCCGGTAATAAACCAGGTCTTGTGCATCACCGGAGCATACGCCGGCCGCGAGCGCGCAACCAGACGCCACGGTATGCTATCACCGGCAGTGCAATGGAAACGAGCGAACGCCGTCGGGAGCTTGGGCGCTTTCTGCGCGACCGCCGCAGCCGCGTGCGTCCGAGCGACGTTGGGTTGCCCGCAGGCGCACGCCGGCGCGTCCCCGGCTTGCGGCGCGAGGAAGTCGCGACGCTCGCGGGCGTCGGCGTTACCTGGTACACGATGCTGGAAAATGGGTCCGCTGCAGGCGTCTCCGCCGCAACGCTGACCGCGATCGCCGGCGCCTTGCACTTGAGCGCAGACGAAATCGCCTACCTTCACCGCGTTGCGCAAGAACGCACCCGCGGCGCACTCGCCGCAATCGAATGGGCACCCGCGTACGTGTGTACGTCGCAGTGGACGGTCCTGGCATGGAACCGCGCGATGTCGCTCGTGTGGGGCATCGAACCACCCGGCGGCGAGCCGTTCAACATCGTTGCCCGCATGTTTCGCGATCCGGCCGTTCGCGCAATGCACGGAGAGCGCTTTCCCGGCTTCGCGCACGCGCTTGTCGCGATGGTCCGCGCCGGTATCGCAGCGCGTTTGGAAGATCCGGAATTCCGCCGGATGTGCGACGACTTGCGCACGGACCCGCTCTTCGCGGCAGCGTGGGACGCCTACGATGTCGCACACCCGATGGGTTCGACCTCAACGCTCGTCGAGTCGGCCGCGATCGGGACGTTCTCGTATCAAACGCTCACGCTGGAAATTCCGGACGACGACGGTCATGGATCGTGATGCAAGTTCCGGATGCGCCCAGCGCGGCTCGTCTGCGCGCGGCGCTTTCCCCACGGGTTAGCCGCGTAGCGTCTTCTCCGTCGGCCCTGGGAAAGCGGAGCGGCCGTTCGCGGCGAAAGCTCGCAAAGGTGCTGAGTTCGTGTAACGCCTTTAGCATGATGCATCGCAGGTCGTGGCTCGGCTTCTCGGCGATGTGCCTCGGGCTCTTCATGGCGATTCTGGACATCCAAATCGTGGCCGCCGCGTTGCCACGGATCGCGGCCGCGCTGCACACGCCGCTCGACGAGCTGAGCTGGGTGCAGACGGCCTATCTCATTACCGAAATTATCGCGATCGCGCTCAGCGGCCGGCTCGCGCGCGCGCTTTCGACGCGTTGGCTCTTTGCGGGCGCATCGCTCGGCTTCGTCCTCACGAGCCTGGGCTGCGCGCTCTCGCAGGGCTTCGTCACGCTGATCGTCTGGCGGACGCTTCAAGGCTTTTTCGCGGGGACGCTCACCCCGACGGTCTTCGCCGCCGGCTACAAGATGTTCCCCAAAGACTTGAAGGCGCGGGCGATCTTGATCGCAGGTGGCGTCGCGATGCTCGCGCCGTCCGTCGGACCGCTGCTCGGCGGATACGTTGCAGAAAAACTCTCGTGGAATTGGCTCTTCCTCATCAACATTCCGATCGGACTGGCCGTCGCGGCGGTGGTTGCCGCAACCGTCCGCATCGACGGTGCCGACCGCAGCGCCTGGCGTTCCATCGATACGATCGCTTTCGTCGCGCTCTCGGTGAGTCTGGCGGCGCTCCAGACGCTGCTCAAAGTCGGGCCCCAAGACCACTGGACGGCACTGCGCGATTACGCGCTGCTGTCTGCGACCGTGGGGGCCGGGGCGCTGTTCATAAAACGCTGTACGAATACGAACGAAGCGCTCGTCGATCTCGCGCCGCTGCGCAACCTCGGCTTCACGCTCGCGTGTATATACAATTTCGTACTCGGCGCCGCGCTTTACGGATCGTTGTTCGTGCTGCCGCTGTTCCTAGGCTTCGTGCGCTTTCATACGCCGCTCGAGATCGGCGAGATCATGACGGTGATGGGGCTCTCGCAACTCGTCGCTGCGCCGCTCGCAACGCTGGCCGACCGGCGGCTGCCCGCCCGCTATGTCGTGGCCCTGGGCTTCGGGTTGTTTGCCGCGGGTGCGCTCAGCAACGCATTTCAAACTCCCACCACGGACTTCGCCGGACTGCTCGTTCCTCAGATCCTGCGTGGTGCCGCGCTGCTCTTCTGCATTCTGCCGATCACGAATGTCGCGCTCGAGAATCTGCCGGCCGAAGCGCTTTCCAACGCGAGCGGCTTGCTCAACTTCATGCGCAACGTCGGCGGAGCCGTCGGCATCGGCCTGGTCGACACCGTCGTCAACGTGCGGCCGCCCGCGATCGCAAAGCATTTGCTCGACCAACTCGTGCGCGGAAACGCCACGACCGCGGCGTTCGTCGGTATACCGAAAGATCTGCTGGCGGGCGTCAACCTGACCCGCGCGGATCCGGCCGACATCGCCTTCGTCAAGCCGATCATCGCACGCGCGGCCGCAACGGTCGCATTCAACGAGGCGTGGCTGCTGCTCGGAGGCATCCTCGCACTCTCGCTCCTACTCGCTCCGTTTCTCCCGCGATCTGCGAGCGCGTCCGCAGTCGAATTCGAACCCGTGCTCGAAAGGCTCGCTCATGACATTCCATCCGCCGTTTCGTAACCGCGTTTTCGTTCTCGCGCTCACCGCTGCATCGCTCGGGGCGTTGCCTGCAGCGGCTGCGACTCTGCCGCGGCTCGAGGCGGACGCGCTGGGCGGCAATCATGTCGTCCTGCCGACGGACGCGGCCGGCAAACCGCTCGTGCTCCTGCTCGCGTTCACCAAGGAGTCGGAAGGCGACCTGAAGTCATGGTCACGCAAGCTGTTGGGCGACCGGGTCGCGCAGAATGCCGCCGTCTACGTGGTGGTCGTCGCAGACAAGACGGCTTTCTTCGCGCGGCGCCACGTGCGCAAAGTCGTCGAGGGCGCGACCGTGGGAAGCAAGGCTCAAACGGACAGCAACGTGCTGATCACCTTCAACGGCACGGGTTGGCGCGATCTCGTGCCGCCCGGCGACAAGAAAACGGTAGGCGTCGTCGTGTGCGACCCCAGAGGCACCGTCCTGTACGCAAAACGCCAGCCATTCAACGACGCCAATCTCGCGGCAGTCGAGAAGGCTGCGAAATAAAACTTCGCGTTTTGCCACTCGTCCTTCTTTCGGGTCTTTTGGCGCTGATGTTTCTTTACGCAGCACCGGCCCGAGCAAGCGAAACCACCTTGACCCTCGATCCGGCGCAGTCGACCGTGAAGTGGAAGCTCGGTGCGTTACTGCATACGGTTAATGGAACGTTCGCCTTGAAGCGGGGGGCGATTAGCTTCGATTCGAGTAAGGGGGAGAGGGCCGAAGGCGACGTGGTACTCGATCTTACGAGCGGGCAAAGCGGCGACGCTGCGCGCGATAGCCATATGAAGAACGACGTACTGCAGACGCAGGAATATCCGAGCGCCATCTTTACGGCCGATGGCGTCACGGGTAATCTCGTGGGCAACGGAACATCCCAGCTCGATGTGCATGGCATACTCCTGATCCACGGAGGACGCCATGAGATGACGCTTCACGTCGAGGTTGTGGACAAGGGTGGGCAACTCACGGCGCATACCCAATTCGTGGTGCCCTACGTAGCCTGGGGTATGAAGGACCCAAGCACGTTCATCCTCCGCGTCAATAACCACGTCGACCTCGACATCACGGCGGTGGTCACGCAAAGTTAGGCGGTCGCACGACGTGGAACATGCCTCGGGGCGGCTGGTCATCGACCTCTCGATCGCGTTGATCGTCTCGGAGACGGAGAACCCGTATAGACTCCCCTGGCCGACTCAGGACGGCCAGCTCGAGGCGATACCAGCGACCCGACGTCGAAACCGCAGTTGACGCGCTTGCAGGCGGTTCAGCTTCGGTAACGCGTGCAGGCGATTCCGCGGTACCGGTCGGACGCTAAGGCGGTGCAACGTATTCTCGCCAGCGACGTGCCGGACGCCGCACGATTGGTCGCTATCGCAACGGCCGTTCCCGAATTCGAGATCGATCAACGCGTCGCCGCGGAACGTTCGCGCGCATTCTTCGGTGGTCGTGTCGCACAATACGAACGCGTCGCGGGTGTTTTTGCGGCGACCGGCATCGAGCGCCGCTACTCGGTACGACCAGTCGCTTGGTTTGCGGAACCCCACGGCTGGCCGGATCGCACCGCCGCATACATCGAAGGCGCGAGCGCCCTCTTCGAGTGCGTTGTCGGCCGCGCTCTCGATGCGGCCGGACTCGAGGCAACCGCCATCGACGCCGTGGTCACCGTCTCGTCGACCGGCGTTTCGACGCCGAGTCTCGAGGCGCGAATGTTGCCGAAGATGGGTTTTCGCGCGGACGTCGAGCGTACGCCGGTGTTCGGCCTCGGCTGCGCGGGTGGCGTGACGGGGCTCGCGATCGCATCGCGGCTGGCGGCGGCACGCCGCGGCACGACCGTGCTGCTCGTGACGGTCGAGCTCTGCACGCTCGCGTTTCGCGCAGACCGGGCGACCAAAGCCGACGTCATCGCGACCTCGCTCTTCGGCGACGGCGCGGCTGCCGCCATCGTCTCGAGCGATCCCGACTTGCCCGCGCTCGCGACCTTCGCCGGCGCGACGGAACACCTGTGGCACAACACGCTCGACATCATGGGCTGGGACGTCGACGATGCGGGTCTTGGCGTCTTGCTCTCGCGCTCGCTGCCGGCATTCGTGGAACGGCGTTATCGCGCGAGCTTCAACGATGCGATCGCGCGACTGCATATCGAGCGCGAGAGCATCGGCCGCGTCGTCTGCCATCCCGGCGGCACGAAAGTGCTCGAAGCGATCGAAGCGGCGTTGACGCTGCCCGGCGGCGCGCTCGATCTCGAACGCGGCGTCATGCGCGACTTTGGAAACATGTCCTCACCCACGGTGCTCTTCGTGCTCGAACGGGCGCTGACGGTCGGGTTGCCGCCGAGCACGATGCTCGCGGCGCTCGGCCCCGGCTTCACCGCGAGTTACGTTTCCCTCGAGCGCGCCGCAGCGTGACCGGGCCCTTCGCGCTGCTCGTATTCTTGACCCTACAGCGCGCATCGGAGCTGCTGATCGCGACGCGCAATACGCGACGCCTGCTCGCACACGGCGCGTACGAAACGGGCGCCGGTCACTATCCCATCATGGTCGCGCTGCACGCATCGTGGCTTGCGTCGCTTTGGTGGTTCGGTCGCGATCGTGCGCTCGTGCTGCCCTTCGTTTTCGCCTTCGCGCTGTTGCAACTCGGGCGCGCGTGGGTGCTCGCGACGCTCGGTGCGCGCTGGACGACGCGCATCATCATCGTCCCGGGCGAAACGCCCGTCACGCGCGGGCCCTTTCGTTTCGTGCGGCACCCGAACTATCTGGTCGTCGCATTCGAGTTACCGTGCGTAAGCCTCGCGTTCGGGCTCGTGTGGCACGCGCTGCTTTTCGGAGCGCTCAACCTCGCGATGATCGCGTGGCGGATCCGCGCCGAAAACCGCGCGTTTACGTTCGTATCGCACGCAGCGTAACAGCTCCTCGGCATACGGCAGTGCGACGAACGCCGCGAACGCGACGATCGTTGCGGTCAGCGCTCGCGCCGGAATCGGCCTGCGCTTGAAACGGAGCTGCAAACGTGCGCGAACCTCGCCGCGGCCCACGAGCGCGAGCGCCTGATCGCGATGCGCGATTGTCAGCAGCGAGAGCGCGGTAAAGGGCAGCAGCTCGAGCATCGCATGCACGTGCTGTTCGAGCGGAACGATGCGCCGGCGCCCGTCGACATAGGCGATATCCCAAACAGTCATGCCCACGTGCGCGACGTAGCCGGCCACCATCGCCGCGAGCGCCCCCGCATCGATCTCGAGCAACAGGCCGCCGAGCACTGGAACGGCCGAGACCGCGATGCCCGCCGCGTGCAAGCGCGACTCGTGGGTGCCCGAGGTGCTCTCGATGCGCGACCCTCGATGCAACACGTAGTCCAGACTTCCGGCCGCCATCCAAAGCGGCAAGACGACCGCAAACGCGTAGCGCTCCGCAGCGCGGGACGTCGCATCGGGCAGGCTTTGCGGAGCAACCGCATCGGTTGCGTCGTGGGACATCGTTCTTTGAAACGCTCCCTCGGTCCATTTGGACGCTGTCTTTTCAAAAAAAGCAAAAAAAGAAGTCCCTCGCAGAATAGACATAACGTTGAAAATCTCGTGATCGAGCGCCCAGACTTCGTCGACGTTCTCGATCTCGAGCCCGTATCGGGCAGAGAGGGCATCCATGCTCAAATTCTCGGCGAATCTCTCTTTCCTCTTCGGCGAATGCTCGTCGCTGGAACAACGCATCGACGCCGCGGCGGAAAGCGGGTTTAAGGGTGTCGAGTACATGTTTCCGTACGACGAGAACGTCGCTGCGCTGAGTCGCCGGTTGGAGCAGCATCGCATCGAACAGGTGCTCTTCAATCTGCCGGCCGGCGACTTTCCGAGGGGCGAACGCGGCATTGCCGTCGACCCGGGCCGCGTCGCCGAGTTTCGTCGCGGCGTCGCCGACGCGGCTCGAATCGCGCGCGACCTCTCGTGCATGCGCGTCAATTGTCTCGTCGGCAAAGTCGTACCAGACGTCGACGCCCGGACCACGCGCGCAACGGTCGTCGACAACCTTCGGCACGCGGCGGACGTCTTCGCGCCGGCCGGCATCACGCTGCTCGTCGAACCGCTCAATCGCCTAGAAACTCCGGACTTCGCGATTGGTACGACGGCCGAAGCGCTCGGACTCATCGCGGCGGTCGACCGGCCCAATTTCAAAGTGCAGTACGACTGCTACCACGCGCAACGTGCGGAGGGCAACATCATCGCCACGCTGCGCGCGCGAATCGCATCGATCGGACACTTGCAGATCGCCGATTCACCGGCTCGGAATGAACCGGGCACGGGCGAGCTCGCCTACGACCGCATCCTGCGAGCCGTAGACGAGCTCGGCTTCGCTGGTTGGGTCGGGCTCGAGTACAAACCGTCGCATTCGACCGCCGAGAGCTTCGCGTGGATGACGACGTACGGTTTCGCCCCGCACGAGGTTACGAGTCGATGAGCGCCGCGAAAAGCTTCCCGGTGATCGGTTTTATCGGCCTCGGCATCATGGGTAAACCAATGGCGCTCAACCTGCTGCGCGCAAACTATGCGCTCGTGATTGGCGAGCGCCGGCCGGCGGTGACGGAAGAGCTCGTCGCGCAAGGTGCTCGGTCGGCGTCGACACCGCGTGACGTCGCCGCGCAGAGCGAGGTCGTCATCACGATGCTGCCCGACTCACCGGACGTCGAAGCGGTCGTGCTCGGGGAAAGCGGCGTGCGTGCGGGGGTACGCGAAGGTACGACGTTCATTGACATGAGCACGATCGCGCCGGCGACATCGCGGCGCATCGCACGCGAACTCGGCGCTGCCAAGACGGCCGCGCTCGATGCGCCCGTGAGCGGCGGCGAGCAGGGCGCGATCGACGGGACGCTCTCCATCATGGTCGGTGGCCCGGAAGCGGCGTTTGAGGCAATGCTGCCGATCTTCGAGGCGATGGGAAAAAACATCGTCCGCCGAACGCGACGGCGATCTCGACCACAGTGCCTTGCATACGCTCTTGACGCGCGATCAAGCCGGCCCATAGCGCCAGTTTCACGCCGGCTGGACGGGCGCGGCGGAGCCTGCGAGCGTGGCATCCGTCTCACGGTGCATGTCACGCGCGTCGCGCATGAGCAGCACCGATAGCAACGAGATCGCGCACGTGAACGCAACGTACACGACGATCAACCCCGGCTGGTTTCCGCCTTTGGCGAGCAAATACGTCAGAATCAGCGGCGTGAGGCCGCTGGAAAAAATGCCCGAGAACTGATAGACGAACGAGACGCCGCTGTAACGAACGCGTGGGTCGAAGAGCTCGGCGAAGAGTGACGCTTCCGGTCCGTACATGAGCGGATACAGGACGCCGAGTGGAACAATGATCGCAAGCCAGATCAAGGCCGGTTGCTGCGTCGCGTTCATCACGAGAAACGCTGGCACGGAAACGACTCCCATCGCGACCGTTCCAAGCCCGTAGACGCGCCGGCGTCCATATCGATCGGAAAGCCGGCCGGCGATTGGAATGAACACCAGCATGACGAGTGACGCAACGGCGACCGCCCAGAGCACGACACCGCGCGGAAACTTGAGAACGTTCGCGAGATACGCGATCGCGAAGACGGCGTAGGTATTGAACGCGACACCTTCGGCGTAACGCGCCCCCATGCCCAGGACGATTTGCCGTCCACTCGTCCGGATGAGTTCGAAGAACGGAACGCTCACGACGCCTTCGGTCGCGACCACGCGTTGAAACACCGGAGTCTCCGCGATGCGCGAACGGATGTAGATGCCGAGCGCCACAAGAATCGCGCTGATCAAAAACGCGATGCGCCAACCCCAGGCCAGGAACTGCGCTTCCGGCATCCGCGTGAGAAGTGCGACGACTGCCGTGCTCAGAAAGAGCCCGGCGGAGAGGCCGGCCTGCGGCATCGAACCAAAGAAACCGCGCTTGCCTTTCGGCGAATACTCGGTGGCCATGAGCACCGCACCGCCCCATTCGCCGCCGACACCGATACCTTGCAAGAGTCGCAAGAAGAGCAGCAGGATCGCGGCCCAGGGCCCTAGCTGCCTGTACGTCGGCAGCAAGCCGATTGCGAACGTCGCCACGCCCATGATGATGAGCGTCGCGATGAGCACTCCCTTACGACCGAGACGATCTCCGAAGTGGCCGAAGATCAAGCCGCCGACCGGGCGCGCGACGAAGCCCACGGCAAACGTCGTATATGCGATCAGCGTGCCGACGATCGGATCGAATGTCGGAAAGAAAAGCTTGTTGAAGACGAGCGAAGCGAATACGCCGTACAAGAAAAAGTCGTACCATTCGATCGTGCACCCGATCGTGCTCGCAGCTACGACCGCTGCAAGCGAGGCTTGCGCTGGTTCCTGTTTTTGCATCAAGGCACTCCTGCGTCGCACGGACATGCGGCGTTTCCGAATTTACCAATACGTTAGAGCACGTTGGAACAGGCTTCGGAGGTCGTCGCGACTGATCTCGCGCGGGCTGTTTGCGAAAAGCCGGCGTTGCGGAAACGCGCCATCGGTCAACGCGTCCGCGTCGCCTTCCGTGTAGCCTAAGCTGCCCAGCCCGTTCGGCATGTTCGTCGCGCGCATGAGTTCGATGATCCGCTCGGAGAGAACGCGGCCCGCGGCCCGCGCCTCGACGCCCTCGACCGGCGCCCCGAGAGCTGCGGCCCCTTCCAGATGTCGACCCGGACACGCACCGGCGGTGAACTCGAAGACGGCTGGGGAGTTGACGATCACCGACATCCCATGCGGAACGATCGCATGGTCTTGCGGATAGCCCGCCGGCCGGAAAGCGCGAACCAATCCCGAGACGGCGTACGACATACCGTGCGGTGCGTGACAGCCGGCATTGCCGAAACCAATTCCGGCCAGCGTCGCGGCAAACATCATCTGCTCGCGCGCTTCATCATCGTTCGGATCGCGCACGGCGCGCTCGATATTCCGGCCCAGTATCCGAAGTGCTTCGAGGCACGCAATGTCGCTGAACGGGTTCGCGCCCTGCGAAAGCGGACGTGCTTCACCATTCGCTGCACGCTTGCGCCGCGTGTACGGCATCGCCGTGTACGATTCGAGCGCGTGACTGAGCACGTCAAACCCGCTGCATGCAACGACTTCGCTCGGCAACGTCCGCGTCACTTCGGGATCGATGATTCCGAGCGCCGGTTTGAGGCGGCGCGAAACGATCCCCGTCTTCGCTCGCATCGATACCAGATCGAAGATCGCGATGCCGGTGCATTCGCTTCCCGTCCCGGACGTCGTGGGACAAGCGATGTGCGGTTGAAGTGGGCCGGGGACGGCTCGCCCCTCGCCAATCGGCTTGTTAACGTATGCCATGAAGCCTGCAGGGTGGGTCGCGTACAAGTTCGCAGCTTTGGCCGTGTCGATCGTAGAGCCGCCGCCGACGGAGACGTAACCGTCGAACTTCCCATCAACCGCGAAGGCCGCTGCGGTGTTGAACGATGCATCCGTCGGTTCCACGGAAACGTCGTCGTAGACGGCAACATCGACGTTAGCACCCTTGAGCGCCTCCAGGACGGTCGCCACGAATGGCAGATGGCGGACAGTCTTATCGGTAAATAATGCGACGCGCGTCATCCCGAGCGCGCGGGCCGCGTCACCTGTCTCATCCAAGAGACCGCGGCCAAAGCGCACGCGCGTGCTGTCGATCTCGAATCCGCGGTCGCCTTCGGAAATACCCGCGTAATGATGATCGCAGCAACTCATGCGGTAGCGGCTTCTTTCTCGGGAAGGTCGGCACGGCGGCCGGCGATGAGCGCGGCGATCGCGATCCCGGACGGCGGCGATAACGTTTGCGAAGGGCGTAGCCTCAGGCGTTGAGGTGTGCGTAACGGTCAAGGAAACGCTGCGGCTTCTTGAGTGCGTCACGGCGGAACGGTTCGCCCAGTTCTTGCGAGTCCACGACCAGGTTAATGACGGCGGGACGCTTCGTGGCGAGCGCGGCGCGCACCGCGTCCGCAATATCGGCGGCACGATCCACCTTGTAACCCTCGGCTCCCATGTCCCGCGCGACGGCAGCAAAATCAGGATTCTTAAGGTTCGAGCCGACGAAGCGGTCGTCATAGAAATCGACTTGGTTCTTCTTCTCCGCCCCCCATTGACTGTTGTTCCACACGATCGCGACGACGGGAATGTCTTCGCGCACCGCCGTCATGACTTCGGCCAGACTCATGCCCCACGCGCCGTCGCCGATGAACGCGACGACCGGCAAATCGGGGCGACCCAGCTTGGCACCCAGCGCCGTCGGATACGAATAGCCGCAATTCCCGAAGCTCATCGCCGCCAGGAACCGCCGCGGCGCGTTGAAACGCAGATAGCTATTGGCGACCGAAGAAATATTGCCGATGTCGGTGGTCACGATCGCGTCGTCCGGAAGCGCTTGGGCGACGGTCCCCAGCGCGTGGCGGGGGCTGATCGGTGAATCCGACTTCGACGACATCGCGTCGAGCTCGGTGCGCCACGCGTCGCGTCTTTGCGCGACTCGGCGAACGGCGTCGGCGTCGCGAGTCCGGTCACCGTTGACGGCGCGCAGCCGTTCGAGGATCGCCTTCGCGGTTTGCTTCGCATCGCCGCAGATGCCGAGTTCGATCTTCTTCGTCAAGCCGAGCACGCGATGATCGGCGTCGATCTGAATGATGCGCGCTTTGGCCGGCCAGTAGTCCATGCCGTGCTGCGGCAATGTGCCGAAGGGCCCGAGCCGGCATCCGAGCGCGAGCACGACATCGGCCTCGGCGATCGTTTCCATCGCCCCTTTCGAGCCCTGGTACCCGAGCGGGCCGACGGACAATTCATGGCCGGCCGGAAACGCGTCGTTGTGCAGGTAGGAACAGGCCACGGGCGCCGTTAGGTATTCGGCAAGCTGCCGCGCCTCATCCACGGCACCCGCCTGCACGACACCGCCACCGGCGAGGATCACGGGACGTTCCGCGTTCGCAAGCGCCTCGGCCGCAGCTGCAATCTGATCCGGATTTCCCGGTCCGCGCTCGAGTGTGAGCGACGGGTAGATCTCGGTCATGAAATCGCCGTAAAAATAGTCGCGCGGGATGTCGACTTGGACCGGCCCCATCTCCGCCTTCGCGACGTAAAACGCGCGGCGCAACAACTCAGCCATGCGCTCGGGACGATTCACCTGGACTTGCCATTTCGTGATCTTCGAGAAGATCGGCATTTGCTCGGTCTCTTGGAAGCCGCCCAAACCGACACCGAGGGTCCCGACCGCCGGCGTGCAGACGACCATGGGCGTATGCGCCCAATACGCCGCCGCAACACCGGTCACGAAATTCGTGATGCCCGGACCGTTCTGGGCGATGACAAAACTCGGTTTACCGGTGACACGACCCAGACCATCGGCCATATGCACGGCGTTCTGCTCGTGCGCGACCGAGAGAAAGCGGATCCCCGCGGCCGGAAAAAGATCCAGCGCGTCCATGTAGGCGCTGCCGACGATACCGGGGACGAGCGCGATGCCTTCGGCGCGCAACGTCTCGACAAATGCTTCGCTCGGCGTCATGCGCATGGGTCCGCTCACGGGCGGTGTAGCTGCGGCATCCTTCGGCTTGGTTTTCAGCATGTGAACTCCTTGGCCGGACGGCGACAGCGACGCGGGAATCGAACGCTCATCGACGAAATTCGGACGCTGTCCCTACTTGTACGGACAACAGCACTATAAGATGGGCGTATGAGAAAGTCAACCGCAGACGACGCGCTCGACCGAAACAATCCTGCTCCACTTTACGAGCAACTCAAAGCGCGTCTCATCGCCGAGTCGCGCGACGCCGGCGAAGAGCGCGCGACGATCTCCGACGCCGCCCTAATGAAACGCTTCGGCGTGAGCCGGATGACGGTGCGCAGTGCCATCGCCGAACTCGTGCGCGAAGGACTCGTCAAACGCGTGCCCGGCGTCGGCACGTTCGTCGTTCGCGACCGGCATCTCTCGGTCGGCCTCGACGGTCTGGACCGATTCATCCAAGAGTGGCATCTGCCCGAACTCGATCCAGGTACGAAGATTCTAAGTTTCCGGCGCGTGGCCGCGAATGTCGACATCGCAGCGAAGCTGCAGATCGCCAGGGGGGCGCCCGTTCTTCTCTTACGCCGGTTGCGGACGGCGAACGGTGAACCGGCTACGCTCGACGTACGATTCGTGGCTGGCTGGTGCGCGTCGAAAATCACGCGGGAAGACGCAACGCACGAGATGCTCTTCGACATCGTCGCCTCCAAGGCCGGCGTGCAGACGGTCGCAGTCGAGCAACAAGTCGGCGCACAAGCGGCCGACGCCGCGACGGCGGCGATCCTGTGCGTGCCCATCGGCAGCCCACTGCTCAGCCGGCACGTGGCATTCTTCGCGGCCAACGATCGGCCAACCATCGTGGGCTACGGCTTGTACCGCTCGGACCGTTTCCGCTTCCACATGCGCGCCGAACGATGACGCGTTCAAGCGTGCGCGGCGTGCAGTGCCAAATGCACCGCGGGACCGATATCGCTCGGCGTCTCGCACACGTGTGCGCCGGCTTCCCGCAGTGCCTGCACTTTGGAATCGCCGCTGCCGCGGCCGCCGTCGACGATTGCGCCGGCATGTCCCATCCGTCGACCGGCCGGTGCGGTACGGCCGGCGATGAAGGCGACCACGGGTTTGCGCATGGTCGCAACGTACGCGGCCGCGACCTCCTCCATGGAGCCGCCGAGTTCACCGACGAGCACGATCGCCCGGGTAGCGGGATCGTTATCGAGCATCACGAGCGCATCGCGCGCCGTCGTGCCGATGATCGGATCGCCGCCGATGCCAAGAAACGCGGACTGCCCTAAACCTTCGCGCACAAGATTGTGGCAGACGAGCGTCCCAAGACTTCCGCTGCGCGAGATCACGCCGACATGCCCGGGCGAGAAGATCGCCCGAGAAAAGCCCGGCATGATTCCGACGCAAGCCTCCCCCGGTGTGACGAGCCCAGCCGTATTCGGTCCGAACACGCGCGCGCCGCGCTCGCGCGCCGCCGCGAGGAAGCGCATCACATCGTGCACGGGTACGTGCTCCGCGAGCACCACGATCGTCGCGATGCCGGCTCCCAGTGCATCCATGACCGCTTGGCCCGTCGCCTGCGGCGGCGTGAAAAGCACGCTGACCTCCAGCCGGTGCGCGAGCGCGGCCTCGCGGGCCGAATGATAGACCGGCACGCCAAGATGCGTCGTACCGCCTTTGCCCGGCGACGAACCGGCGACGATTTGCGTACCGCACGACCGCATGCGCTCGGTCCAGAAGGTCGCCTGCTTTCCCGTGATCCCTTGAACGAGCACCGCATGCTGCGAACGAACGATCACGATGCCGCACCTGCAATCGGAGGCGACGACGCCGCGGCCGCGATCGCAAAGCGAACCGCATCGTCCATCGAGTCGTAGGGCTCGATACCGAGCTCGTCGCGGACGATCGCGATGGCAGCTTCTTCACCCGTCCCATGAATGGAAAATGCGACGGGAATCACCGGCCCCAGCGCCTTGATCGCGTCGACCACACCGCGCGCCATGACGTCCGTCTGAGCGAACGCCCCGCAGAAGTTCACAAGCAAACTTCGCACTCGGGGATTCGCGAGAACGATTTCCAGTGCAGGCGTCGCTTTCGTATACGCCTCCCCACCGATCTCCATAAAATTCGCGGCACGCCCGCCGTAATGCGCCACGACATCCATCGTCGTCATCGTCAAGCCGGCCCCGTTTGCGAGGATTCCGACGTTCCCGTCGAGTTCCATGTAGAGGAGCCCGAGGCTGCGAGCGCGCCGTTCGAGTTCGGTGCCCTGCGGTCCGAGCGACGTCGCTGCCATCTCGTGGAGCTCCTCGTGACGCCGTCGCGCCGAATCGTCCAGCACGAGCTTGCAATCGAGCGCGTAGAGGTCGCCGTTCTCGGATCGCACGAGCGGGTTGATTTCAAGCAGCTCCGCATCGTTCGCATCGTAGACCGAATACAACGCGACCAGCACGTCGGCGACGGCCGCCAGGGCACTGCTCGGAACGCCCGCGGCGGACGCGAGCGCGCGTGCGGCATCCCCGGAGAATCCCGCGCGGATGTCGACGGTCGTTCGCGCGATACGATCGTGCGGGACGTCTTCGATGTCCATACCGCCGTCGCTGGAGAACAAGACGAGCGGCAAACCCGTCGACGTATCGTTCATGACCGCGGCGTAGTATTCGTGAGCGATAGGAACTGCCGCTTCGATCAAGACGCACTCGACGAGATGGTCGTTGATCGTACTCCCCAGTAACGTATGCGCCGCGGTGCGCGCCTCTTGCGCGTCGCTAGCGAACAGAACGCCACCACTCTTACCGCGCTTGCCCGCAGCGATTTGCGCTTTGATAACGCAGGCACCAGCAGCCGTTCTCCCAGAGCCGCTAGGTCGGCATCGTTTCTCACGACCGATCCCGGCGGCACGCGCAAACCGGCATCGCGGAGAAGATCCTTTCCGATGTACTCGGGTACGTTCATCGCGTCACGCGCCGAAGCGCGAGACGTACGCGCCAAAGAGATCGTCTTCACTAGGTTCGTGCGGTTCGCACGTACGCACGAGATGCGTGATATTGATGAAGTCCTTGTACGAGAGATTTGCGCTGATGCTGTTTTTCGCCCACGAGCCGCAGCCCATCGACAGCGTGAAAATTCAAGCCGTTGTCGAACGAGCCGCCATTGTTGAAGCAGTGCGCCTGATTGACCAGAACTCGCACGACTCCGGTACGTTCGGCCAGCTCGTCTGCGTGCGCGTCATCGCGCGTGTGGATACCGCATGAATGGCCCGCACCGGAGAAGCGCAGGATCTCGCCCACGCGAGCGATGGCAGCCTCGAAATCCGCCGTGCGGTACAAGGTCAGCACCACGCACAGTTTTTCGCCCGAAAGCGGCGCGTCATCGCCAACCTTCGTTTCTTCGACCAAAAAGAACCGTGCACGATGCGCGGCCGGGTCGGCGAACTGCGCGACCTCGGCGATACGAGCCGGCGACTGCGCGGTGATCTTCGCGCTCAGTTTTCCGCGATCGAACATGACGTGCTCGAGCTGCGCCTTTTGTTCGTCGTTCAAAAGGTAGCCGCCCTCGTGACGGAGAGCGTCGAGCATCGCGTCGTAGACGGCATCGAGCACGACGAGGCTATTTTCCGATGAGCAGCTCGTCGCATAGTCGAATGTCTTGCTTCGGGCGATTTTATCGGCCGCGTCGGTTAGGTTCGCACTCCTGTCGACGATCACCGGCACGTTCCCGGCACCGACGCCGATTGCCGGCGTTCCGCTGCGATATGCATTGCGAACGTTCGATTGCGACCCGGTGACGACTACGAGGTCGCACTGGACCATCAGTTCGTTCGTCAGTTCCTTCGTGATCGGCACCGGCACCATTTGGATGAGATCTTCGGGTGCGCCCACCTTGCGAAGCTCTGCTTGGATCAACTCGACAACACGCGCGCAGGTCGATGCGCCTTTTGGAGAAGGCGCGAGGATGACGGCATTGCGTCCCTTGAGGGACATCATTGCCTTGTTGACGGGCGTCGCGGACGGATTCGTCGATGGGCAGAGCGCGGCGACGACGCCGATCGGTTTGGCGATGCGCGTGAGGTTCGTCCGGGGATCGTGATCGACGATCCCAACCGAAATTGCACGCGGATCGAGCAGATCGCTTAGCGTGCCGAACGTCTTGCGCAAGTTCTTTTGGACCTTGTCTTCGTAACGCCCAATGCCGGTATCGTCGACGGCAAGCTGCGCGAGTTCTTCCGCGTTGTGGTAGCACGCCCACGCGACCGCCGTGACCAGCGTGTTAGTTTGTGCTTGCGAGTACGATGCGATCCGCGCTTGCGCCGCACGGCTGCGCTCGACCAATTCCGCGATAATGACCCCAAGCGTTGGCGCAGCGAGCGACACTAGAGACCCTCCGCTAAAGAATCGACGGACCGGGTTGCATCGACGAAAAGGATGGCCACGACGCCGGCCGCGAGCAGGCCGACGCCGACGAGAAATGAGGGCACCCAGGATCCCGTTCGATCGACGAGCACGCCGAAAACCACGGGCGAGACGACGCCGGCAACGCCGAACCCGGTGTTCATCAAACCCGAGACGGTACCGGAGAAGCGCCGGCCTCCCAAGTCCATGGAGACGGCCCAAAGCCCCGAAACGGCGACTTCGAGAAAGAAGAAAGCAGCCGTTTGCAAGATAACGGCGACGAGGCGATCGCTCGTGAAGATCGACGGTAGCGTGCAGGCAAGGCTGCCGATGAAGGCGACGACGATCGTGCTGCGGCGTGCGAGGTTCAGGTTGCGCGTGCGGCTCCACAACACGTCCGTCGCCTTTCCGCCCGCCAAGTCGCCCAGGACTCCACCCAGTAACGGCAGAGCAGCGTAGAAGCCGAGCTGCTTGAACGAGAAATGGCGCGCTTGCATGAGGTACGTGGGGAGCCACGTGAGATAGATCCAAAGCGTGAATCCGTAGCAGAAATCGGCAAAAACGAGCAGCCACACATCCGAACTCGAAAGGATGCGCTTCCAAGGGATGACGCGCTTCGCACGCACGATCTCTGCGGGTGGTCCCGCCGCGCCGTAGATTTCGCGCAACTCCGCCTCGTTGACTGATGATTTCTGCGTCGGAGAGTCGCGATAAAAGAGATAGAAGACGAGCGACCACACAAAGCCAAGCGCGCCGAGAACGAGAAATGACGGACGCCATCCGCCCAGTGTGAGCGAAAGCCACACGATGATTGGCGGCGCGAGCGCGGCGCCCAAACGTGCGGCTGCGTGCGTCACGCCTTGAAGCCACCGCGGCTCGTCGGGGGATACCACGTCGAAAGCGCCCGCGTTGCGACGGGAAAGCCGCCCGCCTCGCCCAGCCCGAAACACAATCGCACGATGAAGAGGCCTGCGAAACTCGTCGCGGTCGCGGTCAGCATCGTGAAGAACGACCACCAGGTCATCAAAAGCGCGAGGACCCGCCGCGGACCGAACCTGTCACCCAGCGTGCCACCGACGATTTGCAACAGTGCGTAAGTTATGGCAAACGCCGAAAAGATCAGCCCCATCTGCGACTTGGTGAAGCCGAACTCTTTGATGATCTGCGGCGCGGCGACCGAGATCGTCGTACGGTCCAGATACGATATGAGATAGAGAAGACACAAGATGAACAGTACGACATGACGGGTTTTGCTCGCGCGGATAGCCCGCTCCGACGTCGAACTCATAGCACGGGTACTCATTCGAGTCTCCAATCAAGGCAATGCGCGCCATCGCCCGAGGGCGCGCAAGTTTCTCTCACTCGTCCATACTTGTCCGTACAACTTTTGACCAAAGGTACATCACCACGTCGCGAAAGTCAATTCCGCGTAAAGGGGCCGCCTCGGTAACGCGCACAGGGCTGGTTCAAGACGGCCTGCTTCCGCTCTACGAGCAGATTAAGCGCGTCCTCTTAGCTGAGGTACGGTCCAGTGGGCCTACGCCGCGCCGCCTCGGATCGGACAACGCGCTTATGTTGCGCTTCGGCGTGAGCCGCATGACGATCCGAAGCGCTGTCGACGAGCTCGTGCGGCTCGGCCTCGTTGCGCGAGTCCAGGGCAAGGGCACCTACGTTCTGGCTCCGCAGCCGGTAGCAGTACGGCTCGACGGGCTCCAACGTTTCTTGCAAGAGTGGCACGAGCCGCATCTGCACACCGAAGCGCGAATTCTTGCCTTCCGTACCGTCGCAGCGCCCACGACGATCAGCCGTCAGTTGCAGATCGCCGCCGGCACGGTCGTTTTGCACGTTCGCCGGTTACGCGAAGCCGATGACGGGCCAGTCGTACTCGACGATCGATACGTTGCCGGATGGTGCATGAACGGGATTACGCGCGTAGAGGCCGCGAAGCAATCGCTTTTTCTCTCCATCGAAGAACACTCAGCGATCAGGACGGAGGCCGTCGAACAGACGGTTACGGCCGCCGCCGCAAGCAAAACGGAGGCGAAATTGCTGGAGCTCGATCCCGGATCGCCAGTGCTTGAGCGACGCGTTCTCTTCACGACTGCTGACCATCAGCCAACACTCTGCGGTCGAAGCGTCTACCGCGGCGATCGCGTGCAATTTCAACTGCGCGCCTCTCGCACGGAGTAATCCGTCGTCGGCGTCACTGTTTCGCGGCCATCGTCGCGTCGCTCGCGGTGCGCGCAGTGATTCGCAGGCTCGCACCCATGACGATCATCAGCAGCCCGCCCAGCGCCACCGGGAGGAACGCTGCTGCGGCTACGTGCGTCGCATCCCAAGCCGCTCCGCCCAGGAACGTCCCGAGAAACGAAACCGTGTAGCCCGTCGTGAACATTCCCGCCGACAGCCGCGCCACGTCATCTTGTCGCGTCAGCATCGCGGGGAGGGCCACGACCATCGTGAGCGAGAGGGCAGCAGCACATCCAAGGAGGGCGCTGCCGCTGATGAACAGCCACGCAAACGGGCTGAGCATCGCGGCCAATGCCGCCAGCACCACGATCCCGATCGCGATGAAGAGGTCTTTACGGCCTGCGATGCGCTGCGCGATGAACAACGTCAAAAACGAACCGGGAAGTTGGCCCGCATTGAGGGCGGCGAGGCCGATTCCGATCAATTGCGGTCGGCCGGTCGCATGCAGATAATCCGGCATGAACGCATTCGCGCCGAAATATGAGACTGAGATTCCGCCGAGCAGCAACCCGATCTGCCACGTACGCCACGCCTTCCAGTCAGGCCACCACTGAGCGCGCTCTGCGCGCGCAGGCCGGTTTTCGCGCGTGAGCGCGACGAGCAGCACCGCGGTTGCGGCGACCGGAACCGCCCAGAACACGAAAGTCCGTTCCCAACTGCCGCCGGCGAGTGGGAGTGCCACCGGAATCGTGAAAGCGGCGCTCAACGTCTCACCGACGAGTAGACCGTTGACGTAGACCGCTGTTGCGAGGCCGATCGAGCGCGGGAACCATTCCCCGATGAGCGTCGGCGCGGCCGGTTGGCAGACCGAAACGCCGATACCCATAAGAAAAGTCATTCCGAACAGCATCGCGGTCGTCGGTCCGAGGCCACGTGCTGCACTCGTCACCGAGATAACGATGAGCCCGACGATCACCGCGCGCCGCGCACCGATGCGCGAGATCAGAAGCGATCCGCCGATTGCCGCGATTCCCAAAAGCAGGACCGGCATCGCCGTCAGAGAGCCGACGGCCTTCTCGTTCAGCGCAAGATCGCGATGGATGAGCGGCAGAACCGGCGGCACGGCGAGCAGCGTGATACGAAGGTCGACGCCGAGCAGCCAAATCAGCCCGAACGCAAGCCACGAACGCGGAGAATTCGAATTCAGCCGGTAACCGCTGTCAAGACACGCGTTCGATAGCGCCGTAACGAGCTGAGAGCTCGCGAGCTACGTCGCGGATGCAGTGCGACCACGAGGCGATATTCGGCTCGATGCGCTCGCACGGTCCGGATACGCCGATGGCAGCAACGACGTCGCGTGAGCGACCGAACACAGGTGCCGCGATTCCCCACACGCCCTCGCGCCATTCGCCGCGGTTGATCGCGAAGCCGGCCGCGCGCACCGCTGCGCACTCGTCGACGATCGCGGGTCCGCGGAGCGTCGCTCTCGTGAGCGCCTGTGCATTCGCGGCGACAGTTGCGATCTGCGATGGCTGACGCCAAGCCAGCAACGCTTTGCCGGTCGCGCTCGCGTATGCCGGCGAACGTCCGCCGACCGAGGCGTACGCGAGGATCGGATGGGAGCCTTCGAGTTTCTCGATGTAAACGGCGTAGCCGTCTTCGTAGACGGCATAGAGCGCCGTTTCGCCGGTCCGCTCGACGATGGTGCGCAGCGCGGGCATGACCGCATCGTGCATCGATTCTTGTTCGACGGCACCGCACCCGATGCGCCACATCTTCAACGATACGGCGTATCGACCGTGGCGCGTGCGTTGCAAAAATCCGAGATCGATGAGCGTCGAGAGCAGGCGCATCAACGTGGATTTCGGTAATTTGGTGCGCTCGACGAGTTCCGCGAGGGTGCGGTTGCCGCACAGTCCCACGTCTTCGAGGACCATCAGCGCTCGCGCGACCGATGAAAGACCGGTGAAGTCGTCCTTCATCGTGCCAGGGGTTGCTCCGCAGGTAGCGCCTCGGTCGCGGTCCACCGCTCAAAGACGTCTTCGGTATCTGCTCCCAACCGTGGCGGCGCCGCATACCTGTCGATCGTGGATCCGCTGAAGCGAACGGGATAGCCGAGGGTTTTCGTTTGGCCACCAGGGATCGGCAGTGCGTGTACGAGGCCCGTCTCGCCGACGTGCGGGTCGTCGAGGATATCGGCAAAAGTGTTGATGCGGCCACAGGGCACACCGCGACGCGTCAACGCAGCGATCCACTCGGCAGCCGTTCGCGCGACAAATACGGGCGCCAAGATTGCGGCGAGCTCATGCTGGTGCTTCGCGCGCAAGGTGACGGTCGAGAAACGGAGATCCTCCAACAACTCGAGCTTACCCGTCGCCTCGCATACCTGACGCCAGAGTTCGTCGTTGCCGGCCGCGACGATGAACGGGACATCACTCGCATCGAAGGCTTGATACGGCGCGTTGCGCGGATGGCGCGACCCAAGTCGCCGCGGCGCTTCACCGGTTCCCCAATACTCACTCGTCTGCAACGCGGAGATGCCCAGGAGGCAACCGAGCATCGGGCAATCGAGGTGCACTGCACGGCGCTCGCGCTCAACGCTGATGCGCGCCGCAAGGATGCTGTACGCCGCATACAGCCCAGCCGTAAAGTCGCCGACCGGGACGCCGCATTTGACGGGCGGCCCGTCTTCTTCACCGGTGACGCTCATAAGCCCCGACATCGCTTGGACGACGACATCGAACGCACCAAACTCGGCGTATGGTCCCGCTTGCCCGTATCCGGAGATCGAGCAGTAGATGATCGTGGGCTGCATCGCGGACACGTGCTTAAAGCCGAGTCCCAGCCGGTCCATCGTTCCCGGCCGATAGTTCTCGAGCAGAACGTCGGCGGCTCGGCAAAGCGCCTGCACGCGCCGGAGTTCCGCGGGATCTTTGAGGTCGGCAACGACGCTGCGTTTGTTACGATTGAGTGAAGCGAAGTTCAGACTGAACGCTTCGCCGTCGGTGCCTTCGACGATCGGCGGCCACGATCGTAGGCCGTCGCCCGCAGGCGGCTCGACCTTCACGACTTCAGCGCCCAGGTCGGCGAGCAGCATTCCAGCGAACGGCGCTGCGGCGATATGGCCGAACTCGAGCACCCGCATGCCCTCCAGAGGAGGCTTCGTTGGCGCGGCGTTCGTCATAGCACCGCCGCGGCCAACGTGGGCTCCAGTAAGTCCTCCGCGCGCGCGCCGATGATCACGCTGTTCTCGAGCGTAGCGGACACGCTAGTCTTCGATCGTGATCGCTTGGGTGGGGCAAAAACGCGCCGCGTCTTCGACTTTCTGGCGCAGATCCTCGGGCGGATGATCTTGCAGCAGCGTGAGCATTCCGTCATCGTGCACTTCGAAGACTTCCGGTGCTGCCGCCATGCAGAGGGCGTTTCCCACGCACATGGTCATCTCGACGACAACGCGCACTAGATGCTTGCCGGCTCCGGCTCGAGCACCGATTCCGCCAAGTGTGTCGCCATTTCGAGCGTTGCCGCCGGGCTGCCGTACAACTCGTTACCTTCTGCCTTCTCCATCCGCGAAAGCACGCGGCGCGCGGAGACGACGCCGATGTCGGTGCGAATGTTCGTTTCGCGATAGCGGGCGTCAGTCGGGAGCTTTTCGGGAAATTCAAGCATCTTCTGCTGCTCGGCGAGCGCCCATTCGTCCTCGGCGGCGACCTCGGGGAACTCCTGGGCCATCCCCTGCACGAGCGTCATTGACGCATCGGCCGGAAAGCGCACGCCGGCTTTGGCGATCATGATCCAGTGCCACACGAGATGTTCGTCATCGATCGGCGTGTCAGTGTGGCACAGGACGTAGCCTGTCTCTTCGGGCGTGCCGAGTTTTCCGGGCGGTGCGACCCGCAGTTGCACGCGCACGATGCCGGGGCTGAGCATGGCATGGCTGTGGTCGCGGTCAACGACGTCGAGATCGAACCAGCGCTTGTATGAGGGCGGGAGACGATAGTTCGTGACGTTGCGCGTCGTCATGACCATCGCGTTGCCGTCGATCGTGTCTTCGCGCAGTCCGACCGGAATCAGCGAGTTCTCGCGATCGCCGATGTTGCCGTCGTGGAGCGGAAAGAAGTGCGTGATATCGAGCAGATTCTCGAGCAGCAACCGCGAGTTCGCGCGCACGTAGAGCGGCTCGGAGATGACGGCTTCATACTGGGGGTCTGCGAGCTCAGGCACGCGCGGCGGTTTCACCTGCGACGAAAGCTGCGGATCACCGGGCCAAACCCAGACCAAGCCATCCTGTTCGACCACCGGATAGGCGTAAAGCCGCGCGGCCGGCGTGATCGCGACGTTGGGTTGGTTGGGCATCGCGACACAGACGCCCGATGCATCGTAGCACCAGCCGTGGTAGCCACACTGCAGCGTGCCGTCGTCGAGCAGCTTTCCTTTCCACAGCGGGAAGCGTTTGTGACAACAGCGGCCATCGTAGGCAACGGCTTCACCCTCTTGCGTCCGCCACATCACGATCGGGCGACCGGCGACGACTTTCTTCTCAAGCTTGTATTTGAAATCGCGGGTGGGTCCGGCGACGTACCACGTATTGCGGATCATGGTGTGCTCCTATTACCGTAAGTCTCACTATATGGACCAGCAATCTTGTGTATTGAAACTATAGAAACCATCGCGGCATGTGTCAAGAAACGGCCGCTCCGAGATACGCGTGGCGAATCGCGTCGGAGCTGCGTAGTTCCGAGGCCGCATTGGAAAGGCGAACCCCCCCGTGCGAAAGCGCGTACGCCCAGTCTGCGAACTCCAGCGCAAGCATCGCGTTTTGCTCGACGAGCAGCACCGCGACACCTTGCTCGCGCAAACCGGCGATGATCTCGAAGATGTGCTCGACGATGACGGGCGCGAGACCCAGGCTCGGCTCATCGAGCATCAGCAGCCGCGGCGCGCCCATCAGCGCACGTCCGATGGCCAGCATCTGCTGTTCACCCCCCGAGAGCGTGCCGGCGAGCTGCTGCCGGCGCGTGCGTAGCGCGGGAAACACGTCGAGCACGCGGTCGAGATCCTTGCGACTGCCGCGCGCGTAGCATCCAACGAGCAGGTTTTCCCTGACGGTAAATCCGGGAAACACTTGGCGGCCCTCGGGACAGTGGACGACGCCGAGTCTCACGATTGCGTCGGGCGACAACCGCCGGGTCGGCGTTCCATCAAACGTGATCTCGCCGCGCCACGGATGAACGATGCCGGAGATCGCTTTGAGCGTCGTCGATTTTCCCGCGCCGTTGGCGCCGAGCAGCGCGACGACGCTGCCATCAGGGACCTCGAAGCTGACGTCGCGCAGCGCTTGCACGGCACCGTAAGCTACGCACAAGTTGCGCACCTTCAGCATACGGCCACCCCGTTGAACTTCTGTGGGCGCCCCGTCCCGAGGTAGCAGCGGATCACTTCGGGATCGTCGCGCACCTGCGTCGGCGATCCCTCGGCGATTTTGCGGCCGAAATTTAGTACGGTCACGCGCTGGGCGATCTTCATGACCAGGTCGAGGTGATGTTCGACCATGAGAACCGCGCATCGCTTCCCCGCTTCAACGATGCAGTCAATGAGACGCGGTGCTTCATCGCTCGTGATGCCGGCGAACGGTTCGTCGAGCAACAGCAGTTTGGGCTCGGAAACCATCGCGCGCGCGACGTCGAGCAGTTTTTGATAGCCGTACGGCAAGCTCTTGGGCGATGCGTCAAGTACGTGCCCGAGATCCAAACGTTCGAGCAACGCGGCGGCGCGTGCGCGGTCGAGGTGCGCCGATTTTGAAGAGTTGAGGCCGACCATGACATTCTCGATGACCGATAGGCTGCCGAATAATTCCGCCCGTTGGAAGCTGCGCGCGACGCCGTTCTGGATGACGTCGTGCGGGCGCAAGCGCAGGAGGTCCACTCCGTCGAGCGTTGCGCTTCCGGCGCCTACGGAACTCAGACGCGTGAGGGCGTTCAGGAGCGTCGTCTTGCCGGCACCGTTGGGTCCACACAGCAAAAACACGCCGCACTCGGGGATTTCGAGATCGAGCGCATCCACGGCCACCAGCCCGCCGAAGCGCACGACGGCACCACGTACGCTCAGCACGGCGCTTTTTGGCGCCCCGAGCGCAGGCGAATGAACACCTCGCGTAAGCCGTTGGGTACGAAGAGCGCGGTGAGTACGATGACGGCGCCGAGAATCGCAAGCGACAGACCGCTGATCGTCGACGCAGTCTGCTGCACGCTGAACACGATGAGCGCGCCGCCGAGTGCGCCCGGTATCGATCCCATGCCGCCGATCACGACCATTGCAAAGAACAGCAGCGCGAGCTCGATTCCGAAATCCCCGGGCGCGATGAACCCGTTGAGAAAGGCGTAGAGACCGCCGGCGACGCCGGCGAGAAACGCACTGCACAAGAAGGCGATCACCTTGGTGCGAGCGACCGGCACACCCATGGCCGCAGCCGCGATCTCGGAATCTTTGACAGCGGCGAACGACCGGCCCAGGCGCGTGCGCGTGAGTTTCCACACCGCAACCGTCGCAACCGACAGTGCGATCAGCGCGACGTAATACATGCGGATCGGCGTGCCGACGCTAAGGCCGAGCAACGTTGCGGGGTGCACGTGCAACCCCTGGTCGCCTCCGGTGAGCGCGTCCCATTTGAGCGCGATTTGATCGACCGCAATGCCGTACCCAAAGGTCACGATGCCAAGATAGTGGCCACGCAAGCGTGCGGCGGGAAACCCGAGCACGAGGCTTGCAACGGCAGCGACCATGCCGCCGGCAAGCGTCGCGACGAGCATGCCCGTACCGGAACGGACGTTCAGGATGGCGGCCGTATAGGCGCCGACCGCGAAGAAGCCGCTTTGACCGAGCGATATCTGGCCCGTTCGGCCCATCAGCAAATCGAGGCTGATCGCCACCATGGCGTAGATGAAGAATTCGGCGATCACGAACAGCCAGTAGACTTGGCCGTTGAGCCGCTGCAGCAACAGCGGCAGCAGCGCGGCGGCCATGATGACCGCGACGGGTATCGCGCGCGATGAAGCGATCGAATGCCGCCCCACGGAGGCCGGAACGCGTGCAGATGGGGCTGCAGGTGCGGGTGTGTCGGAGAGCAGCGGCACATCGGGCGATAGCTCTTTCTTCACGCCTATACTTTCGCCGAGATCTTGCGCCCGAAGAGCCCGTCCGGTTTGACGTAGAGCACCAGCAACAGCAGTCCGAAGACGATCGTCAGGCTGAGCTCGGGTGCGAGGTAGGCATCGATGAAATTGTTGATGACGCCGAGCAGCAGCCCGCCAACGACCGCGCCGACGAGCGATCCGAAACCGCCCAGTATCGCGGCGACGAAGCCGTAGACGATGATGGTATCCATCATGTTGGGCGTAACCGACGTGACGGGTGCGGCGAGCAGCGCGGCGACGGCGCCCAAGAGCACGCCGATGCCCCACGCTAGCGACAACACGCCGCCGACCGGAATACCCATCAAGCGGGCCGCGTAGACGTTTTGAGTGATTGCCCGCATCGCGGTGCCGAGCTTTGTTCGGTTGAATAACGCGGCGAGCGCGACGCCGAGCGCAACGAGCAATCCGAGCGCGAGCATGTCTTGCGGGCGCACGACGATCGTTCCGAGCACCAGCGGCGCGACCGTCAACGATGGCACGAGCGATCGCGGGTTGTAGCCGAACACGAGGCCGACGATGCCTTCCAGAAACATGAAGAGGCCGAGCGTAACGACGACTTGGGTCATCGCCGATGCTTCGATCAAGCGGTGCAGGAAGAGCGTCTGGACGACCACGCCGAGCAAGAACGCTAATGCGAGCGCGCCCACGAACGCGAGCGCATACGGAAGGTGCAAGTTGTTGAGCACGGCCCAGGCGACGTACGTCGCGGCCATGCCCATCGAGCCTTGCGCGAAGTTTACGACGAAGCTGGCGTTGTAGATGACGACCAGGCCGAGCGCGGCCATTGCATACAGACTCCCTTGCGCGAGGCCGGCGACAACGATCTGGAGGACGAAGCCGATATCCATCGATACGGTCGAGCGTTACTTCGAGGTTAGTCCGTCGAACGGCTTATCGGGCAACACCGCCCAGCGGTCCGCCTTGGCTTGCCACATGATCTGACAGCAGATACCTTCGTGCGCCTCGGCCGAATACGTCAGGGGGCCGCCGATGGTTTCGAAGTTCTTGAGCTTGTCGAGCTGCGCCGCGAACTTGTCGCGGGTGATCGGCCCGCTGATGCCGCGTAGGCCGGCAACGGCAACTTCGCCCGCGAGCCAGCCCCAGGCGGCGTAGACTTCGGCGGCGTGGCCGGGCGCGTATTGCTTCATGCTGTTGCTGAACGCGATCCAGCGCGGGTCGCTACTGCCGGGCGCCGGGAGAAACGCGCTGCAGTACGTACCATCGAGCGACGCGATCGATTTGAAGATACCGCCATAACCGCACGCTGACGACGTGAGAACGCGCGTCGGATGATAGTCGAGGTTCGCCATCTGATTGAGAATCTGCGCTGCCGGCGTCGCGATCGCGGCAAAGACCACGACCTTGATGTTGGCCGACTTGAGCTTGATCACGTCGCTGCTGAAATCGACTTGCGAGGGAACATAGGGGATCATGATGTCGGCGGGGCGCCCGAGTTCCTTGAGAATGCCGTCGCGAATGGGTTCTCCGAACGCATCGTCCTGGTAGATTATACCGACCGAATCGTGTGCGAAGTGACGCTTCACGAAGGCACCCAGCGTTTTGCCGTCGGTGCTGTAGAGCGGCCACGACGGGAAGACGAACTTACGTGTCGGCTGGTAGAAGATGGGGCTGCCGGTCGCCATGCCGACGAGCGGGACGCCGCTGTCGTTGAGCGACTCGTACACGGAACCGTTCGTCGGCGTCCCGACGCTACCGACAATGGCGAAGACGTGGTCGTCGTAAACCAGCTTCTTCACGAGCGCCGTCGTTTGCGCGGGCTGATAGCCGTCGTCGTAGCTGATGAGGCGGAGCTTTTTGCCCGCGACGCCACCGTGGGCATTGGTGTAATCGAGATACGCCTGCAGGCCCCACTTGGCTTCGCCCGTCGGCGCGTTTGGTCCGGATTGCGCGGCGGTCTGGCCGAGAACGATCGTGTCGCCGGCGACCTCGGCGCCAGGAGCTGTTCCACCGGTACCTTGTCCGAGCGAGCCCTGCACGGTCAGCGCGACTGCGAGCGCGCACGACGACGCGATCAAAGCGACTCGGTGTACAAACATGCGGCGCGCTCCAAAGGCAAACGGTGAAGTCTCACTATGTGAGACGTGCTCTCGTGCTTGTGAGTATACACCTTCGGGAAACGGCGTCGCAAGATAAATCTGCACCTAACTGTTAGGCGCCGGTATATATCCGTCTCGCGTCTGCGGCAGTTTGCGACCGAGGATGCGGCTTGCGATCTGCGTACGCAACACTTGCGCGGTACCGCCGGAAATTGTGAACATGCGCGCGTCGCGGACCATGCGCTCGAGCGGCCGTGAGCGCGAATATCCAGCGGAGCCGAAGATCTGCAACGCATTGTTGGTGACCCGAATAGCGGTATCGGCGGCAAGCACTTTGGCGCGCGCGACAGCGAGCATGTCAGGGAATCGTTCGTCGCCCTGATCGCTTGCCGCCGCTTGGTACACGAGTGCTTGCGCCGCCGCGAGTTCGATCGACATGTCGGCGAGCATCCACTGCAGCCCTTGAAACTCGCAGATCGGGCGACCGAACTGGTGACGTTCCTTTGCATATGCAACCGCCAGATCGTACGCGCCTTCGGCGATCCCGAGCGCGACGGCGGCAGCGCCGAGGCGCTGCGCGTTGTACGCCTCCATAAGCCGCGCGAACCATCGTCGCGGATCGCCAGCCGGCGCGAGCAGCATGGCTGTCGGTACTTCGAGATCTTCGAAAGTGACTTCAGCTTCGGGGATGCCGCGAATGCCCATTGCCGGTTCGCGTCGTCCGATCGTTAGGCCGGGCGGATCGCTCGGTGCCTTTCGAACGACAATGAAAGCGCCGATGCCACGCTGCGTTCGCTCCTCGTCGAATACGCGCGCGAAGATGAGGTGCAGCTTCGACACGCCGGCGCCGGTGATCCAATGTTTCGCGCCGTTGATGATGTAGACGTCGCCGCGTTTGTCGGCGCGCGTCGTCATCTCCGTAGCGGCGCTGCCCGCTTGCGGCTCGGTGATGCAGATCGCGGGTTTGTCGCCGGCCAGCACCAGATCAGCAGCAAGCTTTTTCTGCGTCGCCGTCCCGTACGCCATGATCGCGCCGATCGCGCCCATGTTGGACTCGACGGCAATGCGTCCGGTTGCGCCGCAGACTTTCGAGAGCTCCTCGATAACGAGGACGGCATCCAAGTAGCTTGCACCCAGACCGCCGTACTCGCGCGGAATCGTCATGCCCATGAAGCCAGCGCAACGCAACGCTTCGACGCTTTGCCACGGATACCGTTCGGTGCGGTCGGTCTCAGCGGCGAACGGCGCGATCTTTTCCGCGACAGTTCGAGCCCGCACGAGTTGTTCCGATAGCGCCGCGACGGTGTTCATGGGCCCGTGTTGCTTTGCGCCCGCGTTGGTTCCCGCTGTCGCGCAAACGTGTCCCCGACGGAACCGGATGGTGAGACTTTCGGGATGTCATCCGCGGTGGGTGCGATGGTGAGCCGGGGAAAGAAACCTACCTTAGCCTTGCCAACGGGGTCCAGCTCATGAATTCACTCGTGATCGAACGCGCAGATGCGGTGCTTCGCGTGAAGCTCAATCGACCGCAGTGTGCCAATGCGCTTAACGACGCAATGGTGGACGCGCTTGTGGGCGTTCTCGAAGGAGAGTCTGCGGTCAGCGAAACACGCGCGCTCGTGATTGAGGGGAGCGGCAAGAACTTTTGCGGTGGATTCGATCTGGCGGACATCGAGTTACTCAGCGACGGCGACATCACGTTACGGTTTCTGCGAATCGAGTCGTTGCTGCAGCGCCTGTACCACGCCCCCTATCTTACCATTGCGTGCGCACAGGGAAGCGCGGTGGGCGCAGGCGCTGACATCTTCACGGCGTGCGACTATCGCATTGCAGCGCCGGGAGCGGGTTTTCGGATGCCCGGCTGGCAATTCGGCATTGCCCTCGGTACGCGGCGGCTTTGCGACCGGATAGGCTCGCAGACCGCGCGCGATCTGTTAGCCACGAGCCGCACGCTGACCGCCGATGCTGCGCTGGAGTGCTCGTTCGCCACGCACGTCGTGCAGCCGGAATCGTGGCCGTCGTCGATCGAGGCGATCGTGCGCGAATCCGCGACGACCTCGATCAGTGCCCTTGCTGAGCTCCATAAGGTCACGGCCGCCGACCATCGCGCAGCGGATATGGCCGCGCTCGTTACGAGCGCGCTACAACCACCGAGCCTGAAAGTGCGATTGCTGGCGTACGTGGCGAGCGCCCAGGCCAAGGCGTCGGCAAAGTAGGCGCAGCCGGGTCGCAACTCAGAAGTCGTACTCGAGCTGGGTGCGGACGTACTTGAAGTCATAAGGAACGGTCGGCTGATCGCGGTTGAAGAACCGTTGACGGATCGAAAGTCCATGGTACGTTCCCGCGCGGACCGGGTTGAATAAATACTGGAAGTCGAAGTCGTCCTCGAACGTGCGGTTTTGCGCAAGCTCGTTATCGTATTGGAAGTAGGTCTCGCCGGCAATCGCTTTGAAGCGCTTGTTGGAGCTCAGGTACTGCGCGGCGAGCTTATACGACGTCCCGGCGCTGCGACGATCGACCATGCCTTGCGTGCCGCTCGTCGTGTAAAGCGGGTCCGCGGCGTAGCTGTCGGTATACGGCGAGGCGATGCCGCCGTAGGCGATCCGCACGCGTCTAGGAGCGACGATCGTCGCGGCGGTGGTGCCGCCGCTCGGTAGGAAGATGCCGCGCTGACCCGCGGCGACCGTCTGCGCCGTTACGTCCTCGTAGTGAAAGGGCGCGGTATCGAAGCCGAACGTGGCCGAAATCGTCTTGCTGAAGTTGGCGCCGATTTGAAAGCCGATCGTATTATTGGCGACGCGGCCTAGGTACGCTTTCCCGGTCTGATGCTCGGTCACGTACTGCAACGCTACGAAGGGCGCATAGGCGGACTTGGGAAGCAGATTATACTTTGCGTCCGCGTACGCCAAGTTCGCAAGATCGTAAAAGCTGTAGTCCTCGGCATGCGCCGAAAAGCGGCCGACGTTGGCGGCGAGGTAGGCGCGCAGCGCGCCCGCGGTGTTCTTGACGACCGGGGGCGCACCATTGCCGGCCGGCATACTCGTGAGCAGCGTGTTCGAACTAAACGCTGAGGACGTCCGATTCTCATACCGGATGACGCGCGTGAGGCCGATGACGACGCCGGGAATGAGCTGACCGTTGAGGTCGAGGCCTTGATATGCCGCGGGCTTGAGCCGCGAATCGGCCGAGGGCAGCCACAAGAAGTTCCAGATCTTGTCGCCGACCGTGGCGTCGATGCCGGCGGAGTGATAGCTCAAGTATGCTTCATCGAAGGTCGACACCGCGAAGGCGGGCAGCGTGTTGTCGAGCTTTCCATTGAACTGTGGCTGTGGACGGCGCCCGTATAAGCCGAACGTATCAGCACCGAAGTATGTCGTACCCAGCCTGAGCGGCGTGTCGCGGAAGCGGTATTCCGCGTGGATACTTGCGCCCGGCGCGAAAACGGTCCGGTTCGGATTGGCCGTGTTCTGTGGCGAATTTTGCCGGACGAAGTTGTAGGCGCGCAACGTTCCGCTTAGCCGAATCGAGTCTGGAGGCAGGGTCGTGGTCGGTTTCGCCGTCTGTTTTGTCGGAGTCGCGCTCAACGTCGGCACCGGCACCGGCACGGCTTGCGCCCCGGCAACACCAGGAATCGCGAGCAATCCAAGGGCGACGGCTGCCGAAGCGATCACAAAACGTAACACAATTCCCCCCTTGCTAAAAGCTTTGCGAGCTATGGTACCTACGGGCCGCGATAGAAACAACCGTTCTGCTTCGGCCAGTCTCTGGCGCGGACTCGCGCTGATTCGTTTGGCAGGCTTAGCCGCCTGGTTCGGCCGCCAATAGGCGACGTCCCGTTGTCCAAGGAAACGGGGACGATCGGCTCTCAGTGCGTAATTACCAATTCGTGTAGCTGATCGAAGTCGTCAATAGCATTGAGGGTTGCGGCATCGCGCAAGTCAGGATACTGGGCAAGACCTGAGTCCGCGCGCATGCGCTGAGCGACATCGTCGGCGTGGTTGTATGCCGTTATCGCGGCGTTGTGCTCGCGAACGTGACGGATATCGATCGACCCGCCGTTCTTCGCAACGACCCATTCCTCAAATTGCATGTACGTCGGCCGACGCTTTGTGATGAAATCGATGGCATCTTGCTTGTTTATGCCCACCGCTTTGAGCGTCATCGCATCGAATCCGTCGCCGCAAGCGTCGTAATCATCAGGTAGGCGATTGGCAGCGGCCAAAAGCAACTTTGACCACAATCGCGGCAGGTGCATGATCCCGGCAGGACCGGTAACGGTTGAACCTATGGTCGGGACAATGTTTCCGTTTGCGGAGCTCGCTGACTTACCGTTGAGCGCACCATTTTGCGAACTTGGCTTCCGAACGTCTATTTTCAGCAACCGCGCCGCATTTTGGTACATCACTTTATCAAGAATGTCATCGCGCAGGCCAGCGTGCAGAAAATCGTCGACACCTTGTTTGAGCGGCTTAAACGGGTATGCCGTCCCAAACAAGAGCTGATCCGCCATAAATCCATTGGCCGCTTCGATGTATAGGTTTCCGCCCGGCATGAACGTATACATATCGGGCGATACAAACACATTCTCATGCATGAGAGCGACCGAAATCATCTCGTTGACGAACGGATAGCAGCCATGGCACACAACGATCGAGAGTTTCGGAAACGCCTTGGCGACACGCGCGATCGCACGCGGCTCGTTGTTGGAAAGGTCGGGCGTAGTCGGCCCGGACATGATGAAGGCGGGCACGCCTAATTGTTGACACGTTTGATAGATCGGATAAAGTAACGCATCGTCGGCTTTTATCGGGCGCTCAAGGAAGCCGGGGTCGACGTTGATCGCCTTGCAACCCAGTACCGTTACGGCGCGGCGAATCTCGGCGACCGCGGCGTCGATCCCCAGAAATTGGGGATCGACGAGACCAACACCAACAAAGCGGACGGGATCAACGCGCATCACTTCCGCGATCTGATCGTTCGTCACTCGTACGCCAGGCACCGAACGTGCTACAAGAACCCCGACAGCCACGCCGGCGCCGTCCATCTCGGCGAGCAGATCGTCGGTGTTCTTGACTCGGGAGAAGTGGTCCGGATCGTCGGAGCCGACACGCCGGTTAAGCCAGCGCACCACCTCGAATTCCGGTGTACCCGATGTCGCGCCGAAGAATTTATGCAGGAACGGCGGCCGAATCCGCATGTCGACGATAGGTCGTGAAAGCATCTTACTTCTCCGCACGCGTGGCGAGCATCGCGCATGAGGCCCGCGCCAGCGTTGAAACGCGCGCCCGTCGAACTTAAAGACTACCTCCGGCCACGCTATGAAACAATCACCCAAGGGTGCTAGGTGTAAACAGCCTCTACGGCGCTGCCAAGAGGGCTCAGAGATTCCTTGCTTCAATTAGACTGAGAACCGGAGATAGTTTTCAAGGACGCGACTTCAATCTTACGATGATTACTGCCGACTGGGTAGAGGCGCCAGTTGCAATTGGAATTGTTGCGGATCGCGAACTGACGCGATCGACCTTAGCGGCTCTGCTCTCCACTTATCCCGAAATCAACATACTCGGCGTCGACAGTGGCTCCGAGCATAACTCGGAATTGCTTGCTCACCATGATCTGCAGCTGCTCGTTGTAAATCTTCCCCTGGAGTATAAAAGCGGAAGATCGCCTGGGATTGACTTCGTACGCTTTGTGAAGCGAACGCGAGCCGACGTGCGTGTCTTACTGTTGAAGCGGCGTTCAGAAGAGCAACTGCTGCGCGCCTCGCTCGAAGCGGGCGCGGACGGATGTTGTCTACAAGCGATCCCTTCCGCGAGACTCGCGCTCGCCATCAAGGCTGTCGCCGTGGGAGCCGCCTGGCTCGACCCCGGGATCTCCGACATGATATTGCACGGAACCACGAGAGGTACTCACGCGACATCTGATACGAATGGGTCCTCACCGACACGTCAGCTGTCGCCACGTGAGCGTGAAATTCTCATGCTGATGAGCGAAGGCCGTTCCAACGACGAGATTGCGCAAAATTTGCACTGCTCGACTAACACGATCAAAACGCACCTCGGCCACATTTTTCGCAAGTTAGAGGTCGGCGATCGTGTCTCGGCGGTCGTTTCCGCGATGCGCTACGACCTCATCTAGCAGAACGACCGGCAGCCAACCACAACGCACCAGACCTACGGCCATCACCCGTTTGGGCGACTTGTTGAACCTCTCGAGCCGGAGTAGTCTTACCGGACACCCGAGAAGAGCTTGACCCTGCCGGGCCTCCGGAACGCGACGAACGCTCTCCGCGCATTTTCGGTACGGCAGACTCCATCTCGTCGCGCGCCTCTCGTGAATGAGAATCCGGTTCGGAATCCCTGCGTGCAGTTTTGGAGATCGCGACATGAGTAAGAGCGTGCTTCTGCCCGAGACGCTGCCTCAAGGGCAGCCCATCAGGGCAAAGGCAGTGATCCCCTTCCGCGACGCGCTCATGGTCGCGCTTGCGGCGGGTCTCGGCTATGGATTCGATGCGTACGCGGTCAATATCTTCGGGATAGTCGGCCCGCTTATCGCTAGAGATTTTCAGGTGACCGTGAAGGTCATCGGTTTGATCGGTTCGATTTTTCTCGTCGGATATACCATTGGGACGGTCGGCTTCGGCATGCTCGCCGATCGTTTCGGACGGCGTACTGCGCTCGGGTGGTCGATTCTCCTCTACGGCGTTACGACGGCGCTTGGCGGCTCGACCTCAAACCTTGGCGTGTTCACCGGTCTGCGCTTTTTAACGGGGGTTGGCGGTGCTGGTGAACTAGCGGTCGGAGCACCATATACAGCAGAAATGTGGCCGGCCAAAGTGCGCGCACTCGGAACCGGCGGCATTATGTTCTCCCTCTACTCGCTCGGCTACATCGTTGCAGCTCTCGCGGCGCTGATCATCGTACCTCGCTACGGCTGGCGCTGGGCGTTCGTCTTCGCGATCGTGCCTGCCCTCCTCGTGTTCGTTTTTCGGCAATTCATCCTGGAATCGGAGCGTTACAAACTGGCGAAGGCGGAGCTTGAGCTTCTCGCGCGCGATGGAAGCCCGCAGCAGCATGAAAGCATTTGGTCGATTCCCGGTGCACGGCGTCGGATAACGATCGGATGGTTGATTTACATCGCCAACGCGTGCGGTTACTGGGGAATCACGGTCTTCCTCACGACCTTCATGGTCAGCAAGTTCGGCGTGACACCGACTCGCGCAATCTTTTATGCGATGCTGTTTTACGTCGTCCAATTCTTCTTGTCGTATATTGGGACGGGTTTTTCGGATTTTGTCGGCAGACGGCCAGCCGGCATTCTCGGCGCCTCGATCATGATCGTCTGCACGATCATCGCCTCAACGACTCACTCTTTTGCGATCTTCCTGACATTCGGCGCGATCATGGTTGGTATGCTCGGATGGCTATGGGGCGTGGGCGATACCTATATCAGCGAGTTTTTCCGGACCACGTTGCGCGGAACTGCCTTCGGCATCATGGTCGGCGGCGGCCGCTTCGTATCGATTTTCGCCCCCTTTCTTGTCGGCTGGGGTATCTCCACGATCGGCCCGACTATCCCGTTCCTCGCGACTTCGGGTTTGTGGATCCTCACCATCATCGGCTACCTGATGGGCCCCGAAACTGCCGGACGCGAATTGGAAGAAGTTCAACTGTGAGACGCTTGCTGCGATAGCCAATTAGCAAAATATATCAGCATGTCCACGAATCGCGAATCGAATATGCAGTTGGTTCGTGCGCCTTCCGGCCAATAGCTACTACAAATTTACGAGGACGTCATTGTGCGAGACTGGCCTAATCCCGTCTTTATGGGCACTCTCGAACAAGCGTGCGCCGCCGCGCAAACGCAGCCGAGCGTCGAACGCATCGGGTTTGAGGTGGAAACGTTTGATGAAGGTGAACCGGTCGAGCGCTATGTGCTGGCACCCGCCTACGATGTCGGCCTTCCGCCCTGGTCTGGCGACCTTGCGCGGTGTTCCGCTATCAGCTTCGAGAAGATATTTCGTGTGTTGCGCGTTGCGAAAGGTCCGCCGGGTGAAATGATCTGCGGCAACTACCCCGACGACTTTCCGCCCAACCGGCGGTAGCATGACGGTTGCGCCGATGCCCTCGGAAATCGGCTCACGCGACCTCGCTGTCGCAGACGACGTACTAAAGGCGCTGATTGCCGAGACAGAGTCCGCGGGCGGAGCGCTCTATTCTACCTATGGCGTCCTCGCCGTTCTTTCGGTGAAGATCCATGCTGCCAAAGGCCAGACCATCGCTGCGCCGCCACCCCGCAGTGAAGACTTCGTAATGAGCGCCGGCTATCGGCTGACGTTGATTGAGCCGCAACGTAGTCCGCTGGCGACGACCTTACAGATGGCGGCATCCGCGTTACGTGCGGCTGGCGACCTATCGACACTGCAGGCCAGAATGGCGACTCTGGAATCGCAGACCGTGGCGACGCTCGAAATCAATCGCGCTATTTGCAACGTGCCCGATCTCGACCAGCTCTTGACGCTTGTCTCTGAGCGGTGCCGAGAATTGCTCAACTGCGAAGTTGCGGGCTTCGCCCTTCTTGAAGAGCATGCGAAAACGATCGTTTGGCGTGCGATGAGCGGTTGCCGAACGGAAACGTATCGGCGCGTCACATTCCCCGAGCACGGCGGGGTCGCTGGACGCGCGATCTCCGGGGGAGAACCGGTGATCGTGCCTGATTTTCTTGCCGATCCCAGCGTCACGGCCGACGAATTCCCCATATCGTTCGCGGAAGGCTTGCGCTCAGTCTTGGGCGTTCCGCTGCAGATTCACAAACGTCCTCGCGGCTGCCTCATGATCGGCCACCGCCAGGTTCACAACTTTACGAGCGAAGAGATTGATGCCCTGATAAGTTTTTCTTCCCAAGCAGCAATCGCAGTGGAAAACGCGGAGCTCTACGACCACATACGACGCGAACAAGCACGCCTTGAGAGTGTCGTTCAGAGCATTAACGAAGGCCTCATCCTGATCGACTTGGATGGCCGGCTCATATACGTAAACCGGCAAGCCGAAAATTTCTTTGGGTTGTCGGCCTCCGAATGGCTCGATACGACATGCGATGCGTTCTTCGAGCGCGTGGCGCAACGCGCTGCGAAGCCGCTGGAAACGAAGAAAGCCTTGGCTGGACTGGCTGACTCACCCGCGGAGTTCCCAGCCCTCGACGTCGTATTCGATAAACCGCCCTCTCTAGATCTCCGCCTTACGCATTTCAATGTTTATGAGTCGAGCGGAAAACGTCTCGGGAGCGGCTACCTTTGCCGCGATGTGGCCTTTGAAAAACACGTTGATGCCATGAAATCGGAGGTGATTTCACTTGTCTCACACGAGATCCGAACACCGCTAGCGGCGATTCGGGGCTACGCATCCGCACTGATCGATGACTCACGACAGCGAGCACGAACGCTGGAGCTCGAGTATCTCCAAACGATCGATATGGAGAGCGCACGACTCGATGACTTAGTGCGTAACCTCACCGATGTCTCGAAGCTCGATGCGGGCGTGCTTTTCCTCGATATGCACGACATAAGCCCGTCCCATCTTCTGCGCCAACTCATGGCACGCTGGCGAAAGAGCCAGCGGCAACGCCGCTTCCGCGTCTCTTGCGATGAGCGGATCCCTCCAATCGAGATCGATCGCCACCGCGTTGCCCAAGTACTCGACAATCTTTTGAGCAACGCCGTTAAGTATTCCGCCGTGGACGCGGTCATCGAGGTCACGGTTACTGAAAAACCGGATACCATCATCTTCTCCGTCGCCGATCGGGGCGTCGGCATACCGCGCGCTAAAGCGGCGCGTGTGTTCGATCGATTCTATCGCGTTGCGGCGGACCGAAACCAAGCCGACGGAAGCGGTCTAGGCCTCTATATTTCGCGTGGTATTGTTGAAGCTCACGGCGGCCGGATTTGGCTCGAATCCAGGAGCGGCGAAGGAACGACGGTCCATTTCTCGCTGCCCAAGAGGAACGTCCGCATGGGATAGGCGTCGCGCTCGGCGCCGGTATCATTGGAATTTCAATTGGGATCGTCGGCGTAGGCGGCATCTTTCTCATTCCGCTTCTGGTGGGCGCGGGATACCGACTCGAAGATGCGATCGGTACGTCGCTCGTTACGTTCACCGTTGCAGGAATCATCGCCACAGTGATCTACGGACGGCGGAGCGCGATCGACTGGCGCAGCGCGGCGTTAACGAGCGCCGGCAGCATCATCGGGGGTCCAATCGGCGCGAAGCTGAGCGTCTGGCTGCCGGAACGCATCGTGAGCGGGTGTTTTGCTGCATTTCTGCTCCTTACGGGTGTGACGACGCTCTGGCGCCGCAGTTCACCTGAGTTCGAAGACTCCGATGCTCCGCAGATCGGATCCCTCGCCCTCATCGCTTGTGGAATCAGCGTGGGCGTCGGTTCTGGGTTGACGGGAATCGGAGGACCCGCGATCCTGGTCCCGCTGCTGCTTCTCTTGAGGCTTCCATCGAGCGTCGCCGTCGGTATCAGTCAGCCCAATGCGATCGCGGCATCCGCCTCGGGCGCGGTGGGCCACCTGATCTTCGGTCGAATTGACGTGCCCTTAGCCGTTTTTTTGAGCTTAGTGGCTGGAGCGGGCGTTGCCGTCGGCTCGGTCATTCACAAGCGCATTGCTGCAGAATCGTTGCGCAAGATAGTCGGGACGGCATGCGTCGTGCTGGGCCTCTGGCTTGGCTACCAATTCTTTCAAACACTCCGAGGCCGCTGACGTGCCGCAACAGCAACTCACCATTCTTGTTGCAGACGATGAACCGCGCATCGTTAGGCTCATCAAATCGGAACTGGAACTCATCGGCTACCGTGTGGTTGCTGCCGACGGCGGAGTCAAGGCGGTGGAATTGGCAAAGCGGCGAGCGCCGGACCTCATTATCCTGGACATCACGATGCCCGGGAAAGACGGCTTCGCCGTTTGTGAAGAGATTCGGGAATTTTCGTATGCGCCAATCATCGTTCTTTCGGCGCGCGGTGAAGAACGCGATAAAGTCCATGCGCTCAATCTCGGCGCCGACGACTACATGACGAAGCCTTTCGGTATGCAGGAGCTGCTTGCGCGGGTCACCGCCGGAGTGCGGCGAGCGCGTATTGCGCAGGGCGAAATCCAACGGTCGCCGCTTCGAAGCGGCCAGATCACAATCGATTTCCTCGCGCATCAGGTTCGCAGATCTAATCACGTTATGAGACTGACCCGAACCGAGTATAAGCTGCTCTGTGCTTTAGTGACGCAGCCTGGCCGCGTCATGCATCACGAAACGCTCTTGAGCTCCGTCTGGGGGCCCGATTACGCCGACCAGATTGAATACCTTTGGGTGTACGTCGGCCGCCTGCGCTCTCGACTGGAGGACGATCCGGCGCATCCCAGGATGATCGTAACCGTGCCTGGGGTCGGCTATCGTTTCGAACAACTTGAGCCCGCCCAAAATCCAAACCCGTGAGACTGTCACGCTTTTTTGGTCGCTTTTAGGCGTTTGCGGTAGTATACTCAGAGGCTATACACGCCGGCGCGGTCGTTTCGGAGGAGAAAAAGATGTCACGCTCTGCTGTCCAGTGGGCTACCAAGCCGCCGCTACCGCCGACGCATTATGTCGACCCGATCATTTACACGAACCGGCAGATCTTCGAGGAAGAAAAAGAGAAGATCTTTGCCAGGTCCTGGGTCATCGCATGTCACGAGAGCGAGGTTCCGGAGAAATACGATTACCGGACCTACACCCACCCCTCCGACCGAAACCTCTTTGTCGTTCGCGGAGATGATTCCAAGATTCGTGCGTTTTACAACGTGTGTCCGCATCGTGGAAATACGATCCTGTACAATCCCGCCGGAAATGCGAAACATCTGATTTGCATTTTTCACGCGTTCGCATTCGATGCGAAGGGTAACTGCGTTGACATCCCGCGAGAGAAGGCGGGGTACCAAGACCGGCTGTGCAAGGCAGACTTCGGCCTACGAGAAGTACGGACGGAGGTCGGCTTCGGCGGGTTCGTCTACGTAAACTTGAGCGACGATACGCCTAGCCTCGAAGACTTCATCGGACACGCCCTCGACGGAATGCTACCGAGCCTGGAAGCCGAACCCCTCGACGTCTTTAGTTTTCACCGCGCAACTGTCGACACGAATTTTAAGCTTTGGCACGATACCAATAGCGAGTTCTATCACGACTACATGCACTACCACAACCGGCAGACGAGCATGTTGCAAGCCGGCTATTTCGATCGCCGATATACGGCATTTCCGAACGGCCATGCCCAGGTTGGCGACCAAGTCGTCAACTATGAGGCGTACGAGGGCTTTAAAGGCCGCGATCTGTCTTTTCCCCAGATGCAGCTCAATGCGTGGAAAATGGTCGACCTGTTCCCGGGTATGACGTATAACTTGCGCGGTTCATCGTTGCGCATCGATACACTGTTGCCGATTTCGCCGACGAAAGTTATCGTAGAATATCGCGGCCTCGGTTTACGGCGTGATACGCCGGCGGAACGGGCCGAGCGTATCCATGACTACAACTCGATCTGGGGCCCATTCGGCCGCAACCTGCACGAAGATCTCCTGGGTGTACACGGTCAGGGACGGTCCATGGGGCACGGCCAAACCTACATCGTGCAAGGTCGCGAGGAGGACAGCACCATTCACGACGAGATGGGCATGCGTCACTTCTATGCCGAATGGAGCGCGCGCATGGGTCGCTCATCAAGCGCCCCGTTCGCGGACGCAGCGCATACGAATGGCAGCGCGCAGCACGAGCCGGCTACAGTTTGACAGCGCAGTGACATCATGACAAACACCGCCGCGCCGGCTACGCCGCAAGATCTCCGCTCCCGCGAAGTGGAAGAGTTTATCTACTCGGCGAATATGCGCCTCGATGCAAAAGACTTCAAGGGCTGGCTCGATCTCTGCTCGTCGGCTTTCGCCTATACGATTCGTACGTTCAGTCCGGAGATCCGGAAGGACGTCGTTTGGCTCGATCATGATTTCGAGGGCATGGCGACTCTTGTGAAGCATCTCCCGCGGCACAACACGGATCAGTCAGCGTTTACGCGTCATACCACCGTTTACACCGTAACGCCCGACGACTCGAGTGATGAGCTAACCGTCGTCTCGGCGGTCGCTATCTACCGCACATCGCTCGATGGGGGCGAAACGAAACTCTTCGCTGTCGGCCGCTACCATGACAAAATCGTACGTACGGGCGATGGCTGGCGATTCCGAGCCCGCGATCTCCGCCTGGAGACGCGCAGCCTCGGAATCGGAACGCATTACCCGTTGTAGGCCGGTCGCGTCGTGATCGAACCGTCGGAGCGGCCGCCCTCCTCCGTTAAGCAATTCCGCATCCGCATCGCAGCCAAAGGCGAGACTTTCGAATTCGCCTGCGGCTCGCAAGAGCACATTTTGCATGCCGGCTTGCGCAACGGCATCGACTTGCCATACGAATGCGCAAGCGGTACGTGCGGCACGTGCAAAGCCACGCTCACCGAAGGCGACACCGAGTACGCGTGGATCGAAGCACCGGGCCGCAAATTCGTTAAAGCTGATAAGGGCGAGGTTTTGATGTGCCAAAGCCTCGCCCGCTCCGACTGCACGCTTACCGTAGCAAAGCGCGTTGAAGCGATGGCGGTGGGCCGGTTCCCACCGAAGCGCATCGGAGCGATGCTCGAGACGTTCCGCCAACTTGCGCCCGACGTCGTTGCGTTCGAGGTCGCGCTTGACGAACCGATATCATTCGAAGCGGGTCAATTCGTACTGTTGGAGGTTCCGCAGATCGCTGGTGCGCGATCGTATTCGATGGTCAACTTCGCGCGCAACGCGAAACGGTTGCATTTTGTTGTCAAGCGCTTTCCGGGCGGACGCGTGAGTGAATGGCTCTTCAGCGCTTCGCTCGGGCAAAGCCGAGTTGAACTTTTTGGACCGCTCGGGCACGCGACTTTTGATCCCGCTCTTGCGAAGCACTTGGTTTGCATCGCAGGTGGCTCCGGCATCGCGAGCATGATGTCGATCCTCACTCATGCTGCTGATGAACGATATTTCGATCGACATGAAGGCAAAGTGTTCTTCGGCGTACGAACCGTTGCCGACGCTTTCTATCTCGAGGAGTTAGCGGCGTTTGCGCATCGCTATCCCACGCGGTTATCGGTCACAATCGCGCTATCCCATGAAGAGCTCTCCCCGAGCTTACTGGCCGCTCATCCCGATCTTACTTTCGATACCGGATTCGTTCACGAAGCCGCAAAGCGCGCGCTCGCCGGCGTGGCAGCTCCGGAGACTATGGCGTACGTCGCAGGGCCCCCGCCGATGGTCGACGCAACGCTTCGAATGCTTTTGCTCGAATGTCGTCTTGGCGGATCGAATATCCGTTACGACAAATTTAGTTGAGGTTGCTTTGGATTGGAAACACGTCTGCGCAGTCGCCGATGTCCCAAGCGGCGGCATGAAGCAGTTCGAAACTGAAGACGGCATTCTGGTTCTTCTTCTGAACTCAGGAGACGAGTACCATGCTTGTCAGGCCATCTGTCCGCACCAAGACACGCCGCTCGAAGAAGGCATGTTCGACGGATCGACTCTGACCTGTCATCAACATTTGTGGCAATGGGAGATCGAGACCGGCGAACCTAAGGGTCTCGCCGAAATGCCACTCGAGCGCTTTGAGCTCAAACGCGAAAACGACGCGTTTTACGTACGTCTGCCTTGACGCCTTCGCTTACAGCTCAATATAGCATAAAACTTTCCACACCATATCCGCAGTCGCGCTAGAACGCGCCCCGCAGGAGGCGGATCGACGTATGGCTCTTCTTGGCGACACCACGAGCGGACAATTAATTGGTGGGGCGGAGCGCGCCAACATTCCGGCTCGGCTCGAGCGTCTGCCGATGACGGGCTACCAGCGCAAACTCTTTGCCATCATCGCGACGGCGTGGCTCGCGGACCAAGTCGATGTCGCTTTGCTGACATTTTTGCTCGGCTCGATCATCGTCACATTCCACCTCACCGCAATCGAAGCCGGCGCGCTCGCATCAATGACGTTCGCAGGCCAGTTGATCGGCAATATCCTGGCAGGCACGGCCTCCGACCGTTTTGGCCGAAAGGTAACGTTCCAGGTTACGATGATCGTCTGGGGCGTCGCCAGTTTTTTGGCCGCTTCAGCCTGGGGCTTAGTTTCGCTGATGGTGTTCCGCCTGTTCATCGGGATCGGTGTCGGGGGCGAGGCGCCGGTTGCGCAGGCGATGCTCTCCGAATTTATGCCGGCGGCGGTCCGTGGCAGGTACATTGCTTTTATGGAAGGCTTTTGGGCGGTCGGTTACATCTGCTCCGGCTTGATCAGTCTCTGGATCCTTCCGCATTTCGGTTGGCGCTGGGTCTTTATTGCCGTTGGACTGCTATCGCTAGTGGTCTTTCTGGTACGCCGACAAGTCCCAGAGTCGCCCCGTTGGCTTGCCGATCAGGGCCGTTTCGATGACGCGGATGATGTCATGACGGAGTTTGAGAATCGGGTTCAGCGGGGTAGCAAAATGCCGCTTCCGCCGCCGAAACCGTTCGTCCACGTGGAGACGCACGTCCGCGCCAATCCCGTCTCGACGTTATTCTCGCGCGTTTACCGACTACGAACTCTCATGGTGTTTGGAGTATGGTTCTTTGCGTTGCTCGGTTTCTACGGCCTCAATTCCTGGATCGCCGTTTTACTCAAAGCCCATGGATTCTCGATCGTTAAGTCGGTCCAATTCGTGACGCTGATTACACTCGGCGGCATCCCGGGTTTCGCCGTTGCCGCCGTGCTCCTAGAACGTATTGGAAGGAAGCCCGTAACGGCACTCTTCTTGGCAATGAGTGCCGTGGCCGCATACTTCTACGGAAATGCAACGGGCTCGGCGGCTCTCTTCATCGCAGGCTTTATGATGCAGTTCTTTACGTTCGGTATGTGGAGTTGCCTGTATGCCTACACGCCGGAACTTTATCCAACGCGCTCCCGATCGACGGGGGCGGGATTTGCGTCCGCTGCGGGCCGCGTAGGCGCCATTATCGGTCCGAACGTCGTTCCATACATCCTTGTCGCTGGTGGACAAAGCGCCGTATTTTCGCTCGGTGCAGCGAGTTTCGCGATCGGCGCGGCGCTTGTCCTCACTCTTGGCGTTGAAACCAAAGGCAAAGCGCTAGAGCTGATTTCGGCGTAGCGACGCTGCCTTTGCTACGCCGAGCGTTCGGTGCTGCGCCGTTTATGTTTCATCGATACGCGTCCCCTACGCGTCATAAGCCGCCGATCGGTTCGCTCTCTGCTATACGTTCGCGTTGCTGTGAATCAAGGACGGCCGGTGTGCCGCGCAATAATGACAGCGCCGCGGCACCGAGAGCGAGCATCGAAAAGAGAAGTAGCACGTCGTGAACTCCCAGGAGGATCTCGGCCGGCGACGCTTGCAGAGCGCCCCGTCCGCCATAGGCAGCGATCCGGTAATCTAGCAGTACTGCCGCGATCGCAACGCCCAGGCTTGTTCCAAGGGTGCGCATCACATTGAGAACACCTCCTGCCGCGCCGAGCCGATTGGGTGGCGCTGATCCCATGATCGCGCTGTTATTCGGCGCTGTGAACAGGCCTTGACCAATCCCGAAAGCGATCAGTGCGAGCGTGACGATCGCGAGCGTCTTGGACTGGCTATTTAGCTCGATCGACAAAACTGCGAGCGAAATGGCTGCCACAAGCATTCCGGCGAACGTCAACGGACGAGCACCAACCCGATCCGAGAGCGCTCCGCTGAGGGGGGCGGCAATGCCGAGCGCGAGGGGGACGACCGCAAGGCGTAAACCAGCCGCGAAAGGAGACTCAGCATAGCCCCGTTCGAGGGCGAACGGCAGCAACAAAAAGACGCCGAACAGCAAACCATAGGAGATGAGTCCTGCAGCGTTACCGGCGCTGAACGCGCGCGAGTGAAAGAGTGTGAGATCGACGAGGGGCGGAATGGCCCGTCGTTCGAGCGCCACGAACAGTGCGAGCAGTACAGTTCCCGCGCTAAGCGTTCCGATGAACAGAACTGATCCGGCGCCCCAATTCGCCATCTCGCTAATGCCCAGGATGACGGCGGCGAGCGCTGGAGCAAGCAATGCGGCTCCCATCCAATCAAAACGGCGATCGGTTTGGCCGAAACCGACGGTTCGCGGCAGGATGATCCAACCCAGAAGCGTTCCGACGATCCCGACCGGCACATTGATCCAGAAAACCCAGCGCCATCCGAGCGCCTGAATCAGGAATCCTCCAAGCGCGGGACCGAGTGAGAGACCAATCGCTTGCGCCGCGCCTTGGATGCCGATAGCTCGGCCCCGCCGCGTGGGACCGGCGGCCGCAGTGATGATTGCGACGCTATTAGCCTGAAGCAATCCTGCGCCGAACGCTTGCAATGCGCGCGCGGCGATAAGTATAGCTAGCGATGTCGCAAAACCGCAAAGCGCAGAGCCCAGGATGAAAAGCACGAAGCCGCCGGTGTAGAGTAGTTTGCGCCCGTGCATATCCGCGAGCCGCCCGAAGATGGGCAAGGTCGAGGCAAGCACGAGTAAATACGAAAGCGCAACCCAACTGACCGTAGCGAGCGAAGCTTTGAACGTCGTTTGAAGGGTCGGCAATATGAGCTGCGCGATGCTCGCGTCGAGTTGACCCATGAATGCACCGACGCAAACTGTGCCGACGACCAACCACGGGTAGTAGGTGAGCTGCGCTACGGCGGCCAGCGGCGCGGGTTCGCGCGGGTTGTTTATTGATCCGTTCGGCGTATTTGCAGCATCGGAGCGCACCGGCCCAGGGATCACTAATTTTGAATCTCCGTTCACAACGCGGCATCGCTCGGTGAGGAAGCAGCAGTGAACTCGGACATCGTTTCCCGAAGCGCCGCAAGCAACCTCGCCGTTTCTACGGAACGTCCTTTCCAGAAATGACGAATGGCTGCGGGGAGACGTTCGGCATTGCCGAGCTGCATTGAGGTCGCGCGCGCTTCAGTCGCAAGCCACGCGAGTGTTCCGGCACGATCCTGGGCAAAAAGCGACTCCAGCACGAAGCGCCGTTCTCCTTGGCGCAAGCCGAGCCCGAGATGGCACGCTGCGCGGGCGAGATCGGACCTGACGACGATCAGGCCACTGCGTACCGGCGCAAGCAACGCCGCAATGAATGATTGCGCGCCCTCCTTGCGTGGATCGGCTAACGGAAGCGCTTCCCGCAGATGCAGCGGCAATGATCGCGCCGACGTATCGCTCTCTATCTCGCCATACAGGCTCGACTCGAGCAGGCTTGCCCAACTTCCGTAGAAGTCGTCCGCGATGGCTTGCATCTTGTGCGCGTAGAGCGGCACCCAAGGCAGCAGGTGTTCCCACAGCAGCGCACGTCGCGCGCGATCGAGCGCCGAGCGCCGAGCCGGTTCGGCTTCTTCTTCCGTCCGTTCGCGCAACTCGGCGTAGAGTGAAAGAAGTGTCGCGAGATGATCTGCTTCGGCGGGTGGTACGAGATTCAATGCACGCCAAAACCCAGCGACGCGATCGCGCGCCTCTCCGCCGAGCATGCCCTCCGAGCCCAAGTAGACCGAAGCGTACGGGTACAGTTGTAACGAGAAAAGATCGGTGTATGTCGATGGATCCGGAATTCCAGTCAACCCGATGATCGCGCCGATCTTCGTGTGCGTGGCGTCCGGTCGCTCTGCGAGCACCCCGAGCGCCCGAAAGAGTTCCACGGCGTTTTACGTTGGCGACGGAAGACGAAAGGCGTCGGTGCCCGGCTTTAGCGGCCGCAACATCCAATACGGTCGACGGGTTTGATCGGGCGAATGCGTGCGCGCCGGCCGGGTCATGGCAAGCCACGATTCATAGGTGCGACGCGACCCTTCGGTGTCCGAAGCAATGTCGCCATACGCGTCCTGCGGTTCGGCTTTCGCCACGGACACGGCTTGATGCCAACAGTGCATGCCGGAGATCGGATCGGGATGTACGGGGAAAGTCAGGTTCTGATGCACTCCCGCATCCGTCCACCAGATACGTTGCGTATCGGGATCCGCAGAAACGTACGGCTTGACGCCTTCTTTACGTTGCAGCCCCCAGTTGTCTCCATCGTGCTGCAAGTTCACGGTCGCAGCCATCTGACGTTGCCCCTCGCCATGGATTTTCCAGCGGCCCATATGGTGGCTGCACGCCACGACGCCGGGGCGGATACCCTCGGTGACCCATGCCTTTACGACGAAGTAGCCGATCTCAGTCGTCACGCGAACCAAATCACCCGTCGCAATTCCGTCGAGCCGGCGTGCGTCGATGGGATTGAGCCAGAGCGGGTTCGTATGCGCCAACTCATCGAGCCACTTCGCGTTCGCGCTGCGCGTATGGATCTGCGTCGGCAATCGGAACGTTGGAATGAGCACCAGCTGTCCCGGTTTGAGGTTGTCCCGATGAACGTGGCTCTTGATGTAAGCCGGAGCGGCATACTCGGGCCACCCCCAGTCGCGCAATGTACGTGAGTAGAACTCGAGTTTACCGCTCGGCGTTGGAAAGCCACGCAGCACGGCACCATCGACCTCGACGCCGACGGGGCGGCGGCCGTCCGCATCGGAATCCGGGCTCGGAACCGGCACGACGTTGGGTGTCGGCGGCTTGGGCGCGCGAGTGTACACGCGACCGAGCGCACTCGTCTGTGCGTCGACCAACTCCTCCGGCGGAACCGGTGACTCATGCAGAGCGCCGATCTTCCGGCTAATCTCGAAGGCGCCGTAACGGCGCATGTACGCGAGCGGCGTTAGTCCCTCGGAGCGCGCCTTCTCGGGAAGCCCGGGCACCGAATTTTCGAAGATGAAGCCATAATATTCGTCGAGCGTCAGTTTCGCGCCCGGCTGCTTCTGTGATTCGAAATTCTTCCGGATGCCGAGCTTCCCGTCCGGATCGACCCGCCACGAAAGTTCGATCCAAAACTCGTTCTCTTCCCAGACCTCACCCGGATTGACCGTACGCGTATCGTCGATCCGTTCACCGCCGCGCTCTCGGGCCGTCCGCAACACTGGTTGCCGAAAAGCAAGCCACTGCGCGTCGTGCGTCTCGTACGAATGAATATCGTGACGCTCGGAGGCGTGGCCCATCGGCAAGACGTAGTCCGCGAAGAACGCGGATTCGTTCCAGGTAGGCGTCAAGGCCGCGTGCAGTCCGATCTTTGCTTCATCGGTGAGCAGTTCGATCCAACTGAAGCCATCGGGATTCGTCCACACCGGATTATAAACGCGGGAAAAATAGACGTCGAGCTTACCGCGCCCTTCGCGCATGAGGTGCGGCAACATGAACGACATCTCGTTCATGGCCAGTGGATACTCTTGCGGCCACGTCAGTTCGTTCCAGCGCTTCGGGTGCGGCGGCGAATACATCGGTTTTGGAACGAACTTGTTCCAGGCGTTCGGATACACGCCGCCTTCAGTCGCGACCGCACCCAGTAAGGCGTTGAGCAAGAAGAGGCAACGTGAGACTTGCCAGCCACCCAGATTGCCCGCGGCCGCGGAGCGCCAGTTGTGAGTCGACAACCGTGTGCCGGCCGAGGCGACGACCTCCGCGACCTCGCGTAGGCGACGTTCATCGATGCCAGATTCGCTGGCGGCGAATTCAAATGAAAACTCGGCATACATGTCGAGGAAGGCGCGCTCAAAATTTTCGAAGGTCGCTTCGAGATCCGGCCGCTCGCTCTCGAGATACTCCTGCCAGTTCCACCAGCGGCGTACGAAGTCGCGGTTGTAGCGTCCGGTGCCGACGAGGTGACGAGCCATGGCCAAAAACATCGCGGCTTCACTGCCAGGATGCGGGGCAAGCCAATGATCCGCGTGCGTCGCGGTGTTGGAGAGCCGCACGTCGACGACGATCAACTTCGCACCGCCCTGCTTGCCTTCCATGATGCGCTGGGCATGCGGATTGAAGTAGTGCCCGGCCTCGAGATGCGCGCTCACGAGCAAAATAACGTCGGCATTCGCGTGATCGGGACTCGGCCGATCGTAGCCGAGCCAATAGGAGTAACCGGCGCGACCGCCCGACGAGCAAATGTTCGTGTGGGAATTGTGACCGTCAACGCCCCAGGCGGCGAGAACGCGCTCCGTGTACCCGTCTTCGCCGGGACGGCCGACATGGTACATGATCTCGTTCTCGCGCTCTTCGACGATCGCCCGACGAATGCGGGCGGCGAGATCATCTAGCGCGACGTCCCATGATACTTCCGTCCACTTGCCTTCACCGCGTGCACCCGCGCGCTTGAGCGGATGCAGGATGCGGTCCGGGTCTTGGACTTGATTGATGGTCGCGGGGCCCTTCGCGCAGTTGCGCCCACGCGACCCCGGGTGCTCGGGATTCCCTTCGAACTTCTTGACTTGTAGCGTTTCTGTGTCGACGTAGGCGAGCAGACCACACGCCGATTCACAGTTGAAGCACGTGGTCGGCACGAGCGTGTATCGGTGTTCCTCGCGCTTTGGCCACGCGCGCGAGTCCAATTCAACCCAATCGTTCCAACGCTCTTTGGGCGGGAACGCCGCAAGATGAACGCGGCTTGCGCCGGCATAGAATGTCTCGCCTCGCGCTTCGGTGTCTTGACGAGCGGCACTCACGCGTTGGCTCAGGGCATTAGCGTTTACTGCGTCGCTCATGCCAATGGCACCGATTGTCCGGCTTGCACGTACGCATGTTCGTGCGCGAGCAGTCCGAGCAGCGCTAGAGGAACGGCTGCGAACCACAACCACGGAGCCGCAATCGCAAGGAACGTGAGGATCACGCCGGTCCAAAACACCGACGCGTACCGACCGCGAACCATCTCGTGCACCGCGAGATGAGCGTGAGCCGTCGCGTGGGTCAACGTAACTTCACCGAGCACGAATGCAAGATGCACGGCACAGCTCGCTGCCAGTAAGAGGGCGAGCCCCGGAATGGCACCCGGTTCCAACCACGCGGCGAACGGCAGCAGCGCAGCTGAACCTACGAGCAATGCCTGAACGAAAAGATGCGGCGGAAGCAGCGGGCTTTGCCAGAGATCGCGCGCCTTCGCTTGCGCAAACAAATACCCCGTGTAGACCGCCGTCAAGAGAGCGAGCGGGGCGCCGGCGAGCGCTAACAACGCAGCGACGTTGCCCGCTCCCGCCAATGCCACGATCACGTGCACCGTCAGGAGCGCACCGTATGCGGCGATAATGACGCCACCTCGCACGAGCCAGCTTCGCCACTGCGGGCGCGTGAAGATGAGGTAGAATCGCTCGGGATGTTCGAGATCCCAAATCAAGAGCGCTCCGGTCACGCCTAAGAACACGAGCGACACGAGCGGGGCGACAATCGTCCAAAGCGGACCGGACAATCCCGCCGGCCGGAGGAGCGCGATCAGCAACGCTGCAAGGTACGCCCCCGCCGCGATGCTCTTGGTCCACGTGTATGCACTGACGCGCCAATCCCATGGCGCTTTATGCGAGACGTCGTAGGAGAGAATCGCTGCCGCCGATGAGTTCCGCCGGCCAGGATGCCCCGACCCGACCTCGTCCGCTCCATGCGGCTGCTCGCTCCACGCGTAGATGCCGCCAGTTGGACGCTGTGCCGCCAGCGGGTCGAGAGTCGCCTGATGCGCGCCCTTGTAAAAGACTTTCGGATGCGTTTCCTTTTCGGGTCTTCGCACGTTGACTGGCTCGCGGTTTACGGCACGTGCAACCCGCGAATTAGGATCATTGAGGTTACCTACCATAAGCGCTTCAGTCGGACACACGACGACACACGCAGGTTCCAGGCCGACATCGAGGCGATGCGCGCAAAAGTTGCACTTCTCAGCGGAATGGTCTTCGGGATTGATGAAGATCGCGTCGTAGGGGCATGCCGCCATGCAAGCCTTACAGCCGATACAAATCGACTTATCGAAGTCGACGATGCCGTCCGGACGCCGATACATCGCACTCGTGGGACACGCGGTGGTGCACGGTGCATCGTCGCACTGATTGCACCGTGTTACTTGAAAATTGCGCCGAGCTTCTGGAAAAACCCCGACGTCGACCGACTTCACGTACGTGCGCGTGACCGACAGAGGAACGTCGTTCTCAGATTTGCACGCTGTCGTGCACGCGTGACAGCCGATGCAGCGACTCTGGTCGATCAGTTTCGCCCAAAGCGGTGACGTATCGTCGCGTTCCATCAGGTCCCCCTATGATGCATTACGCCGCCATCTAGAGACGGCCCGCGGTGAATGACGAGCACGGCAAGGATGTTGCCCGGCGCCCGCGTGGCTCGCAACGATTCGCGCGGCGCTAGCAAACCAGCGAACACTTGTTCGAAACATCCTCGCCGCACAACGTGTAGCATGACACTCGCCCGAAACGTAGCCCAGAGATCTATGCGGCACGAGCATTGCGCTAAATTCGCTATGGCTACCGGGTGCGCTCTGTGGAAATGGTTATACCTTGATAGGTTTTATTTATAGCTGTAGAAGCGGCCGAGCGCGAGAGCTGACCGGGCGAAGTCGGCCGCTGCGACGAAAACGGAGCCGTGCGCGAAACTTCGCTGAGCATCAACGGCCTTATGTCGCTGGCTGCCGTCGTCGAACACGGCAGCTTTACACGCGCCGCCAATGCGCTTGGCGTTTCACAAGCTGCGGTGTCGCAGCAGGTCCGAGATCTCGAACGCAGCTGCGGCTTGCCGCTCATCTTGCAGCATGGACGCTCGCTGGCCGCGACCGCGCTCGGCGAAGAGCTTGCTACGATAGGACGCCACATCTCGCTGGAAGCTGCGCGTGCGGTAAAGAGTATTGCGGAGCACGTCGCTGGTCACAAAGGACATCTTACCGTTGGTGCGAGCATGACAATCGGCGTCTATCTCGTTCCTCGCATGCTCGCCAGACTGCAAAAGGAGCACCCCGCGATTCACGTTCAAATCGAAATAGCGAATACCGAGGATATCGCCCAAGCGACGTTCGACGGGATCGTAGATATCGGGATCGTGGAGGGCTCCGTTAGACGTCCAGAATTGCTCGCAACCGCCTTCGCGAGAGATGGATTACGATGCATTGCGCCGCCCGGGCATCCACTGCGAAACCGTCCCATTGACCTCGAAGAACTGGCAGCAGAGACGCTAGTGATTCGCGAGCCGGGTTCCGGCTCGCGCGAAGTGCTGCTCGACGCGCTGGCCGCCAAGCGATTCTCGTTTGCACGCGTTATCGAAATCAGCAATGCCGAAGCGATCTTTCATGCGGTCACCGCCGGGCTTGGCATTTCATGGGCATCGGAACTTGCTGTCGCGGCGCATGAGGTCGGGGCGATAGAACAGCTCGATGTCAAAGACTTTCGCGTCATGCGCACGATGAGTCACATTCGGCGGCGCGATCTAGCACCAACCCCCGCAATGCTCGCGTTTCTCGAGATTGTCGAAGACGCGCAGACATTGGAATTCTCGCCAGCTCCCGCGAGCCGTGCGTGATTCGCACCAGGATGCGCGCGCCCGAGACGGCCGTCATAGAGGTTCGCGCAGGCGAGGCGGTGCGGTGACGGGCGCCTTGGCCCAGCGCGCCACTTCCGCCTCGAGGTCGAGCGGCATCGTCGGTGCTGCGTTGTCGAAGTCGCCGACAGCAATCCGCCTTACCGGCGCGGCGCATGCGTCTGCGCGCGCTGCACGAGTTTCACCGCGATTATCGGCGGACGCGCAGTTCGATGAGACGATAGCCCCCGGTTTCAATGGAGAGCGCTACCGCGCCGAGATCTTCGCCCGCGCCGACGTCTCCGGGCTCCCAGGCGTCCCGCTCGCTGTTGTATATGCGGACGTCATAGGAGGCGTGCGGCTCGAGCAGCGCCGCAATGTTCATCGGCACGGTGACCGTCTGCGTTCCGACATTGCCCACGAGCAGCACTGTCGCGTCGTCGCGCCGCAGCGCTGCGACGGCGGCGTTGTCGGAAAAGATCTGCACCCGCGAGGAGACGTCCTCATCGAAACGCTCCTTCGCGAAGTCGGTCTCGACGTCGGCGGTCGCATAGATGTGGAACGCGCCGCGCTCGCGCACGGCAAAGTAGCTCAGCTCGCGCCCGTGGTATGGCAGATGTTTGAGCGCGACCCATTTCCACGCTGCCGGAACGAGCGGATTGATGCGCGGTGGACCGTTCGTGAGCATCAACCCGCACACGCCCTCGACGGCCGCCCATAAGAACCGCGGCGGCTCCCACGGACTGAGGCGCATGCCGCGATTGACCAGGCTCTCACCGTCGAAGTACTCGCCGAATTGGCCCGGAACCGTATTGTTTTTCTTCGGGTCGGCGGCGTAGTGTTCGAAGGACGCGCAGAGCGCGCGCACCATGAATTCGGGATGATAGCGCCCGGCGGAAAAGGCATACCACCACGTCAGCCCGGGCCACACGCCGCCCAGTAGCCCGATATGCAGCGACGGGTCGTACAGCGGATCGTTGCGCGACGTCGTCCGCAGTCCGGCAGACGTCCAGAAATCGGGCGCGTTGAGCCGGCTGATGATGCGAAATCCCGTCTCTTCATCGCACACTCGGAAGAGCACCGGAAAAATCTGGTCGCCGGTGACGTCCGTATGGACGTTACCGTCCGCGTCGATGTTGAGATAGTAGAGCCCGTTGTCGGGATTGCGGAGAAGGTCGTTCATCGCACGTTCGATCCGCTTCCCTTGGGCGCGGAAGTCCTCGGCATCGGGACCCGCGTCGCCGACGTTCTCGGCGAGATGGGCCGCCGCGCGCAGCGCAGCCACGCATTCGGCGTTGATCTCGGTCACGGCGCCGTTGATCGTGTAACCCGCAATGACGTTGCGCCAGCTCGCGATCGCCCACACGTCGCCGCGGGGGTCGCGCGCGCCGCAAAAAACCAGACCCCGGTCGTCCGTCTGCGAGATGGTGTACCGCGCGGCTTTCGACACGCTCGGGTAGATCTTACGCAGCCACGCAGCGTCGCCCGTCGCTCGAACGTGATGGTTGACGGCGAGGACGAAGAGCGGCGTGTCGTCGTTGATGTTGAGGCCGTTGTCCTCGGTTCTGCCGTCGAGGGCGTTGTAGTACTCGGGTATTTTGCCGTCGGCATATTGCACGTCCGCGAATTTTTCGAGCAGCGCGCGCGAGAAGCTCGGCATGAAGTGGTCGTTGCCGTACACGAACCACGCGACATCGCGGCCGACGACGTTGGAGGACACGCCGGGCTCGTTCGTAAAAGCCGGCCCCTGCGGATACTGCGCCATCACGCGACGCATGTTGACCTTGCTCCAGAGCGCACCGTCGTTGAGATGCCGGTGCGGCGTGAGGACTTCCGCGCTGCGCAGCGTTTTCTCGAGATACGTGATCGTCTGCGCGAGCGCGTCGTCCGGCGCCGGAAGCGCACGGTACGCGCGCAGCGCCGCCGTCTCGGAGTCATCGTAAGCGGCGCAGACGAATGCGAACGATGTCGCCTCGCCCGGTTCCAGCATCACGTCGAGCTGCAACGCGCCCAAAATATCGCCGCGATCGTGCGTCGCGTTGCCGAGCGGATGCAGGTGCGTCGGATCGTACGCACGTCCGAAATCGAAGGTCGTTTCATACTTCGTCGGCGGACGCGTCAGGCCGTAACAGCGCACGGCGGACGTCCGGCTCGGGCCGAGCGCGACGAGCACGCCGGCATCGGCATCGTAACGCGCACTCACGTCCGGAGCGAGGGTTCCGCGCAGGCGTGCGAAGCCCATGACGCGTAACGCGTGCGGCGCATCGCCGTCATTGTTGAGTTCGACGCGTACGAAAACGACCGGCGGATCCTTTCCTTCCCCTGGCGTCGCCGAGAGGGGCACGAAGGTCGTCTCGATGACATTCACCGATCCGGCAAGCCTGAATCGGTGACGCTGATACGCGGGGTGCAGTTCGAAAGTCCCCGGCCCGTCTGCGTGCAGCGCGATAAACGGACGTTCTCCGGCGCCGTGGACGTCTTGCGTCCACGTCGAGCGCAAAGACTGCGACGTCAGACCGTATCGAACCGACACTGCACCGAACAGACTCTCGCCCAGGCCCGCATGGAAGACCCGCTCGATCGCGCCGGTCCCCTTGGTATTGATCCAGATCGCAGTATTGCCCAGGGACGCGCCCATCGCGAGTTCGGCATCGCTCACGGTGTAGCTCGGCAAGCGAGATGCCGGTTCTCGCTCCTGTTTCGTTCGTTTTTCGATCCTGATGCTCTCATTCACGGTTGCAACGATACGTCACGCAACGCTCGTGCATACGTAAGCGTTGTTACGCCAGCGTCACCGTATAACTCACGACGGCGAAGGTCCGTCGGTAAGCCTTGTTACTGCGCCCGTGCGAGCTCGCCGCCATAATTCCATGGACGCTATTGCTCTGCGCGGCAACACATTCGGCACGCCTGCCGACCTCTGGAGGTTTCGCCTGTCCTTCTTCTCCGATCGCGCCGCGGCTCTTCGCGCGACGCGGCGCGGCGTCCTCGGCACGCTCGCCGGCAGCCTAGGCAGCATCGTTTTGATCGCGACGCAACCGCATGCTCCTTGGGCGATTGCTCTCGCGATCGTCGCCGCGCTCGCTTACACCTTCGTCGCTCGCGATCTGCCCGACTATATCGACTCCGCGGCGGCCGGCGCTGCGCTCTGCGTCCCGATCTGGATCGCCTTCGATATCATCGTCGTGCCGCTGGGAACCGGCGAGCCGCTGCAGTGGACGGCGGCGGGCATGCACGCGGCGTTGCCGCAACTGGGCGGGTGGGTGTCGTTCGGTTTCACGTTCGGCATCATTCTCCAGGCTTTGCAGCGAGCGGCTCGAGCGCGCTTGGGTCCCGAACCTGTGCCGGCTCGAGCAGTCGCGCCGACCCTCCGACGCATCGTCATCGTCGGCGGCGGTTTTGCCGGGATGACCACCGCGAAGTCGCTCGAGCGAGAACTTCGCGGCGACCGTAGCGTCGACGTTACGCTGGTCAGTGCGACGAACGCACTCCTCTTCACGCCGATGCTCGCCGAAGTGGCCGGCGGCAGCATCGAGCCGTCGCACATCAGCAGCCCGGCGCGGACGGCGCTGCACCGAACGACCTTCGTGCGCGCCGCCGTCAGCGGCGTCGATTTCGAACGCCGGGTCGTTCGCGCGGACGACCGCGACATCGCATACGATCAACTCGTCCTCGCCGTCGGTGCCGTTTCGAACTATCTCGGGCTCGACGGCGTAGAACGATGGTCGCTCGATTTCAAGACGCTGCTGGACGCCGTGACCGTGCGCAACCACGTCATCGAGATGTTCGAACGAGCCGACCGCGAGCAAGATCCGGCGCTGCGCCGCAAGCGCCTCACGTTCGTGATCGCCGGCGGCGGTTTCGCGGGAGCGGAATTGGCCGGGGCGGTCAACGACCTCGCGCGCGGCATTCTCACCGACTATCCGAAGTTGACGGGTGACGAGCTGCGCGTGATCGTCGTGCACTCGGGCAAACGCATCCTTCCCGAGCTCAGCGCAACGCTTGCGGCCTATGCGCTCGAACGCATGACGGCGCGCGGTGTGACGTTTCGTTTAGGTGTTCGCGTCGCAAGCGCGGCCCGCGGTGTCGTTCGTCTCACCGATGGCCACGACATCGAGACGGAGTCGCTGATCTGGACCGCCGGCACGACGCCCAATCCGTTGCTCGCCGCACTCGACGTCGCGCGCGACCGGCGCGGCGCCGTCGTCGTCGACGAAACGCTCGCCGTCGCCGGAAAGCCCGGCGTGTGGGCCTTGGGCGACTGTGCGGCAGTCACCGACGCGAAAACGAAGATGCCGTGTCCACCGACAGCCCAGTTCGCCCTTCGCGAAGCGGAAACCGTCGCGCGCAATATCCGCGCGACGCTGCGCGATCGCGCGCCGGACGGCTTCCACTTCGATTCGCTCGGAGCACTATGCGTCGTCGGATATCAGACGGCGTGCGCCGAACTCGCACTGCCGTTGGGTCGCGGCCGAGCGGTGCGCTTCTCCGGTCTCTTCGCATGGATTTTGTGGCGCGGTATCTATCTCGCGAAGCTGCCGGGAATCGAGCGCAAGGTTCGGGTCTTGATCGACTGGACGGTCGAACTATTCTTTCCGCGCGACATCGTGCAGACGATCGACCTACAATCGTGATCGGTCCCGGCGCTTACCTTCGCGTCCTTGCCTGCACCCTCATCGGCTCCGCTGGCGGAACCGTGTTGGCCCACGCAGCACCGGGCGGGCCGAGCGGACCCGCGTGGGGCGCGTTCGTCGGCATCGTCTTGGCGCTCTTGCTTGCTCGACGCGCGGTCAATATCGGTGATGGCCTGATGTGGGGCGCGGCGCTCGGCATCGCGTTCTGGTTCGCGGGTTTGGCGGCGCGCCAGCCGGTAGGTTTTCCGCAACTCGCTGGGGACGTCGTGTGTCTGGGCTTACCGCTCGGACTGACGCTCGGCGCCGTCGACACCATCGCGAAGCGTCTCGACGGTCCAGCCATCTCGTTGCCGCGCGCGCTCGTCTGCGGCGGATTGGCCGGCATCGTGGGCGGGTGGGTGTTCGGCAAGTGGATGGAACGCGCGCACTTCTTCCCGCTGATCGCGGGCATCGTCAACAGCAGGTCGGCCGCGGTCGGCGTCACGTTGCACTTTGCGGTCGCGGTAACGATCGGCGCGACCTTCGGCCTGCTGTTTCAACGTCAGATCCGTGGCTTCGGTTCGAGTCTGTGCTGGGGTGCCGCGTACGGTTTATTATGGTGGTTCGTCGGTCCGCTGACGCTGCTGCCGTTCCTGACACGCAAGCCGATCGACTGGAGCGCCGCGCACGCAGCCGATCTCTTCGGATCGCTCGTCGGACACGTGATCTACGGGTTGATCGTCGGTCTGCTCTACGCCGCCCTCGACCGCGTCTGGCGACGGATGTTCTATGAGTCCGATCCACTCAACCGCGAACCCGAAGGGGCCGCCGTCCGAACACTTTCGTCACTGGCTTGGGGACTGCTCGCGAGCATCGGCGGGGGCTTGGCGTTCAGCGTCGTGATGATCGCGAACGGTACACTTCCGAAAGTCGCGGCGCTCGTCGGTGGTACGTCGCTTTATGTGGGCTTCATCGTGCACATGCTCATCGGCGCAGCGATCGGCGCGACGTACGGCGTGCTCTTCCGGTACGAGGCGCCCGATGTACCGGCTGGCGCGGCGTGGGGGCTCGTGTACGGTCTGCTGTGGTGGTTCGTCGGTCCGCTAACGTTGTTTCCGATTCTCCTGGGCGGTTCGTTCACCTGGACGCTCGGCGCAGCTGCCGCGCAGCTGCCATCGCTCGTCGGCCATCTCTTGTACGGCGTTGCGACCGCGCTCGTGTTCCTCTCACTCGAACGCAGGCATCACGGCTGGCTCATGCGCGACGATCGCATCGCGGCGCGTGAGGCGCGGCGCCTGCGGCCCGCCGGGACCGCGGCAGCAGCGGTGTGGCTGGTCGCACTCGGCTTCGGCGTCGCGTTACCGATCTTATTAGGGCGTGTTAACACAATCGGAGCCCTTCCCGGAGCGCCTCAACGATCAGAACGAAGTTTATGAAACCAACGAACATCACGTCGAGCTTCTCAAAGCGCGAGAAGATGCGGCGAAATCCTTTGAG
>JAABUX010000221.1_pt1 | contig 99388 bp, 80 predicted proteins | sample 5561851 | NCBI WGS metagenome assembly JAABUX01 (sample SAMN10711883, study PRJNA513361) | rock metagenome | isolation source: Antarctica rocks | place: Antarctica: Victoria Land, Richard Nunatak red sandstone | collected 2016-01-03 | reverse complement strand
AGAAGAAGGTCATCCGCTTGGCTTCGCTGGAGAAGTGGTTTGTGGAGATACCTCGACGGAGGGGTAAGGCACGGGAGAAATAACTTCTTTCAGATGCCTAAGGGTCGAGGACCGCCGACGCGAGATGCCCCGCACCACTTTCAACCGACTTTACGTCATGGGACAGCGGACCAAGTGGGGAGGTTGCTCCGGTCGCAAGAATCTCAGTTTCAACTGGAAGCTCGTCATGGCTCCTCCTGCCGTTTTGGACTACATCGTCGTCCACGAACTTGCCCACCTCGCCGAGCCCTACCACTCCACGAAGTTCTGGCTCATGGTCCGGTCACATTGCCCGCGTTTCGAAGAATACCGGACGTGGCTCAAGCAGAATGAAGATCGATTGACTCTGCCCAAGTAGAAACCCGCCAGGACACCAAGGCGACGGGGTATCGGTTCTAGGATCGGTGCTCAAGTGCCCCGAGTCAGACCGCTCCTGGAGCCTGCCAGGACCGTCTATTGGGGTTCGAGGAGGTGATGCTCGGCACCAACGGGACGGTCGCCTCCGTGGGGACCGCCGGGAAGGAATTGGCTGAGTCCGAGCGGATCTTCTGGAACTTGGCGACGGGCGAGAATGGATTTTGGACGACTTGGCGGACGGTCGGCTCGGGCGGCGCACCGACGGGCTTGATCTTCACCTTGTTGGCAACAAGCTTCCGCCTCTCCTCAGCCGTCCGAGGCGTCGAGTTGATCCGGCTGAGGCTCTGATCCGGCACTTTATTGGGAGCCAGCAGACCCTCGTTAACCGCGAGCCATTCTTTGAAGTTCATGCATTAAATACGAATCAAAATCCAAAAATTTGTATCAACGTAACATTTATCGAAATATAGAAATTATCAAAGAAATTAAATCATTCTAACAAATTCGACTACTTTTACAGCCAGGCTTCGCCGCATGCTTTTATGTACTTCGACCGCCAATATCCTCGCCTCAATCTAATCTGAAAAAGGCGGGGAGCTTGGAGTTCCCCGCCCATCGAGCCAGAAGTTAAATCTTCCGGTGGCGGTTGAATCCGTTATCGCGAAGCCAGGCGGCTGCCTCGTGAGGAGTCACCTCTTGGCAGTCCCGGAACTCTTCGCCGTTCTCATACGCGAGGCGTTCCAGGGCATAGACTCCATCCGCCGTGAACCACAAACGTTCCTCAAATTCTTCCCCTCCCTGGATCTGGTCGATCTTCCCGAGGTCATCGGCATCGTTCGATTCAGAAGACCGCCCGGTCCCGTCGGTGAAATTCTTCGCCATTCTTGAACCCTCCAACCTGAGCTTGCTCAACGTGCGAATTACACGTCTGGAGCAAGGGTAGGGGTTGAGGGGTCGGAGCAATACAGGAGCAGTCACGGAGCAGAGACGGAGAAGGGACAAGGGTGGAGCGACCAAGAAGGGTCAACCTGGGAACAACCGGGCATAATTGTAACCAGGATTGTAACCGCCTCTTTCCAATCGATTGTAACCGCGTAGGTCTAGTCGCAAACCCTTGCAATTACTGCCTTTAAGATTGGGCGGCGCTGGATTCGAACCAGCGACTTCCACCGTGTGAGGATGGCACTCTAACCACTGAGTTAGCCGCCCGGGCTTGGTCGCGATGGTCGTAGGATAACTCGGCAAATCGGCCGTTGCAAGGGGAGGGGAGGCATGGGGTCGCTCAGTCCCAGCGGAGGATGGCCCCGGTGTGGGCGCTGGTGGCCATGGCGGCATACTTGGCGAGGTAGCCGGTGGTGAAGCGGGGGACGGGGCGGGTCCAGGCGGCCCGGCGGGCGGCGAGGTCTCCTTCGCTCAGGCGGACGGCGAGGCGGCCGGCGGGGATGTCGATCTCGATGAGGTCGCCGGGGCGGAGCAGGGCGATGGGGCCTCCGACGGCGGCCTCGGGGCTGACGTGGCCGATCGAGGCGCCGGCGGTCCCCCCGGAGAAGCGGCCGTCGGTGATCAGGGCGCAGCTGTCTCCCAGGCCGACCCCCTTGATCGCGGTGGTCGGGGCGAGCATCTCCTGCATCCCGGGGCCGCCCTTGGGGCCCTCGTTGCGGATCACGACGACGTCGCCGGCCTTCACCTTGCCGAAGACGATGCCGTTGTAGGCGTCCTCCTCGCTCTCGAAGATCACGGCGGGGCCGGTGTGGACGAGCATCTTGGGGTCGACGCCCGCCGTCTTCACCACCGCGCCCTCGGGGGCGAGGTTGCCCCGGAGGACGCTGAGGCCGCCCTCGGGGGAATAGGCGCGGTCGCAGGGACGGATCACGTCGAAGGGGTCGAAGCCGTCGCCTGTGCCTCCGCCCGCCCCGCCTCCGGCCCCATCGCCGATCGGGGTCTCGTCTTCGCCCTCGGCTTCGAGGAGGGCGAGGCCGGCGGCCTGGGACCGGTCCTCGGCGGCGACGTTGGGCACGGTCCAGGCCCGAGTGGTCCGCTCGCCGCCGGGGCGGACGCGGGCGAGGAGGCGGGCCTGGTCGATCGCCTCCTCGCCGCGGATGTCGTACTCGGCGATGTTCTCGCCGAGGGTCTTGCCGGTGACGGTGTGGCAGGCGAGGTCGAGGAGGCCGGGGCGTCCGCGGGCGATCTCGCCGAGGATGGCGTGGATGCCGCCGGCGCGGGCGACGTCCTCGATGTGATAGGCGCTGGAGGGGGCGACCTTGCAGATGTTGGGCGTCTTGCGGGCCAGGTCGTGAATCCGGTCGAGGTTGAAGGCGACCTTGGCCTCGTGGGCGATGGCCAGGATGTGGAGCACGGTATTGGTGCTCCCGCCCATCGCCATGTCGAGGACCATCGCGTTGTCGAAGGCGGCGGCGGTGGCGATCTCGCGGGGCAGGAGTCCATGCCCGGCGCCGAGGCGGCCGAAGTCGCGGGCCATGGCGACGATCCGCTCCGAGGCCGCCCGATAGATCGCCCTGCGGTCGGCCGAGGTGGCCAGGATCGTCCCGTTGCCGGGGAGGGCCAGGCCGATGGCCTCGGCCAGGCAGTTCATGCTGTTGGCGGTGAACATGCCCGAGCAGCTCCCGCAGGTCGGGCAGGCGGCCTTCTCGATCGCGTCGAGCTCCTCGGCGGTGATCTGGCCGCTCTGCCGCTTCGCCCCGGCGACGAAGGCATCGATCAGGTCGATCGGCTTGCCGTCGTCGGTCCTGCCGGCCTCCATCGGGCCGCCGGAGACGAACACCGTCGGCACGTTCACCCGCATCGCGCCCATGAACATCCCGGGGACGATCTTGTCGCAGTTGGGGATGCAGATCATCCCGTCGAAGCGGTGGGCCTCGATCATGGTCTCGACGCAGTCGGCGATCAGCTCGCGCGAGGGGAGCGAGTACTTCATCCCGTTGTGGCCCATCGCGATCCCGTCGTCGACGCCGATCGTGTTGAACAGGAAGGGCACGCCGCCGGCCGCGCGGACGCATTCCTTGACGTAGTTGCCCACCTCCTGCAAGTGGACATGCCCCGGGATGATGTCGACGTGGCTGTTGCAGATGGCGATGAACGGCTTGTCCCAGTCCCCCTCGCCGACGCCGGTGGCCCGGAGCAGGCTGCGGTGCCCGGCACGGGCGTCGCCCTTCTTGATCGTGTCGGAGCGCATCGACGGGGCGGCGGTCGGTTCGGCGGGCATGGGCGGGTCCAGGGGACGGTCATGTCGGGGGCGGCTTCGCACGAGGAATCCTGATTTTAGCCGGTCCGGCCGGCGGTTCCAAGGGGAGCGAGCCGGCCGAGGGGCCCGTTCAGCGGTCGTCGAGGGCCTGGGCGGCGAGGTCGCGGACCGGATAGGCGTCGTCTCGGTCGGCCACGCCGCGGAGGGCCTGGAGGACGGCCGGCCCGTACGGTCGGAGCGCGGCGAGATGGCGGACGGCGACCCGACGGACCCTCCAGTCGGGGTGGCTCGCCGCCTCGATCAGGATCGGGACGGCCGACCGGGCCGAGCCGATCTCGCCGAGCACGAGGGCCGCCGCGGCCCGCCGGTCGGCGCCTTGATCGGGACCCACCCCCGGCGCCAGACCTTCGACGCGGCGGCGGTCGCGTTCGCCTCGGGCCGCGAGCCGGGAGAGGCCGCCCAGGACCGCTCCGCTGGGGCCGTCGCCGGGGAAGAGGGCCCGGGCCACCAGGACGCGGACGGCCTCGTCGGACCGGCCCGCCAGGGCTTCCAGGACCGGGAAGGCGAGCTGGCAATCGTCGTCGCGGTGGGTCAGGACGAAGGATTCAAGCGCGGGCAGGCCCTCGGACCCCCGGCCGACCCGCTCCGACGCCGCCGCCGCGGCGACCCGGACGTCGGCGTCGGCGTCGCCCAGGCGGGCGACGATCGGTCGGATCGCGAGGGGATCGGCCCGCGGGGACCGGGCGACGACATCGCCCAGGGCGCGGACGGCTGCGCACCGGACCGTCGGCTCGGGATCGGCGAGCATCGGCAGGAGCCGGGCGGCCGGCCCGGGCCCGGCGACGCCCGGGTCGAAGGCGGAGCCGAGGGCGTGAGCGGCGTGGGCCCGGACGTACGGGACAGGATCGCGTGCGAGCGTCGCCAGCTTCGGGACGGCTCGAGCCGGGAGCGGGTCGCTGTCCCGGAGGGCGGCCATCGCGTCGAGCCGGACGCCGGGGTCGCGATCGTCCAGGGCGTCGACCAAGGCCCGGGCCTCGTCTCGCCTCGACAGGCCGGGGACCGCATGGAGGGAGGCCCTCAGACGCGCCGAGGCGCGGATCATCTCGTCAGGGTCCCGGATCTCGCGGGACCATGCGGTCCGGGCCGAACTCCGATCGCGGAGGGCCCCGAGCCCGACCGCGACGGCCGCGATCAGGACCATGAGCGTGGCTAAGCGGAAGCTACGGGTTCGACGCGGCATCGCGGGCCTCGGGGATGGTCGGTGGGGAGGGGGATCCGACGGGCCCGGCCACCCCGGGCGGGAGCCAGAGGGCCGCGGTGGCCGCCCGGCGGACGGTCGAGGCGGGATCGTCCGTCGCGGCGGCCCGGATCGCGAGCCGGGCCGCCGGGTCGAGCCGCCCGAGGTTGATGAGGGACCGGATCGCGTGGGCCCGGACGTCGGGGTCGCGGTGGCCTCGGAGGGCTTCGAGCCAGGCGTCCCGGGTCTCGCCGGCATGGCCGACGGACTCGAGCCAGAGCGCGGCGCCGATCCGGCGGTCGCGGTCTTCGGCTTCGAGGGCGGCCCGCGCCATCCCGACCGCGCGGTCGCGGGCCGGGCCGCCGATCCACTGGAGGGCGAAGAGGAAGCGATTCGAGAGCCCCTGGCCGGGGCGGTAGGCCTCGGAGAGGAGGAAGGTCAGGACCTCGTCGGACCGGGCGGCGATCCGGGCCAGGGCGTTGTCGGCCGTGCCGGTCCCGCCGGGGTCGCGCCCTCCGTTCCGGGCCCGGAGGTCGAGCATGTGCCGCTCCAGGAGGGGGATGGCCTCCTCGCCCCGATCGCCGCGGGACAGGACGTGCGCGGCGACGATCCGGACGTCCTCGTCGCGGTCCGCGAGCCGGCCGGCCACGACTCCGAGCAGGGGGTCGGTCGCCCCCCGGCCGACGCGGGCGAGGTCGCCGAGGGATTCGAGGACGCACTTGCGGAGCCAGGGGTCGGGGTCGGCCAGGAGCCCGAGGAGGCCGGGGACGACCTGCTCGCGACCCCTCCGGGCCATCCGGACCGCCTCGCCGGCCGCCTCGACGGCGCCGGTGCGGACGTGGGTATCGGCGTCGCCGAGCATCCGGACGTAGAGCGGGATCATGGCCAGGGGGTCGCGGCCCATCTCGCGGGCGTACCGGAGGGCCCCGGCCCGGACCGAGGGGTCGACGTCCTCCGTCGCGGCCAAGACCTCGAGCTGGGTCTCGTCGGGATCGAGGCCGTCGATCCGTTTCTTCCAGACCTGCTCCCAACCCCTGGCGCGGACCTTGGGGTCGGGCGACCGGACGGCCCGGCGCCAGACCCGGGCCGGGCGGACGTATTCCCGCCAGCCGGCGAGGCCCGCCGCCGTCGCCGCGACGAGGGCCATGAGCATCCACGTCCGGATCGGCCTCGGCCGCCGCTTCGCGATCCCTCGGGGCATCCGACTCCTCCGGGCTGGGCCTGGGCGGTCGCCCTCGGGGAGAATCCGGGGGAGAAACCCGATTCGAAGGCGACCTCCGACGGCGATCCTATACGAAGGACGACCGGCCCGCGTCGGGCCTTCATCACGTCCCCGATCGATCGCCCGAATCCGGACACGCACCCCATGACCTGCTCGCCCGCCCGGCTCGCCGCCAACCGCGCCAACGCCCTGAAGTCGACCGGCCCGGTGACGGACGGGGGCAAGGCCGTCTCTCGGGCCAACGCGCTCAAGCACGGCCTGACGGGCGCGGGGGTCGCGCTGCCGACGGAGGACGTGGCGGCCGTGGCGCATCGCTTCGAGGAGCTGGCGGGGGAGTTCCGGCCGTCGAGCCCGATGGCCCGGCTGCTCGTCGGGCGGGTGGCGATGCTCTCGGTCCGGCTGGAGCGGGCCGTCCGCCAGGAGACCGCCGCGCTCGCCGTCCGGGTCGGCAACGCCGAGGGCGACTTCGACGCCGCCCGGGTGGCCGAGGCCGAGCGGCTCCTGCACTGGATCGGCTCCGACCCGGCCACCAACGCCCGGCTGCTCCGGCGGACGCCCGAAGGGGTCGATTGCCTGATCGCCGAGTGGCAGGTCCTCAAGGCCGACCTCGACTACCCGGGCGACACCCGATGGGACTACTCGCACTACCAGAAGGCCGACGACATGAACGGCCGCCGCTCCGACCGGATCGCCCTCTCGCCCTACCAGGCGCTGACGTTCGCCATGAAGGGGAACTTCGACCACCTCGGGCCCGACGAGGGCGCCGGCCTGGACGACCTCCGCCGCCGCCGCTGGGCCCGCCGCCGCCTCGGCGAGGTGATCGACGCCGACGTCGCCCGGCTCCGGGCCCACCGCGAGACCCTCGGCGTCGAGGCGATCGCCGCCGAACGCGCCGGGGCCGCCGACCGCGCCCTGTTCGACCCCTCGAAGGAGGCGACCCTGGCCCGCAAGTACGAGGCGGCGGCCGAACGAGGGGTGTACCGGGCCCTCAAGGAGTTGCGAGTGATCGAACCGACCCCACCCGGTTCCGCTCCGGCCGAGGAGTTGGGTTCGTTTTTGCCCGCCGAGATCGAGCTGGAGCAAGACGTCGAGCCGCCGATCATCCCGACCGTCGTCCCGACCAGCCCCGAACTCGATCAAACGACGTCCCCGGCCCGATCGAACCTGACCCCTCCCCGTACGGTGGATGAAATCCACCACGGTTCGGGCCGCGACGGCGGGGACGATGTGATGCATCAGGAGTCGACCGCCCACGGTCCGGGCCAGACCGAGGGGTTGGTGGATTTCATCCACCCGACGGGATCATCCGCTCACGGTGGATTTGAATCATCCGACGGGATCATTTCCACTGATAGTGGCCGATGAGGAGGCCGGCGGCGAAGGCGAAGGCGAGGGCCAGGAGGACGAACAGGGACCAGGCGACGACGACGGTCCGGGGCAGGATCACGTCGCGGGCGCGGGCGACCGGCTCGCGACGGGCTGGCCGACGTCGACGGCCGAGGGCCGAGGGGGTGGGCGCGGTGTGGATGGGTCCGGGGGATTCGGGCAGGGCAGGGGGGTCGTCGGGCTCGGGATCGGCCTCGGGATCGGCAGTTGGGTCGGGGTCGGGCTCGTCGGCGAGGCTTTCGAGGTAGTCGAGGGGGCTCGGGCCGGCGTCGGGGGCGGGGCCTGGCGCGGGCTTGCGGTGGGGCTCGGGGTCGAGGCGGAGGCCGAGGTCGTCGAGCCGGATCGGGCCTCCGTCGGGGTCGTCGCCACGCGCGGGGTTGTCGCCCGGCTCGGCTTCGAGCGGCGGGGGGACGATCAGCTCGGCCCGGCAGCGCGGGCAGTGCACGACCGACCCGATCCGCGAGGGGGATGCCCCCAGGAGCTTCTGGCACCGGAAGCAGCGGAATCTGAACAACTCCGCCATGCGAAGCGTCTCCTCAAGGGCGTTGGCCGTGCCCGGCCCTCGGACCGACCGGCCCGGCCCGGCCCCAGCGTACGAGCGCGCCGACGCGGGTGCCAGGCCCGCTCGACTTGACCCCGGCCCGGGGTGCGTCACAATGAGGTCCGGGCGACCGGTCTCGGCCTCCGGACCGGCGCGATCGCGGTGCGTCCGGCGGACCGGGTGGGTTACCGAGGCAGGGAGATCCCGCATGCCGGCCGTGCAACGCAGCCGCAGCCGTCGGACCGCCATCATCCTCCGGGTCGCGGTCGCCGCCCTGGCAACGGGCCCGAGCCGGGCCGACACCGTGACCCTCAAGAACGGTACGGTCTATCGCGGGACGGTGGACAAGGACAACACCCTGGTCTTCGTCAACGACAACCTCAGGCGGGTGATCTTTTATAACTCGAAGATCCAGAAGGTCGAGTCCGACCCCGGCTTCTCCAACCTGGAGCGGTTTGCGCTCGTCCAGCCGCTCGAGGTCCACGGCGGGACCATGCCGGTGGCGGCCGTCGACATCAGGTCGACCCCCTGGGACGCCAAGGGGCGGCGGTCGTTCCGCTACGTCAACGCCCGCCAGCGCCCCGTCGAGATGCAGCAGGCGATCAACGAGCTGGGGCCGCACCTGACCCGATTCCGCGGGATCGACGGCTTCTGGACCGGCCAGGTCGCGACCTCGCAGGTCCCCCGACCCGTCGTCACCGGCCTGCTCGGCAAGGTCGACCAGGCCAACGAGAGCGAGCGGACCAAGGTCACCCGATGGCTGCTCCAGGCCGGGTGGTACCCCGAGGTCCGCCAGGCGCTCGACGGCCTGGAGCGCGACTTCCCCCAGCTCAAGCTGACCGTCGCCGAAGTCCGCCAGACCGTCGCCGAGCTGGAGGGCCGCGAGGTCCTGGCCGACGTCGCGACCCGCCGCAAGGGGCAGCAGCCCGCCGGGGCCCTGTCCCGCCTCCGCGCCCTGCCGACCGCGGGCCTCCCCCGGGACATCCTCGACGACGCCCGCGACCAGATCCGCAAGGACGACGACCGGGCCGTGGCCGACCGGCTCCTGGCCGACTCGCTCCGCGACCTCGCCGAGAAGCTCTCCGAGGTCGACCGCAAGGGCTGGAAGCCCCGGCTGGCCGAGGTCCTCGAAGCCCTCGCCCGCGCCCCCGACGCCGTCCGGGCCCGGCTCGACGCCCTGGCCCGCGCCGACTCCTCGGCGTCGCCCGAGGCCCGCTTCGCCCTGGCCATGTCCGGCTGGGTCGTCGGCCCCGACGCGGCGGTCGACACCCTCGCCGCGGCCTCGGCCCTCTGGGACGCCCGCCGGTCGGTCCTCAAATACCTCTCCGGGCGCGAGGACGACCCCGTCGCCGACCCGGCCCTGAAGGATTACGAGAAGACGAGGAAGGCCCCGCCGCCCCGGCCCCGGATCGGCCCCGAGAAGGCCCGGGCCGACGCCCTGGTCGAGCTGACGAACCTGGAGGCCGGGTCGAAGGTCGACCACGACGCCCTGGCCCGGATCGTCGCGAGGATGGCCCCGCCGCTCGCCGAGGAGGGGGAGCGCCCCTCGGCCGTGACGATCCGCCGCGTCGGCGACGACGAGAACCCTGACCCGTCCGAGTACGCCGTGCTCCTGCCCCCCGAGTACCACCCGCTCCGGAGCTACCCCGCCGTGGTCGCCCTCCACGACGGCCGGGGGCCGAAGTCGGCGATCGACTGGGTGGCCGCCGAGGCCTCGCGGCGGGGTTATATCGTGGTCGCCCCCGAGTACAACCTGCCCGGCAAGGGGAAGGGCTACCGCTACTCGACCAGCGAGCACTCCGCCGTCGAGCTGTCGCTCCGCGACGCCCGCAAGCGGTACGCGATCGACTCCGACCGCGTGTTCCTCGCCGGCCAGCTCGCCGGCGCCGACGCGGCCTGGGACGTCGGCCTGGCGCACCCCGACCTCTTCGCCGGCGTGGTCGCCGTCTCCGGGTTCCCCGCCAAGTATGCGTATAAGTACAAGATTAACGCCGACAAGGTCCCCCTCTACGTCGCCATCGGCGAGTTCGCCCCGGCCGCCCGCGAGGTCGTCTTCGACCAGTACCTCAAGCCGATGATCGAGAACGTCCAGGACGTGACCTATGTCGACTACCTCAAGCGTGGCCTCGAAGAGCTGCCCGAGGAGGTCCCCTCGTTCTTCGACTGGACGGACAGGCGGCATCGCGACCCCGCCCCGCGGACCTTCGACGCCGCCACCGCCCGCGACGGCGACGCCCGCTTCTTCGGCGTCGTCGTCCAGGACATCGCCCCCGGCCGCTCCACCGCCCCCGAGGCCGCCGACCCGCTCGGCAAGAACCTCAAGCCCGCCACCATCAAGATGCGCTCCAGCGCCACCGGCAACCTGCTCAACATCACCACCTCCGGGATCAGCCGGCTCGACGTCTGGGTCAGCCCCCGCCTGATCGACTTCAAGAAGAAGATGGAAGTCCGCCTCAACGAGAAGCCCCTCTTCCGCGGCCTCGCCAAGCTCGAACTCGCGCCGATGCTCGAAGACCTCCGCATCCGCGGCGACCGCCAGCAGATCTACTATTACAAGGTGACGATGGGGGCACCGAGGCCCCGGGGTCGTTGATCCGACCGGCCCGACCCCGTCCCGGAGGAGCGAGCGATGAGGAAGGTCTACCGCGTCGCGCTGGCCGAAGCGATCTCCGCCCTGATCGGGGCGTCCGCGGCCTTCCTCGGCCTTGGGGTCGTCCTCCTCTTCCTCTATGGCGTGTACTTCCACTTCGAGCGGAGCGGCTACCGGAGGACCGGGCTGGTCCTGATCGCCCAGGTGCCCCTGCTCCAGTTCTATACCGTGTTCGCGCTCGTCGCCGCGGCCCTGGGCGGCCTGGGACTCCTGGTCGGCCGCCTCGGGGACCGGGACGCCGGCCCGTCCTCGTTCGCCGGTTCGGTGAGGCGTTTCAACAAGCTCGGGATCGTCGCCAGCCTGCTCGTCCTCGCCACGCTCTGGACCATGTTCATCGCCCGCCTCTGAGGCCCGAAGGGCGTCGTCGGGGAGATTCCGGGAAAAGGCGGTTCGGGGACGACCCACTTCGGCGAAGATATCGGGGACCGATCCGCGACGGCGGTATGGAGATCGCATCCCTCGCGCGTCGGATCTGAAATCTTGCGATCTGCCCTCCCACCGATCCCGCCAACGGAGACGACGGTGCCCGAACCGCAGACGCCCGACTGGGTCCGCGATGCGATCTTCTACCAGATCTTCCCCGATCGCTTCGCGCGCAGCCTGACCGTGCCGAAGGCCGCCCACCTCGACGCCTGGGGCGACCCGCCGACCCCGCACGGCTACCAGGGGGGCGACCTGATCGGCGTCCTGGAGCACCTCGACTACCTGTCCGACCTCGGCGTCGACGCCATCTACTTCACGCCGATCTTCCAGTCGGCCTCGAACCACCGCTACCACACCCACGACTACCTCCGCGTCGACCCCATGCTCGGCGGCGACCCGGCGCTCCGGCGGCTGATCGACGGGGCGCACGCGCGTGGGATCAAGGTCGTGCTCGACGGCGTGTTCAACCACGCCAGCCGGGGTTTCTTCCAGTTCCACGACATCCTCGAGAACGGCCAGGACTCGGCCTACCTCGACTGGTTCACCGTCCACGGCTGGCCGATGAACGCCTATAATCATGAGCAGGCGCCGGGCTACAACGCCTGGTGGGGCCTGCATGCCTTGCCCAAGTTCAACACGGACACGCCGGCCGTCCGCGACTACCTCTGGTCCGTCGGCAAGCACTGGATCGACTTCGGCGCCGACGGCTGGCGGCTCGACGTGGCGCACGAGGTCGACGACCGCTCGTTCTGGGCCGAGTTCCGCAACCAGGTCCACGCCGCGAACCCGCAAGCCTACATCGTCGGCGAGGTCTGGGAGTTCCGCCCGTTCGAGGCGCTGACGGACTTCGACGAGGGGGTCGACCTCGAAGCCGAGGCGACCCGGTGGCTCCGCGGCGACTGCTGGGACGCCGTCATGAACTACCTGTTCACGCGGATCTGCTTCGCCTTCTTCATCGGCGACAACGTCGACGTCGCCGAGATGTCCCGGACCAGCTTCAAGGCGATCGACCCGGTCGGGGCCCCGGCGTTCCGCAGGCACGTCGAGAAGCTCCTGACGCATTACCACCCCAACTCGACCGCCGCGATGATGAACCTGCTGGGGAGCCACGACCTCGCCCGGTTCCGCCACTTCGCCCGCGGCGACGCCTCGGCCCTCCGCCTGGCCACCCTGTTCCAGATGACCTTCCCCGGCGCCCCGTCGATCTACTACGGCGACGAGGTCGGTATGGGCGGCGGCCACGACCCCGACAACCGCCGGGCCTTCCGCTTCGACCGCCCCGACACCTGGGACACCGCCCTCCTCCACGACTTCCAGAAGCTGGTCGCCCTGCGTAACGAGCGTCCCTCGCTCCGCCGCGGGACTTTCACGTTCCTCTACGCCGAGGGGGACGTCGCCGCCTACCTCCGGCAATTGGGGGACGAGTCGGTCGTCGTCGCCATCAACGCCGGCCGACAGACGCGGCGGGTCGACCTCCCCACGCAAGGCCACCTGGCCGACGGGCTGGCCCTCGACGAGGTTTGGACCAAGGACTCCGCCCGGGTCGAGGCCGGCGCCCTCCGGTCGGTCACCCTCGCGCCGCGCTCCGGCCGGGTGTTCGCGACCCCGATCGGCCGATGAGCGGCGCGAACCCGCCCCCCGCCTGGCGGCTCCCGACGGGGGTCGACGCCGCCCTCTGGCGGTATGCCAACACGCCGAGGCTGGCCGCCGACGAGGACGCCTACTTCGCCGGGCACCCCCTCTTCGAGGCCGACGCGCGGGCCCTCGCCGCCCGCTTCACCGCGCCCGGCCCGGTCGTCGACCTCGGCTGCGGGGCGGGCCGGCACTCGCTCGGGTTCGCCGGCCGGGGGTTCCCGGTCGTCGCCGTCGACCTCTCGGCGGCGATGCTCGCGACGGTCGCGGCCAAGGCGGCTCGGCTCGGGGTCGACGTCCGGTGCGTCCAGGCCAACCTCTGCCGCCTCGGCTGCTTCCCCGACGAGTCGTTCGCTTATACGTTGTCGATGTTCAGCACGCTCGGGATGATCCGCGGGGCCGCCGCCCGCCGCCAGGCCCTGGCCGAGGCCCGCCGCATCCTCAAGCCCGGCGGCCGGCTGGCGCTCCACGCGCACAACGCCTGGCTCAACCTCCGCGACCCCCAGGGCCGCGCCTGGCTGCTCGGCCAGGCCTGGCGCACGCTCCTGGGGAGGCCCGACGTCGGCGACCGCCGGATGACCTATCGCGGGATCGCCGGGATGGAGGTCCACCTCTTCCGCTGGCGCGAGCTGGCCGGCGACCTCAAGTCGGCCGGGTTCCGGGTCGACGAGGTCCTGCCGATCGACGCCGTCCACGCCCGGCCGATCGCCGCCCCCCGGCTCGCGCAGGGCCTCCGCGCCGGAGGCTGGATCGTGTTCGCCAGCCGGCCCTGAGGAGACACGACGAGGGCGGCGACCGGACGCTCGAAGGTCACCAGTCGAACATCTCGCCCACGGGCAACGAGAAGCCGGGGAGGAGGTCTTCGGCCGAGAGCGACTCGCCCGGCTCGAGGACGACGGGCGGCTTTCGGGGGCGGAACGTCAGGACTTGACGTCGGGCTTCATCGATCAACCAGCCGACCTTCACGCCCCGGCGGATGGCCGATCGGAGCTTCCGCGACAGCTCTCCGACCGTCTGGCCGGGCGACAGGACTTCGATCGCCAGGTCGGGCGGGGTCCGCACATTGCCCTGCTCGTCGAGGTCGCCGGGCCGGGGGATGCGTCCTTCGGCGAAATAGCAGAGGTCGAAGACGTGGGATTCGCCGCCGAACGTGCAGCGCAGCTCGATGAAGACCCGGCCCGCTTGCCGCCCCAGGCAATGACCCATCAGCCGATAGGACAAGCCGGTCTGGATGATGCTATGCCGGATTTTTGGCGACATTTTCTGGATGATCCTCCCGCCGAAATATTCGAACGGAGGCCGGATTTCGGGCAGGTCGGAGAAGACGGCGAGCGTGTCGGCCTCGGCCTCGATACGGCTCATGGAAACACCTCTTCAGATCTGGTAATCGAGCCCGCCGACGGCCGGGCCGCCCTCGCCGCCTCGGATCCGGAGCCGGGGGTCTTCGATGGTGACGACGGTGTGGGGGGCGATGGAGCGGGTGATCCAGGCGGAGGAGCCGACGACGGAGTGGTGGCCGATCACGGTCCGGCCGCCGAGGATGGTGGCGTTGGCGTAGATGACGACTTCGTCCTCGATCGTCGGGTGCCGCTTGGTCCCGCGGACGAGCTCGCCGGTGGCCTCGTCGCGGGGGAAGCTGAGGGCGCCGAGGGTGACGCCCTGGTAGACCTTCACGCCCTCGCCGATCTCGGTGGTCTCGCCGATGACGACGCCGGTGCCGTGGTCGATGAAGAAGCGGCGGCCGATGGTGGCGCCGGGGTGGATGTCGATCCCGGTCTTGGCGTGGGCGTACTCGGTCATCATCCGCGGGATCAGGGGGACCCGGAGCTTGTAGAGTTCGTGGGCGATCCGGAAGACGGTGACGGCGGCCACGCCGGGGTAGCAGAAGAGGATCTCGTCGAGGTTCCGCGCGGCGGGGTCGCCGGCGAAGGCGGCCTGGGCGTCGTCGGCGAGGGTGGTCCGGAGGCTGGGGAGCGACTCGAGGAGGCGGATGGCGACGACCTGGGCGTCGCCGTCGAAGTCGGTCTCCAGGTCGAGCGCGGCGTTGCAGTCGTGCCGGAAGGCGCGGGCGACCTGCACGGTGAGGCGGTCGTGGAGCGAGTCGATCAGGTCGCCGACCTGGTAGCCGACGTTGCCCATGTGGAGGTTCTGCCGCCGGCCGTAGCCGGGGTAGATGATCTCGCGGAGGTCGGCCAGGATCTCGACGACCTCGCGATAGCTCGGCAGCGGGGAATGGCCGAGGTGGTGAATCCCGCCGCATTCCTCGTAGGTCTCGACGATCCGCTCCGTGAGGGCCGGGAGCGACTCCTTGAGCTTCAGGTCGGTGGCCATCCTCGCTCGCCTCTCCGGGGGGAGCCCGGACGATCGGCATCGGCATGCCGCACTGCGTCGCGAGTCGGCTCGATTGTAGGTCCCCCGCGGGGGGGGGTCAATGTCGCCCGGCCCGCCCGCCGGCCCCCGCCGGCCGCCGATCCCGCGGTCCCGGCTGGACTTGTGCGATCCCCCCCGGATGATACGATACGCCCGGCGCCCCGCATGGCCGCGCGGCCCGTCCCCTCGACCCTCGCGAGATCGACCAATGACCCCGAGTTTGGTCCATTTCCGGGCCGTCGCCCGCCGCCGCCAGGGATGGCTGATCCGCACCGCCGCCGCCGGCCTGGCGGTCGCCGCGCTGGCCTGGCTCGGAGCCCTCCCGGCCCGGGCCGCCGGGGGCGAAGGCACCAAGGAAGGGCTGGTCGAGCAGGGCCAGGCCGACCCCCGGCTCAAGGGGTACTATGCTCCCCGGGGCTTCAAGGTCCGGGTCGTGGCGTCCGGCCCCGCGCTCGGCTCCCCCTCGGCGATGGCCTTCGACGACGCCGGCCAACTGTACGTGGCCGAGTGGCAGCCGTCGGATCGCGAGTTCGAGACCCGGGACTCGCTCGCCCTGCCCGAGGGGGGGACCGCCCGGGTCCGCCGCCGCCGCAAGGGGACGACCGACCTCGTCAAGCGGCTCCGCGACGCCGACGGCGACGGGACCTACGAGTCGGCCGAGGTCGTCGTCGACGGCGTCGAGATGCCGGCGGGCGTCCTGCCCTGGAAGAACAGCCTCTACCTCACCTGCGTCGGCCGCCTGGAGCGGTGGGCCGACGAGGACGGCGACGGCAAGTTCGAGACCCGGACCGTCCTCGCCGACGGCTTCTCCGCGGACGGCCGCCACGGCCTGAGCGGGATGACCCTCGGCGCCGACGGCTGGCTCTACCTGACCGCCGGCGACGGCGACCACCACGTCGTCGGCCCCGACGGCTCGCGCGTCGAGCTCGCCCGGACCGGCGGCGTCTTCCGCTGCCGGCCCGACGGCTCGAAGCTCCAGGTCTTCGCGATCGGCCTTTGCAACCCCCACGGCCAGGTCGCCTTCGACGCCGCGTTCGCCCCGTTCCTGATCGACGACGACGGCCGGGACGGCTCGAGGTTCCAGGGGACTCGCCTCGTCGCCCCCGTCGAGGCCGGCGACTACGGCTGGCGGGCCCGCCCCGGGGCCCCGGCGGGCGTCGCCGACTTCGACCGCGCGGCCGTCGACGGCGAGCGGCCCGGCAAGCTCGCGGTCCTCGCCCGCGACGGCCGGGGCGCGGCCGTGGGCCTGGTCGACTCCAGCGGCACGAGCCTGCCCCCGGCCTGGCGCGACCTCCTGATCGCCGCCGACCCCGCGCGGCGGACGGTCCTCGGCCGCCGGGTCGAGCCCAAGGGCGGCTCTTACGTCGCCCGGGGCGAGACCACCCTGATGGTCGCCGACGACGACCGCTTCCACCCCGGCCCGGCCGTCGTCGGGGCCGACGGGGCGCTCTACATCCTCGACTCCCGAGGCGGGGTCGGGGGCGAGGGCGGACGGCTCTACCGCCTGACCTGGGAGGGGGACGGCGTCACGCCCGCGCCGCCGGCCAGGCCCAACAACTGGCAGCGGATCTTCGCGGCGTCCGGCGACGCCCTCTCGTCCCAATTCCTGGCCGGGCCCGACCACGCCGAGGCCGCGCGGGCCCAGCGCGAGCTGATCGACCGGGGGGCGGTCAACCTCAAGGTCCTGCTGGCGTACGCCTCGGGCGCGGGCTTCCCGCTCCACGCCCGCCTGCTCGGCCTCCAGGGGGCCCGCCAGCTCTGGTCCGACGAGGTCGAGGCCGCGATGATCGGCCTGCTCGCCGACGCCCAGCCCGAGGTCCGCCGCCTGGCCCTCCAGGCGATCGCCTGGGAGCCGAGGGCGGCCAACTCGCGGCTCGTCCCCCGTTTGATCGAGAAGCTCGACGACCCCGACGGCCGGGTGGTCCGCGAGGCCGCGCTGGCGATCGGCCACCACGCCGAGGGGCGGCCCCAGCAGGCCGCCGCCGTCATGCTCCGATGGCTCTACGCCCACCCCAAGGCCGACCCCGTCGTCCGCGACGGCGTGGTCCGGGGGCTCGAACGGCTGGGCGAGGCGGGCGTCGAGGAGGTCGCGCTGGCCGTCCGGACCCGCCGGGGCGTCGATCGGGCCGCCGCCGTCGCCCTCTTCACCGGCCTCCGCTCGGCGGCGGCGGCCGAGCAGCTCGGCGGGCTCGCGAAGATCCCCGACCTCGCCGCCCCCGAGCGGCTGGCGCTGGTCCGGATGTTCCCCGAGATCCCGCTCGACGTCCCGGCCTCGACCAACGGCCTGGCCTTGTTCGTCGCCAACCATCCCGACCTCGACCCGGCCATCAAGCTCGCCGCCCTCGACGCCTGCCGGCTGGCCGGCAACCCCGCCTCGGGCCTGATCCTCGGCCTCCTCGAAGACGACGACGCGGCCGTCCGGATCGCCGCCACCGCCCTCGCCGGCCGGTCCCGACCCCCCGGCGCGATGAAGACCCTGGCCGGGCGGCTCTCCGACGCCGACCGGACCGCCCCCGAGCGGCTGGCGATCGTCCGGGCCCTCCGGGGCGCGGGTCCGACCGCCTTCGGGGCGATCGACGCCGCCTGCCTCGCCTCCGAGGACGTCGACTTCCGCCTCGCCGCCCTCCGCTCCCTCGCCGACGTCGACCGGGCCAAGGCGACCCCCGCGCTCCAGGGGGCCGTGACCGGGCCGAACCCCGCCCTCCAGGCCGAGGCCGTCCGCATCCTCGCCGAGGCCCCGGCGACCGCCCTCCTCCTCGGCCGCTCCCACCTCGACCGGAGCCTCCCCCGCGCCAGCCTGCCCGGCGTGCTCGCCGCCCTCCGCAAGCACGACGGGCCCGAGCACCGCAGGCTCCTCGCGGCGATCGAGGCCGACGGCTCGGTCGGCGGGCCGACGGCGATCGACCCGGCCGAGGTCCGCGCCCGGGCCCTGAAGGGGGCCGACCCCTGGTCCGGCCTCGGCGTCTTCTTCCGCGACACCCCGGCCCGATGCTCGGGCTGCCACCAGGTCGGGGGCCTCGACGCCGGCCCGGCCGAGAAGCTGGTCGACGTCATCCTCCGCCATCCCAAGGTCGGCCGGACCCCGGCCGGCAAGCTCGCCGCCGGCGGGCCCGAGGCCCGGACGGTCAGCCTGGCCTCGTCGAACCCGGGCCGGGCCGACGGCCCGTCGGCCCGGCCCGCCCCGCGCGATCGCCCCGATTCCACCTCGCTCCGGCCCGAGCGGGCGGCGCTCGAGCTCGCGCCCGACGACCTCTCCGACCTCGCGGCCTTCCTCGCCAGCAAGCCCGCCCGGGCCGCCCTCGACCACGGCCCGAGGCGGCTCGACCGCGTCCTGGTCGTCGGCCCGCTCGAACCGGGCGCGGACAAGCTCCGGGCGCCGCTGGACAAGGTCGACCCCGCCCGCCCGCTCCCCGGCCAGGGCGGGGAGCCGGCCACCTGGGCGGCGATCGACGCGACCGACGCCGGCGTGTTCAACCTCCGGGGCCAGTTCGGCTCGCAGCCGGGCCGGGCCTACCTCTCCGTCCAGGTCCGGTCCGATCGCGACCAGGCCGCCGCGCTCCGGTTCGGCTCCGAAGGGGCCGCGCGGGTCTACCTCAACGGGGCCAAGGTGGCCGACGTCGCGGCCCGCGACCCCGCGATCCTCGCCCCCGCCTTCGCCCGACCCCCCGGCGGCGAGCTCGCCCCGCTGCCCGACCTCGCCCGGCTCGCGCTCAGAGCCGGCTGGAACCTCGTCGTGGTCGCGCTCGACCGGCCCGCCGACGACTCCGCCCTCGCCGCCTTCGAGGTCGCCTCGCCCGAGCCGGTCGAGCTGCGGGCGCCGAAGAACTGAGCCGGGCGGTGGGAAGCGGGCGGCGGATCGGGGATAGTGGGGTCGCCCGCGACCCGTCACCCCGGCGCGTCCCGAGGCCCGCCGAACCCCCGGATCATCCCCGATGACGCACCCTCCGATGGTCTCGCCGATGCTCGACCCGACGCCCATCTTCGAGGCGTTCCGCGGCAACCACGGGACCGAGTTGCTGACGGCGGCGGTCTGCCACTTCCGGGTCTTCGAGCGGCTGGCGCCGGGGCCGTTGCCATTCGACGACCTCCGCCGCGACCTCGGCCTGGCCGACCGGCCGGCGGTGGTCCTGGTCACGGCGCTCCGGGCCCTCGGGCTCCTCGCCGACGACGAGGAGGGGCGGATCGGCCTGACCGAGCTGGCCCGCGACCACCTCACCCCCGGCGCGGCCTTCGACGTCTCCGGCTACGTCGGCCTGGCCGCGTCCGGCCCCGCCGTCGTCGAGATGGTCGAGCGGCTCCGGACCAACCGCCCGGCGGGCTCGGCCGCCGACGAGGCCGGCGCCGCGTTCATCTTCAAGGAGGGGATCGGCTCGGCGATGGAGCGCGAGGACTCGGCGCGGTCGCTCACGATGGCACTGGCCGGCCGGGCCCGGAACGTCGCGCCGGTGCTGGCCGAACGCTGCCCGCTCGACGACGCCCGGGTCCTGCTCGACGTCGCCGGCGGCACGGGGATCTACAGCATCGCCTGGCTCCTCCGCCACCCCGACCTCCGCGCGATCGTCTGGGACCGCCCCGAGGTCCTCAAGGTGGCCGTCGAGATGGCCGGGCACTACGGCGTGGCCGACCGCCTCGAAGCCCGACCCGGCGACATGTTCAAGGACGACGTGCCCGAGGGGGCCGACGCGATCCTCCTCTCCAACGTGCTCCACGACTGGGACGTCGCCGACTGCTGGGTCCTGGTCTCCCGATGCGCCTCGGCGCTCCGGCCCGGCGGCCGGCTCCTGATCCACGACGTCTTCCTCGACGACGACCTCGCCGGCCCGCTCCCCATCGCCCTCTACTCCGCCTCGCTCTTCCGCCTGACCGAGGGCCGGGCCTACTCCGCCAAGGAATACCGGACCTGGCTCGCCGACGCCGGCCTCGTCCCCGGCGAGGTCACCCCCACCCTGATCCATTGCGGCGTCCTGCCCGCGGTGAAGGTGACGGATTGACCCCGATCCCACCGGGCCGCCGGTCGACGGCACGGCATCCCGCGCCGGGGCGGGGAAAGTGTGGTCGCGGGCCGGTCGAATCCTCGAATGTATGGGAGACCTCGGCGAGTCGACCGCCGAAAGCTCGCGACGCAAGAGGTCTGGTCAGGCGTGGTGGGTTCGGTTAACGTCGCAAGGGGTTCATCCCGCCCGAACACGATCCATCACCCGAACCTCGCTTTCCGGGGGCTACGCGCAAACGCCATGATGATCAAGGCCACCGACATCCGCCGCGGGATGGTCATCACGATGGAAGGGGTCAACTTCGTCGTGGTCGACTTCGCCCACCACACCCCGGGCAACCTCCGCGCGATGGTCCAGACCAAGCTCCGCAACATGGTCAGCGGCTCGCTGATCGACAAGCGGCTCCGCTCGGTCGACCAGATCGAGGTGCCCTACGTCGAGACCAAGGAGTACGAATACTTGTACTCCTCGGGCGACGAGCACGTCTTCATGGACACCGAGACCTTCGACCAGATCAGCTTCCAGCCCGAGATCCTCGGCACGTCCATGCAATACCTGCTGCCCAACAGCAAGGTGATGGTCATGCACGTCGCCGACAAGCCGGTCTCGATCGACGTGCCCGCCACGATCGACCTGACCGTCACCGACACCCCCCCCTCGCTCAAGGGCGCCACCGCGACCAACCAGTACAAGGAAGCCACGCTGGAGACCGGCCTGAAAGTCAACGTCCCCCCCTTCGTCGGCCCCGGCGAGAAGATCCGGATCGACACGCGGACGGGGGAGTACGTCGAGCGGGTGAAGTGAGATCGAGCGATCCCCTGAAGGACGAGGGGCCCCGCCGGAGAGTCGAACGGGAGCCTTCCATCCGTTCGTCGCGTCCTCGAAGCCTCGAATCGAAGCCCCCCGATCGTGGCGGATCGGCTCAGCAATCTTGGATCGGGAGCGGCCGAAGTCGACGACAGGTCGGCCGCCGGTGAGTCTCGCAGTCTCGGTTCATTCGACATCTCGCGGGGTAACTCCGATGGCGACGGCGGAAACTCTCGCCTTGGCCCTGCTGTACCAGCGGGACGAGACGGCTTGGCTGGAGACCATGGCCGAACTGGTCCGGGCGGGACGGCTCGACCAGATCGATTCGGTCAACCTGGCGGAGTTCCTGGCGAGCATGGCGAACCGCGACCGACGCGAGGTCACTAGCCGGCTGACAGCCTTGCTCCTCCACCTGCTCAAGTGGAGACATCAGCCCGGGCATCGGTCCCGAAGTTGGCAGCTGACGGTCGAGATCCAGCGGCGAGAGTTGGCGGATCTGCTCGAAAGCGGGACATTGCGGAGACACGCCGCCGAAGACCTGGGCCGGGCGTACGGCCGGGCGATCCTCAAGGCATCGGCCGAGACGGGCCTGCCCGAATCCGCCTTCCCGGCGGGATGCCCGTTCACCCTCGACGACACCCTGACGAGTCCGCTGGAGGGCGACCTTGAGCCTTGATCTCCGCCCTGCGGTCGTCCTGTCCCGGGGCCCGGTCGATCGGGCTTACCTCGCCGAAGTCCCGGAACTGCCGGGGTGCATGGCCGACGGGGCGGCGGATCAATCGGACGGCCGGTGCCCGAGCCGAGGGTCCGATTGATCTTCGCCTGACCCTTCGTCGTCCGGATCTCCTCGGATCGGCCGCCTCTTGTCGGGTGGATGAAATCCACCAATCCTCCGGCTTGGCCGGAGCTTGGGCCCGGCGGGCGGGGCTCGGCGAGACTGACTCACCGCCCCGGCGTGGCCCGAGCCGTGGTGGATTTCATCCACCCTACGAAATATCTTCAATCACTTCTTCGCCTTCGGCCGCCGATCCAGGGCCCCCGCGCAGACGCCGGTCAGCATCCGCGCCGCGTTCCTCCCCAGGAAGCGGATGTTGTAGCCTCCCTCCTGGACGAGCAGGGTGGGATATTTCATCGCCCCGATCCGGCGGCCGACTTCGAAGAGTCCCTCGGGGGTGACGCTCCAGGTCCCGGTCGGGTCGGCCTTGGCGATGTCGAGGCCGAGGGAGACGACGAGCGCCACCGGGGCGAACTTGCGGACGATCGCCAGGGCCTCGTCGAGCTCTTCGAGGTAGCGGCCGTCGTGGACGTCCTCGGGCAGCGGCAGGTTGCGGTTGAACCCCTGGCCCTCGCCCTCGCCGGCCTCGTCGGCGAAGCCGGAGAAATAGGGGTAGGCGAAGTTCGGGTGGCCGTGGATCGAGACGGTCAGGACGTCGGACCGGCCGTAGAAGATGTCCTGGGTGCCGTTGCCGTGGTGGTAGTCGACGTCGAGCACCGCGACCTTGCCGCCGAGCTTGGTCCGGAGGTACTGCGCGGCGATCGCCCCGTTGCAGAAGTAGCAGAACCCGCCGTAGGTGTCGCGCTCGGCGTGGTGCCCCGGCGGCCGGCAGAGGCTGTAGACCAGCGGCTCGCCGGCGACGATGCAGGAGGCGCCGGAGAGGGCGACATTCACCGCGGCCCGGGCGGCCTTGTAGGCGTCGTGGCTGAGGGGCGTGAAGGTGTCGATGCAGTAGTAGCCGGCCCGGACGCTCCGGTCGTGGGGCGGCCGGTCGGTCCGGCGGATCGGGAAGACGTAGGGATAGATGAATTCGTCGGCGGGCAGCTCCCGGCACATGTTGCGGAGGTAGTTGACGAAGTCGGCGTCGTGGACGGCGCGGATCGGCCCCTCGCCGAAGTTGCGGACGGGGAGGCGCTCGACGTCGGGGAGTTCGCCGATCGATTTGAGGATGACGTCGACCCGCGCCGGCCGCTCGACGTAGCCGCGCTCGCGGACGTGGTGGAGCGAGTGGCGGGCGGAGCAGAAGACCTTGAGCGGGTGGAGCCGGCGGGGGATCTTGTACCGCTTCTCCTCGGGCGAGGCGTAGAGGGCCTTGCGAATCCGGACCGGCGAGTCCCGGACCGAGGCGACGACCTCGGCGATGTACGGGTCGTCGGGCCTGTAGTTATAACGCTCCGTCAAGATCGCCCGGATGACCTCGCGGACGACCCCGGCGTCGAGGGTCTCGTCGCCGTCGAGCGGGTCGTAAAGCAGGCGGGGCTCGGCCGGGTTGCCGGGGCGGATCGGCTGGTCGTAGAGGGTGTTGACGATCGGCCGGGCGTCGTATCGCTCGTAGAACCGGAGCCGGTTCTTGTTCGACTTGAGGTGGGCCGGGTTGACGACCTGCTTGGGGTCGTCGGTCGGGACTTCGAGGAAGAGCCCCTTCGCCCCCCGGGCCATGAGGTCCTGGCGGAGGGCCTCGTAGAGGGCGCCGCCGAGCCCCCGGCCGCGCTGCTCGGCCTCGGTGACGATGAAGTCGAGATAGGCGTGGCCGAGCCACTCGAAGTGGTCGGCCAGGGCGAACCCCATCACGCGGTCGCCGGGCCCGTGGGCGGCGAGGAGGATGGTGGGGTAGGTCCGCGACAACTGGCCGGCGACCCGGCGCTCGATGTAGTCGGGCACGTCGGCGAGGTCGGGGAAGGCGGCCACGAGCAGGGCCTGGACCTCGGCGATGCAGCGGCGGTCGTGCTCGCGGTGGGTCCCCAGGACGTGGCTGATTCGAAACATGGGGCGATCATCCCTGGTCCAGCCGCTTGCCGAAGGTCAGCCGGTCGTCGCCCGGCCGGTAGAAGTCGGCGATCCGTTCGAGGAGGCGATACCCCTGGCGGGCGTAGAAGGCGTGGGCCGGGGCATACGGCGGCGTCGAGGAGGTCTCGGCCAGCAACCAGCGTGCCCCCCGGCCCCGGACGGCCGCGGTGACCGCCCCGTCGAGCCGGCTCGCCGCGCCCGACCGCCGGGCGTCGGGCTCGACGGCGATCCAGTAGAGGTCGAAGGTCCCCTCGGCCAGCGGGACCGGGCCGAAGCAGGCGAAGCCGACCAGCCGGCCGTCCCCACGCTCGGCCAGGGCCCAGGCGTAGTCGGTGGTCGGGCCGGGGTCGAGGGACTCGTCGACCAGCTCCAGGCCGAGGGCGACCTCCTCGGGGCGGAAGGCGTCGCCGCAGGCCCCGAGCACGCGGGCGATCCCGGCCCGGTCGCCGGGCCGGAGGTCGCGGAGGGCGACTTGAGCCTCAACGTCGGCCACGCGCAGCCCCCCGGGCGAGGGCCTGCTCGACCAGCCGGGCCAGCGTCGATTCGTGCCCGCGCCCCGAGGCCCGGAGCGCCCGCGCCCAGCCGGCCGAAGGGCCGACGTCGGGGTTCGGGTTGACCTCCAGGATCATCGGCCGGCCCGACTCGTCGAGCCGGAAGTCGACCCGCGCGTAGTCGCGGCAGCCGGTGGCTCGGAAGGCGGCGACGGCGAGGTACCCCAGCCGGTCGGCGAGGCCGGCGGCGACCTCGGCCGGGCAGGTCGGCGGGCTGGCGAGGTCGGCGGCCGAGCCGCCGGCCCACTTGGCGTCGTAGGTCAGGATCGGCCAGGCCCCGGCGGGCATGTCGTAGGCGATCTCGGCCACGGGCAAGGGCTCGGGGTCGGGCAGGGCGAGGACCCCGACGTTGAACTCGCGGCCGGGGAGGTAGGCCTCGATCAGGGCGTCGCCGCCGTGGCGGACCCGGAGCCGGGCCACCCCCTCGACGATCTGCTCGGGCGACTCGACCACGCTCGCCTGGTCGATCCCCAGGCTGGCGTCCTCCGCCTCCGGCTTGACGATCGCCGGCCAAGGGCCGTCCCACCGGGGGACCGGCTCGCCCTCGCGGGCCACGGCGAAGGGCGCCGTGGGCAGGCCGAAGCCGCGGAGCAGCGCCTTGGTCCGGGCCTTCGAATGGCAGAGGGCCTGCGCCGACGGCGGGCAGCCGGTGTAGGCCAGGCCGAGCAGTTCGAGGAGCCCCGTGACGTGGGCCTCGCCGATGCTCGAGCCGGCGAACCCCTCGACCAGGTTGAACACGACCTTCGGCGCCGGGTTGGCCAGGCGGCCCAGGACCATCCCGATCGGCGGCGCCGCGGGGACCGGCCAGGCGTCGAAGCCCGACCGGGCGAGCCCCTCGGCCACGGCCCGGGCGACCTCGACGACGTCGGCCTCGGAGGCCGAGTCGGGATGCTCGGGCGGCAGGGACGGGGCGTTGTAGAGGACTGCGACCTTGGTCCGACGGCTCACTTCAGGCCCACCCTCGCCAGCGCCGCGTGGAGGATCTTCCGGATCAGCTCAGCGTAGCCGATCCCGTGACCCCGGGCCAGGATGACCAGGTCGCTGACCTCGGGGGCGAGGCCGGGCAGGGGGTTGGCCTCGATGAAGTAGGGGACGCCGTCGCGGACCCGGAAGTCGATCCGGGCGACGTCGCGACACCCGAGCGCCGCGGAGACGTCGAGGGCCGCGATCGTCAGGGCCGCCACCACCGGGTCGGGCAACAGGGCGGGGGCCTCGTAATCGACCCGGTTCCGCCAATCCCGCTTCACCTCGAGCGAGTAGACGAAGCGGTCGTCCGGACGCTTGGGGACGACCCGCATCACGCCGAAGACGAAGGAGTTGCCCCCCTGGAGCGGGTGGTTGTTGCCGACCAGGCCGACGGTCACCTCGTCGCCGGCGATGAACTCCTCGGCCAGGATCGGCTGGGCATAGTCGAGGGCCAGGGCCCGATAGGTCTCGACCGCCTCCTCGAACGACTCGACCACACAGTTGCCCCGGATGCCCTTGCTCGACCCCTCGAAGGCCGGCTTGAGGATCAGCGGCGGCAGGTTGCCGGCCTCGTCCGACCGGCCGGCGGGGTCGGTCTCGTGGAACAGATAGCCGAGGATGCCCTCGCCCATCTCGGGGTCGACGGGCAAGGTCCAGCCCCGGGGGGACCGGACGTCGTGCGACGACTTGATGATCCGCTTGGCCATCCCCTTGTCGAGCGAGGCCGCCAGCGTCAAGGGGTCCGACCCGGTGTAGGGGATGCCCAGCATTTCCAGGGCGGCGGGGACGCGGGCCTCGCGGCAGCGGCCGACGCCCTCCCCCTCGGCCAGGTTCCAGACGAAGTCGGGCGGGTCGGCGAGGACCCGGGCCAGGAACTCGCGGCCGTCGCCGAGCAGGGCGACCTCGTGCCCCTCGCCGCGCAAGACCTCGGCGATCGCCTCGACCGTCTCGGGCTTGTCGAACTCCTCGAAGCGGTCGTCGGGCCCCTCGGCCTCGGGGCCGTCGGCCGTCGGCGCCAGGTCGAAGGCGATCCCGATCTTCACGAGCCGGTCCCCCGCTTGGCGAGGCCGTTGCCATTGCCATTGAGGCCGTGCGACTTGCCGTTCGCGGCGGGCTTCGCCGGGCGGCGGAGGTGGCGCGGGTTCCCTTCGGGGATGAGGACTTCGGCCTGGCCTTCGAGGAGGCCGCTGACGCCCTGGGTCTCGACCGGGACGACGGCCTCGGGGGCCTCGCCGGTCGGGTGGTAGTGGACGATCAGCCCCTCGTAGTTCCGGAGGACGACCGAGTCGTTCGAGGCCGAGAGCAAGTAGTTCGGCATCAGCGGGATCTTGCCGCCGCCCCGGGGGGCGTCGACGACGTAGGTCGGCACGCCGAGGCCGGAGATGTGGCCGCGGAGCCCCTCGATGATCTCGATCCCCTTCCAGACGGGCGTCCGGAAGTGCCCGGCGCCGGTGACGGGGTCGCAATGGAACAGGTAGTAAGGCCGGACCTTGATCCGCAGCAGCGCCCGGCAGAGTTCGCGCTGGACGGCGAGGCTGTCGTTGACGCCCTTGAGCAAAACGGCGTGGTTGTTGATCGGCATCCCCGCCATCCGGAGCCGCGAGCACGCCTCGGCCGCCTCGGGGGTGACCTCGCGGGGGTGGTTGAAGTGGGTCTGAATCCAGATCTTGTCGGAGGCGGCGAGGATCTCGATCACCTCGCCGTCGAAGAGGCGCTGGGGGAGGGTGACGGGCACCCGCGTGCCGATCCGGATCACGTCGAGATGGGGGATGGCCGAGAGGTTGTCGACGAAGAAGGCGAGCTTCTCGGGCGGGAGCGTGAGGGGGTCGCCGCCGGAGACGATGACGTCGCGGATCTCGGGGTGGTCGCGGACGTACTCGACCATCCGCCGGTCGTCGCGCGAGACCGAGTCCCACCCGCCCCGCTTCATCGTGGCCCGCTTGCGGGTGCAGAACCGGCAATACATGGTGCAGACGTGGGTCGTGACCAGCAGGGCCCGGTCGGGGTAGCGGTGCGTGAGGCCGGGGACCGGCGAATCCTTGTCCTCGTCGAGCGGATCGTCCTCCTCGGTCCCGCCGACGCCCAGCATCTCCAGGGGCGAGGGCACGGACTGGAGCCGGATCGGATCGCGGGGGTCGTCGCGGTCGATGAGCGAGAAGTAGTAGGGCGGGATCGCGAGCTTGTACTGGGCCTGGAGCGAGTCGAGCGCCCGGCGTTCCTCCGCGTCGAACGTCAGCAACTCGCCGAGCTGCCTGGCCTGGCGGACGGCGTGCTGCGATTGCCATCGCCAGTCATTCCAGAGCGAATCGGGCACGTCGGCCCAGGCGGGATGGCGGGGAGTGACCGGGATCGGGATCGGATTTGGGATCGGCCGGAAACTCGGAGGCTCGTCGCCGTCGGGGATCTCGGGCCCGCCGGCGATGGCGACGAGGGGGGACGCTGCGCCCGCGGGATCGCTCATCGGAATCCTGACCCTTGCTGCGAGGTGAGGTGGGGGCCGGACGATCGTACAGGCCCCGAGAGGTTGTTGGGGATTCTAAGGCTTCCGCCCCGGCCGACAAGGGGAATTCGACGCATTCCGATCGCCCCGGGGCCGGCCGCTTGCAAAGGCGATCCCCGTGCCAATCCGACGTCATCGCCGGCCGAATCGGCCACCGCCGGCGCGGGGTCGGGCGAGGCGAGGCGGCCGGGGCCCGGGGAGGGAGGGGGAGGGTCCATCGAAGGTCGTGGAAATGAGGCCTCCGGTTGCAATCTAGCACGTCGCCCGAGGGCCCACCGGGCAATTCGCCTTTCTTCGAGAAGGAGCCGCGGGATCGGGCCGAGGTTTCCCGCCGCCAAGGTGGCCGCGTCGCCTCGCGGCCGATAAAATCGGCGGCGAGTCTCGACCCGATCGCCCCGGAGCCGACCCTTGGACGCCGTGACCCGCCTGCTGTCGGACCTCGTCGCCATCCCCAGCGTCAACCCGATGGGCCGGAAGCTGTCCGGCCCCGGCATCCTGGAGGGGGGGATGTCGGACTACCTCGAGCGCTGGTTCCTCGACCTGGGCGTGGCGGTCGAGCGTCGCGAGGTCGCGCCGGGACGGTCCAACGTGATCGCCCGATACGACGCGCCCGGGGGGCGGCGGAAGGTCCTCTTCGACGCCCACCAGGACACCGTGCCGGCCGACGGGATGACCATCCCCCCCTTCACCCCCGAGGTCCGCGACGGCAAGCTCTACGGCCGGGGCTCGTGCGACATCAAGGGGGGGATGGCGGCCATGCTCACCGCCTTCGCCCGCCTGGTCCGCGAGCGCCCGTCCGGCTCGGCCGGCGTGATCATGGCCTGCACCGTCGACGAGGAGTTCACCCACATCGGCTCGTCCGACCTGGCCGGGTCCGACCACGGCGCCGACCTCGCGATCGTGGCCGAGCCGACGATGCTCGACATCGTCGACGCCCACAAGGGGGCGGTCCGCTGGAAGATCCGGACCCGGGGGGTCGCCTGCCACTCCTCGACGCCGGAGCTGGGCGACAACGCGATCTACCGGATGGCCGGCGTGGTCTCCGGCCTGGCCGAGTACGCCCGGATCCTGGCCGGCTCGGACGCGAACCCCCGGCTCGGGCCGCCGAGCCTCTCCGTCGGCCGGATCGAGGGGGGGGTCAGCGTCAATGTGGTCCCCGACTGGTGCGAGGTCGAAATCGACCGCCGCCTCAACGGCCTCGAAGCCGCGGGGGACGGCCAGGCCGAGGTCGAGCGATTCCTCCGGCTCCGGCTCGGCCATCTCGACGGGGTCGAATTCCTCCGCCCCTTCGTCCGGATGCCGGCGCTCCTGCCCACCGTCGACAGCCCGTACCTGCCCGCCCTCAAGGACGCGATCGCCCGCGTCGGAGGCCGCGACCCGCAGGTCCTGGGCGTCCCCTACGGGACCGACGCCGGGCCGCTCGGCGAGGCCGGCCTGCCCTGCTTCGTGTTCGGGCCCGGCGACATCGCCCAGGCGCACACCAAGGACGAGTGGATCGGGCTCGATCAGCTCCGGCTCGGCGCCGAGATGTACTTCGAGATCGCCCGGGGGCTCGGCTGAACCGATCGGCCGGGAAACGACGAGGCCCGGCAGCTTCGCCGGGCCCGCGACGCTCATCCGAAGCTTCCAGACATCCCGACCTCAGAAGACGTCCAGGACGTAATGATGGCCTTGGTAGTACTTCCGCTTGGTCCAGGGGTGATGGGCCTCGGCGTACTTGTGGATGCCGTTGAGCCGCTGCCCGCCGTAGTAGTTGCGGTAGAACGGCCCCTGGATCTGGGGGACGATCCGCTGCTCGCGTGGGTAGGTGTACCAGCCGTCGTAGAGCGACTTGTACTCGAACCCCGCGCCCGGGGTCTGGGGCGGCGTGTACGGCCAATGCAAGTAGTCGGACCAATCCTGGGCCTTCGCCGAGAAACCCGACAGGCCGATCATGGCCGCCGACAGGATCAACGATCTGAGCAGAGAGCCTCGCGACACGTTCCACCTCCGTGTAGGGACGCCGTTCCCGAACGTGGGTTATCATGACACGCGAAACCGGGGGATGACGGGCGGGCGGCGATTTTTTCCACCAGGCGAAATTGGGTTGTCGGGGCGGCGTCAACCTTGACGGTCACGCCGGACTCGACGGGACGGAGCCCGGCCCGAGAGGGCGGGACGATCATGGTTCGATCGCTGATGCGTTTCGCGGCGACCCTCGCGGTCGCTTCCTGCCCGCCCGGATCGTCGGCCCCCGCGCAGGAGCCGGAGCTGGGGCGACTCCGGAAGCACGTCGAGATCCTCGCCTCGCCCGAGTTCGCGGGTCGGCGGGATGAGGGGGCGGCCAGGGCCCGGGCCTACCTGATCGACGAGTTCCGCCGCCTCGGGCTGGAGCCGCTCTTCGGGGGCTCCTACACCCAGGACGTGACGGGGAAGGGGGGCGAAGGCGTCCTCGGGGTGAACGTCGGGGCCCGCATCCCGGGCGACGACCCGGCGCTTCGCGACCGCTGGGTCATCCTCGGCGCCCATTACGATCACCTCGGCCGGCGGGGCGACGTGATCTACCCGGGCGCCGACGACAACGCCTCGGGCGTGGCGATGATGCTCGAGGTGGCCCGTTGTCTCGCCGGATCGGCCGCGAAGCCCGCGCGGGGAGTGGCCTTCGTCGGGTTCGACCTGGAGGAGCGGGGGCCGAAGGGGGAGTTCGGCCTCCGGGGGTCGCAGTTCTTCTGCCGGAACCCGCCGATCCCGCTCGACCGCGTGAGCCTGTTCGTCACCGCCGACATGATCGGCCGATCGCTCGCCGGGGTCGACAGCCCGTACGTCTTCGCCCTCGGGTCGGAGCGAGAGCCGGGGGTCCGGCCCTGGATCGTCGAGGCCGCCCGGGACGAGCCGGTCAAGGTCGGCCTGCTCGGGTCGGACATCCTGGCGATCGACCGGAGCGACTACGGCCCGTTCCGGTCGCGGAAGGTGCCCTACCTCTTCTTCACCACCGGCGAGGGCCCGACCTACCACACGCCCCGGGACGTGGCCGAGACCCTCGACTATCCCAAGTTCGCGGCCATCAGCCGGATCATGTCCCGTGTGGTCCGCGAGGCCTCCCGGTCCGCCGTCGATCCGACCTGGGCCGAGGTCGCCGACAACCCGGTGGCCGAGGCCCTGACCCTCCGCGACGTCTTCCGGGCGCTCCTGGAGCACCGCGACGGCCTCAAGATCGGCGCCTACCAGGTGGCCCTGATGGGTCAGGCGATCCGGACCATCGACGGGATCGCCGACCGGGGCGCGATGACGCCCGCCGAGCGGACGGGGATCATCCGCGTCGCCCAGGTCGTCCTCTTCACCGTGCTCTGAGCCCGTCGGGGCGGAACAGGTCCATCCCCGGCCGGAGGGCGGGGTCGAGGCCGAGGCCGGGGACCTGGCGGGGGTTGTCGGGGTTCGGGTGGTGGTCGGGCCCCTCGTCGTGGATCATCGCCCTGATGGCGGAGGCCCGGAGCGTCAGGTAATCCGGCCAGCCCCGGCCGTCGACCGGCTCCTCGGTCAGGGCGTAGCCGCCGCCCGCCCACTCGACCCGGTGGATGGGCCGGCGGTCGTGGTCGCGGAGGTACGCGATCGTCTTCCCGGCCCGGTCGATCTCGCCCCGATTGAGGAAGATCTGGGCGCGGACAGTCAGGAGGTTGAAACGTTCCTCGGGCGAATCGGCGCGGGCCTCGACCGCGTCGAGCGAGGCGAGCGAGGCCGGATAGTCTTCGCGGAGGTAGTCGAAGAAGAGTCGGGCCTCGTCGAGGATCGCGGCCACGGCCGGGTCGGCGGCGGGACTTCCGGCCGGCCGGTCGCAGAGCGGCCGGCCCATCTTGCCGATCCGGCGGAGGCGGAAGACCGGGTCGGAGTTGGGGTCGAACTCGGTGAGGACCGGGAGCAGGTTAGGGCGTTCGACCCGGCTCGCGGCGGGGGTCCGGGGCTCGGTCGAGGCGACCGGGAGGCCGGACAGGATCGCGCGGGCCGAGGCGACGAGGGTGGCGATCCACTCGACCCGCGACGAGTCGTCGGGGGCGATCAGGCGGGAGCGGAGGTCGTTGCTCTCCAGGTCGCAGAGGGCCGGGGGGGAGAGGCGGTCGACCGGGCCGACGCGGGCCGCCAGGGTCCGGCCGTCGGGCGAGAGCGACAGCGAGCCCATCGCGGCGGTGTGGTCGACGATCGAGAACCGCTTGTAGATCGCGTTCTCGCGGGGCCGGTACCAGGTGACCTGGTGCGGCTGGCCGTCGACGACCGTCGAGGAGAACAGGTTCTCGCCGTCGCGGTCGAAAGCGATCGAGACCCCCTCGACCGAGCGGTCGCGGCCCAGGACGATGTCCGACGAGAGGGGGCGGATCGCCTCGGCGACCCCGGTGTCGACCCGGACCCGGAGCATCTCGGCCTGCTCGCCCGGCGGCTCGCCGCCCCGGACGACCGGCCTCCGGGCGACGACCACCATCGTCATCCCGTCGCGGCTCCAGGCCGGCGCCTGCCCCGCCTGGCCGACCTCGACCAGCATCCGGGGCTGGCCCAGCGCCGATTCGAGGAAGTGGAGGGTGTCGCCGGTCCCCCGGATGTAGAAGGCCAGCCGGCCGCCGTCGGGGGCCCACGAGGGGAGGAAGGCGTCGTTGACCGAGTTGACCAGCCGGCCGTTGTCGGCGCGGAGGATCGCCAGGCCCTGGGGGCCGGGCTGTGGGACGGCCAGGTACCGGCCGTCGGGGCTCCAGGCGATCGCCTGGCCGGGCAGGAGTGCCGCCTCGGCGCCGATCCGGGGCATCGGCCGCGAGGAGATCGTCCGGCGGCGTCCCGGGCCGTCGAGGATCACAACCTCGAAGCGGGCCGAGCCGTCGACCTCGGACGCCACCCGGCCGAACGCCATCGACCGGCCGTCGGGGCTCCAGCCGGGGGCGGTCAGCGGATGGGGCGACTCTTCGAGGAGGACCGAGGCGCCGGTATCGGCCTGGGTCGCCCAGAGCCGGTAGGCCGAGGGGGCGACCTTCGCCGTCGGACCCGACGGGCTCGTCGCCGCCCCGAAGATCCAGCCCGGCCGGAGGACCTGGCCGATCGGCCGGACCTCGACCGTGTAGGCCAGCCACTTCCCGTCCGGCGACCAGGGCATCGGCGCGTGCAGGCAGCCGCCGAGCAGCAGGGCAGTCGCCGCGACGCCGGCCCACTTCATGGTCTGCCTCATCGGCGGGGATGCCCTCAGGTTCGCGGCCCGGTGGATCGAGACGAAAACTCCGTCATGCGACCGATTATAGGTACGTCCGCGGCGATTTGGATACCGGACCGAGGCCAATTTCGGTCTTACGCGGCGTGTGAAAATGTCGCAACTGGGCACTCTGGCAGAAATGAGCGACCTTGGCCGGTCGATTTGACCTTGCGGCCTCGCGAGGTAGACTGATCGTGGAGCGGGGGAGCGAGTGACGGTCGGGACGGCCGGGTCGCGGCGAGTTCTCCTTGTCAGCCCCGGCGACTCTCATTACAATGCCCGACTTACCATAGGATTGCGGAAAACCCGAGCCCGAAGACGCGGCCTCCGGTCGGCGTCGCTCGGGATCGACGCCAGCCTGTTCCGGGGTCTTGCATGAGATTCATCCTCGTCGATCGCATCATCGAGATTGAGCCCGGCCAGTCGTTGACCGCCGTCAAGAATCTTTCTTTGGCGGAAGAGTACCTGGCCGACCATTTCCCGGGCTTCCCGGTGATGCCGGGCGTCCTGATGCTCGAAGCCCTGACCCAGGCTGGGGCCTGGCTGGTCCGGGACATGGAAGACTTCGCCAAGAGCGTGGTCGTCCTCAAGAAGGCCAAGACGATCAAGTACGGCAGCTTCGTCGAGCCCGGCCGGCAGTTGCAACTGAGGGTGACGCTCGTCTCGCACGACGACCGCGAGTCCAGCTTCAAGGGGGAGGGGACGATCGAGGGCCAGATGGTGGTCAAGGGGCGGTTCACGCTGATGCGGTTCAATCTCCGCGATCGCGACCCGGCCCTGCACACCACCGACGCCTCGATCGTCGCCGGCCTCCGCGACCTCTACGCGACGCTCCGCAAGGGGTCGGTCGGGGCGAGGGCGCTGGTCCGCGACCCCGGGCCGGCCCCGACGGGCGTGGCGGTGGGGGAGCGGGCGGGCGGTTGATGAGGCCGTCGGCGTGCGATTTGCACGGACGTCGCGGCCTTGCTGATGTTGCAAGCTTTGCCGAAATACATCAAGATGGCCCGCGACTCAAGGGACGCCGGCTGACCACGACCGAACCATCCACGACGCGATCGCATCCGCGAGTCTTGCCCGGCCCGATTGAAGTTGCCTCCTCGATTTCGCCGACGATGATCGGTCTGCACCGCGCATCCGGCGGCCGGAGGATGGTCCCCATCGTGGGATTCGGATTGGTGTTCCCGCTTTTTCGAGGACGATATGCCGACGCACGACGAGATCTATCAGAAAGTCCAAGCCACCCTGGTCGACGCCCTGGGCGTCGACGATGAGGACGTCACCAAGGACGCCACCCTCCAAGGGGACCTCGGCGCCGAGTCGATCGACTTCCTGGATATCGTGTTCCGGCTCGAGCGGAACTTCGGCATCAAGATCCCGCGCGGCGAGCTCTTCCCCGAGAACGTCGTCACCGACCCCGACATGATCAAGGACGGCAAGCTGACCTCCAAGGGCCTCGACGAGCTCAAGGCCCGGATGCCCTACGCCGACCTGTCCGCGTTCGCCGCGGACCCGGACGTCGAGCGGATCGGCGACCTCTACACCGTGGACATGCTGGTCCAGTACGTCTCGAGCAAGCTGGCCGCCTGAACCCGGCCCGATAGCCCGGGCGGTCGACGCGGGAGCGCCGGGGCGGCGTCGGCCTCGTCTCACCCCGTCGTCCCGGCCGGGTCGGTCAGGGGCCGGGATCTCGCCCCGGCCCCCGGTCCCGTCCCCTTCCGCGGGTGCCCAACATGCGATGGATCTGGATCGACAAGTTCCTCGAATTCCGCAGCGGCGAGTTCGCGCGGGCGATCAAGAACTTGACGCTGGCCGAGGATCACCTGCACGACCATTACCCGGGCTACCCGGTGATGCCGGCCTCGCTCATCATCGAGGGGCTGGCCCAGACCGGCGGAATCCTGGTGGGCGAGGCGGGCGGCTTCGCCGAGAAGGTGGTTCTGGCCAAGATCCCCCGCGCCGAGTTCTTCGGAGTGGCCTGCGCCGGCGACCAGCTCATCTATGAGGTGACCCTGACCGACCTCCGTGAACAGGGCGCGGTGGTCGAGGCCAAGGCCTTCCTCGAAGGGGAACTGCTGGCCGACGTCGAGATCGTCTTCGCCCACCTGGATCAATCGCGGGCGAACCAGATCTTCGGGCCCAAGAACTTCGTCTTCACCCAGCAGTTGCTCGGCGTCCTCGACCTCGCCCAGGCCCAGGCCCGGGCCAAGGAGGCCGCCGCCGCCGCGGCGACCCCGGCCCCCGCGTCCGTCAACGGCGTCGCCCACGAGCTTCCCCCGGGCGTGGCCTGAGGAGGGTTGCAATCCCGCGGCCTCCCCTTCCTTCGTTGAAGCCGAATCGCTCCGCCCCCGACCCCCGATTGGCCCCACCTCGGTCGAGGTAGACGAGTCCCCCATGCTCCGAACCGAACGCCGAGTGGTCATCACCGGATTGGGCCTGGTCACCCCGCTGGGCATCGGGATCGAGCCGGTCTGGTCGGCCCTGGCCGGGCGTCGCGGCGCGGTCGGCAGGATCCAGGCGTTCGCGGTGGACGGGCTGCCCAACGACGTCGGGGGCGAGGTCCTCCACCTCGATAAGAAGGCGATGATCGACCTGGCCCTGCCCCGGCTCAAGAAGCCGCTCCGCAAGAGCCTGAACTTCATGGCCCGCGACATCCAGCTCGCCGTCGCCGGGGCCCAGCTCGCGTTCCTCGACGCCGGGCTCGAAGGGGCGGGGGTCGACCCGACCCGGATCGGGGTCGACCTGGGCGCGGGCCTGATCTCGACCGAGCTGGACGAGCTGGCGCCGGCGATCGACGCGGGATACGGGTCGAACGGGACCTTCGATTACGACGCGTACGCCCACGAGGGGATCGCCAAGATCACGCCGATCTGGCTCCTGAAGTATCTGCCGAACATGCTGGCCTGCCACATCTCGATCCTGCTCGACTGCCAGGGGCCGAGCAACACGATCACCGAGGCCGAGGCCGCCTCGAACATCGCGATCGGCGAGGCTTATCGGATCATCGCCAAGGGGCGGGCCGACGTGATGATCACCGGCGGGGCCGACTCCAAGATCCATCCGCTCAGCCTGGTCCGGATGAGCCTGCTCCACCAGCTCACCGACTGGGGCGGCGAGCCCTCGCGGGCCTGCCGGCCGTTCGCCGCCTCCCGCGACGGCTTCGTCCCGGGCGAGGGGGCGGGCCTCCTGATCCTCGAAGAGCGCGAGCACGCCCTGGCCCGCGGGGCCCGGATCTACGGCGAGGTCCTCGGCTCCGGCTCGGGCTGCGACGCCCGGCCCGAAGGGGGGCTCGATCCCGACGGGTCCGGCACCGAGATCGCCATCAAGGCCGCCCTCCGCGATGCCGGGCTCCGGCCCGAGGAGATCGGCCACGTCAACGCCCACGGCGTCGCGACCCCGGTCTCCGACCTCGCCGAGGTCCGGGCCCTCGGCCGCGTCTTCGGCGACCCGGGCAACGTCGCGGTCACCGCGCTCAAGGGATACACCGGCAACATCGTCTCCGGCTGCGGCGCGGTCGAGCTGATCGCCAGCCTGATCGGCGTGAACCGCGGCCTGATCCCGCCCACCCTCAATTGCGACGAGCCCGACCCCGCCTTCGGCCCGTTCGACCTCGTCACCGGCGAGCCCCGGCCCACCGACAACCCCACCTTCCTCAACACCAACCTCACCCGGCACGGCCAGGCCGCCGCCATCATCGTCCGGGGCAACCCGACCCCGAACCCGGCCTGAGCCGAACGGCAAAGAGGAAACCGACCATGCAGCGCCGAGTCGTCGTGACGGGGATGGGGATGGTCACTCCGGTCGGCCGCGACCTGGAGACCACCTGGGCATCGCTCCAGGAAGGCCGGAGCGGGGTCGGGCCGATCTCGTTGTTCGATGCCGGGAGCTTCGCGACCCGGATCGCCGCGGAGGCCTCGGGCTTCGACCTGGGCCAGTACATCGGCGACGCCGATCGGTGGCGCGACCACTGCCGGAACACGATGTTCGCGATCGCCGCCGGCCGGATGGCCATGGACGACTCGGGCCTGGAGACGGCCCGCGGGCTCGATCGGACCCGGTTCGGCGTCTACCTCGGCTCCGGCGAGGGCCAGCAGGACTTCCCCCGGTTCGTCAAGCTCGTCCACGCCTCGACCCGCGACGGCAAGGTCGACACCTCCAACTTCACCCGCCGGGGATTCCAGGAGCTGCACCCGATCCACGAGGCCGAGCAGGAGCCGGGCACCCCAGCCGGGCACCTCGCCGGGATGTTCGGGGCCCGAGGGCCCAACGCCAATTGCCTGACCGCCTGCGCCGCCAGCACCCAGGCGATCGGCGAGGCCACCGAGATCATCCGCCGGGGCGACGCCGACGTGATGCTCTCCGGCGGGACCCACAGCATGATCCATCCCTTCGGCGTCACCGGGTTCAACCTCCTGACCGCGCTCTCGACCCGCAACGACGAGCCGACCCGGGCCAGCCGCCCGTTCGACCGCGACCGCGACGGCTTCATCCTCGGCGAGGGGGCCGGCATGGTCATCCTCGAAGAACTCGAGCACGCCAAGGCCCGGGGTGCGAAGATCTACGGCGAGGTCGCCGGCTACGGCTCGACCGCCGACGCCTTCCGCCTGACCGACACCCACGACGAGGGCCGGGGCGCCATCGCCTGCATCCGCGAGGCCCTCGCCGACGCCGGGCTCAACCCGGCCGACATCGATTACATCAACGCCCACGGCACCAGCACGTCGGTCAACGACTCGATCGAGACCCTCGCCATCAAGCGGACCTTCGGCGACGTGGCCTACGACATCCCCGTCTCCAGCACCAAGAGCATGATGGGCCACCTCATCGCCGCCGCCGGCTCCGTCGAGGCGATCGTCTGCCTCCTGGCCATCCGCGACGGCGTCCTGCCCCCCACCATCAACCTCGACCATCCCGGCGACGACTGCGACCTCGATTACGTCCCCCACGAGGCCCGTCGCAAGAAGGTGGACGCCGCGCTCTCGAACAGCTTCGGCTTCGGCGGCCAGAACACCTCGCTCATCTTCGCCCGGTTCGCCGGCTAGCCAGGCCGGGCCCGGCCCCCGCCAGATCCAGACCACCCGCCCGCCCCATCCGGCGGCCTGCCTCGACGACCCGACCCCAATGTCCTCCACCCCAGGCGACGTCACCGGAGCCCACTCGTGTCCAGCACTACGACCGTGATCGCGATGACCTCGGCGCTCCTGGCCCTGTCCTCGATCGCCGGTTTCCTGATCTACGTCGTCGTCCGCTACTCGCCGATCGTCGCCCGGATCTTCGAGGAGAAGCCGATGTTCCTCCCCCTGCGCATCCCCCGCGTCGCCGAGGGCGAGGACGTCACCTTCCGGACCGAGGATCGGCTCCGCCTGGCCGGCACTTACCTCAAGGCCCGGACCCCGACCCGGATCGGCGTCCTGGTCTTCTGCCACGAATACCTCAGCGACCGCTGGAGCGCCCTGCCCTACGTCGATCACTTCCGCGACCAGGGCTTCGACCTCTTCAGCTTTGACTTCCGGAACCACGGCGAGAGCCCGAGCGACCCCGACTATAACCCGCTCCAGTGGGTCACCGAGCACGAACTCTACGACCTCCGCGCCGCGCTCGCCTACCTCCGGGATCGGCCCGACGCCGACCCCGCCGGCGTGGGCCTCTTCGGCGTCAGCCGGGGCGGCGGGACCGCGCTCTGCGTGGCCGCGGCCGACCCCCGCGTCTGGGGCGTCATCACCGACGGCGCGTTCCCGACCCGCGGGACGATGACGGCCTACATCCTGCGATGGGCCGAGATCTACGTCGGCAGCCCGAGGTTCTGGAAGATCATGCCCAAGGCCCTCTTCGAGTTCCTCGGCTGGTCGGGCCGGGCCCGGACCCAGTTGAAGCTCCACTGCCGATACCCCGACGTCGAGCGGGCCACGGCCCGGCTGGCCCCGCGCCCCTGGCTGATGATCCACGGCCAGAAAGACGCCTACATCGGCCTCGACATCGCCAAGGGCCTCTTCGGCCACGCCCGAGACCCCAAGGAGTTGTGGGTCGTCGCCGGGGCCAAGCACAACCGCTGCCGCGAGAAAGACCCGGCGGCCTACGCCGACCGGATCTCCGCCTTCGTCCGCAAGTACGCCCCGCGCGGCCCCGTCCAAGTTGCGGAGCCGGAGCAGCAGGCCGCCGCCAACCCGCCCCTCCCCTTCGAGGCGCCCCCCGTCCGGGCCGAGATCGGAGTGCCCGTCGCCGGCTGAACCGGCCACGCCCGCGGTCCCGGCCCGGCCCGGCCCCGGAGGGCGATCATCCGCCTGTCGGAGAGATCGGCGACGGTGCGATGATTCGCGTCGCCGACCCGAAAGCCGTCCCGCGTCGCCGTGCCCCCGGCGACCGGGGCCGGGGTGTCGTCCCGGGGCCCCTCCCGGCGACCGTACTCCTTGCGATTGACAGGTTTGTGGGTCCGGGCTAGAGTCGGCCCGGGGCGTCCCCACCCGGGGACGGCGAGCAGGCCGGGCCGGACGAATATCGATGTTCAATCAGATCCGCAAGTACGTCGGCCTGCCGCTCCTGGCCCGCTCCCGGGCCCGGGCCCGTCAGTTCCTCCGCCAGGCCAAGGATGCCGACCGGGTCCAGCACGACCTCCTGCTCGCCCGGGTCGCCCGCCACGCCGAGAGCCAGTTCGGCCGCGACCACCACTTCGGCGAGATCAAATCCGCCGCCGACTTCCGCCGCCGGGTCCCCGTCGCCGGCTACGACCGCCACGAGCCTTACATCGACAAGGTCCGCCAGGGGGACACGTCCGCCCTCTTCGGCGCCGGGACCGAGGTCCTGATGTTCGCCCTGACCTCGGGGACCACCAACCGGCCCAAGACGATCCCCGTCACCCGCGAGGCGCTGCGGAACTATCGCGACGGCTGGACGATCTGGGGCATCCAGGCGTTCGACGCCCACCCCGCGATCATCGACTCCGGCCTGATGCCGATCCTCCAGCTCGCCAGCGACTGGCGCGAGAGCTTCACCCCGGCCGGCATCCCCTGCGGGGCCATCACCGGGCTGACGGCCCACATGCAGAACCCCCTGATCCGGATCACGTACTGCATGCCGCCGGCCGCCTCGAACATCAAGGATGTCGAGTCGAAGTACTACGTGGCCCTCCGGCTCTCGGCCTATCGCGACGTCGGCGCGACCATCGCCGCCAACCCCAGCACGGTGCTCGCCATCGCCCGGCTCGGCGATCGCGAGAAGGCCACGCTGATCCGCGACCTCGCCGACGGCACCGTCGACCCCAAGTGGACCATCCCCGACGCCGTCCGCCAGGCCATCCGGCCGCGGACCCGTTGGAAGCGGAAGCGGGCGGCCCGGCGGCTCGAAGCGATCGTCAACCGGACGGGCCGGCTCCTCCCCAAGGATTACTGGCCGGGGCTCCAGTTCCTGGCCAACTGGACCGGCGGGACGATGGGGGCCTACCTCCGCGGCTACCCCGAGTATTTCGGCGAGCGCCCGGTCCGCGACATCGGCCTGATCGCCTCCGAGGGGCGGTTCACGATCCCCATCGCCGACGGGACCGCCGCCGGCGTGCTCGACATCCGCCACCACTATTTCGAGTTCATCCCCGAGGACCAGGGGGATCGCGAGGACCCCGAGGTCGTCGAGGCCGTCGACCTGATCGAAGGCCGGCGCTACTTCCTCGTCCCCACCACCGCCGGCGGGCTCTACCGGTACATGATCCACGACCTCGTCCGCTGCGTCGGGTTCGAGGGCAAGGCCCCGCTGATCGAGTTCCTCAGCAAGGGGGCCCACTTCTCCAGCCTCACCGGCGAGAAGCTCTCCGAGTACCAGGTCGTCGCCGCCGTCAACGCCGCGCAACGATCGCTGGGCGTCCGCCTGGCCGCCTTCCTCGTCCTGCCGAGCTGGGGCGACCCGCCTTACTACAACCTCCTGGTCGAGGAGGCCGACATCCCCGACGACCCGGCCGCCGCCCGGCTCGCGGCCGAGGTCGAGGAGCAGCTCCGGCGCGGGAACCTGGAATACGAGAACAAGCGTTCGACCCTCCGACTCGGCCCGATCCGCCCCATGCGCATCCCCGCCGGCTCCTGGGCCGATTTCCAGCGGAGGCGACTGGCGCGGAGCGGCGGGACCGTCGAACAGTATAAGCAGCCTTGTCTGTTGTCCGACCTCGACGCGATCGGGTCGTTCGGCCCGCAAGGGCCCCGGATCTCGGCCCACGCCTGAGGCCCCGGGACGCGGCGGCCTCGCCATCGGGCCGCCGATCGGAAGCCAACCCGGCCGGCCATCGATCCCCAATCGAGGCGGAGTCCCTACCATGCTCGCGGAGACGGATCGCTCTTCGCTCTCGGACGCCCGCCGATGCCTGCCGGCCCTGGCGCTGGCCTTGTGCGTGGTCGACCTCGGCTGCTCGCGGCTCCGGTCGAGCCGCCGCGACGAGCCGCCCCGGATGCTCGGCACCATCCGCCCTGGGCGGGACAGCTACGCCGACCTCCACCGCTCGCCGACCCCGGCCGTGGCCACCGCGGAAGCGACGATCGCCGCCGACCCCCTCGACGCCCCCACGGGCCCGGCGCGGGCCCTGGCCTCCGGCACGGCGCCGGCCCGCGAGTCGAGCGCCACGGCCCCGGTCAACCTCCTCCCGCCCGTCGACGGCGAGCCCCGGGCCACGCCCCGCCTGGCCTCCTCGGCCGTCGCGGCCAGCGTCCCCAACGGCTCACGACTGATCGCCTCAGCCGAGCGTCGCCCCGATGCCTCGTCGCGGTCGGCCGAGGCCGCCAGGGTCGTCGCCGAGGCCCGCGCCAGCCTCGATCGGATGGCGACCTATCGGGTTGCCCTGCACCGTCAAGAGCGCGTCAACGGCGCCCTCCTGCCCGAGGAGGACGTCGTCCTCGCGATTCGCCGCGAGCCCCGGGCCGTCCGACTCACCTGGCCGAGCGGCCCGCACCGGGGGCGTGAGGTCCTCTATCGCGGCGACGAGCCGGGTGGGCTCATGCACGTGAACATGGCCGACTCCGCCATCCCCGTCCCCCGGCTCTCGATCCCGCCCGACAGCCCGATGGTCATGCGGAACAGCCGTCACCCCGTCACCGAGGCCGGCTTCGAACCGATCCTCGCCAGCCTCGAAGCGGCGATCCGGGCCCCCGGGGCCGCGGGCCTGACTTATGCCGGGATGGACACTCCCGCACTCCTCGATCGTCCGCATCATAGCCTGGTCCGGACCACCCCATCGGGCGAGCGCTGGCGGGCGTTCATCGACCCGGCGAATCATCTCCCGGCGCTGGTCGAGTGCGAGGCCGCGAACGGCGACCTCCTCGAACGCTACCGCTTCCGCGACGTCGAGGCCGACCCCGCCGACCTCGGCTCCGCCGCCGCCTTCGACCCCGACGCCCGCTGGGGGCCGCCCCGAGGGCTCTTCGGCCGCCTCGGCCGCGGCAATGACGCCGCGACGCCGCGTTAACTGCCAATCTGCGCCGGGGCCGGCAGACCGATCGGGTCGGCGGCCGGTCCGGGCGGCGGGGTTAATTCCGGCAAATCTCGTTATGGGGATTCTTTGCGCCGATCGGAGGGAATCCCGCAACCCGGCGTTGACACCCGGCCTGGTAGTTGCATAACGTGGGATCGAGCCAGCCTAACCCGGACCCGCCAAGGCGCGCGACATAGGTCGGTCATGACCCTGGATCGTCCCTTCTCGATATTGATCACCGACGACGATCCCGCCATGCGCGAGACGTTCCGGGATATCTTCGAGCCCGTCGGGTTCCGGACCTTCCTCGCCGAGAGCGGGGAGGAGGCGATCGACATCGTCCATCGCCACGACGTCCACCTCGCCCTCATGGACATGCACCTCCCCAAGCTCTCCGGCCTGGAGACGATGGCGATCGTCCGCCAGATCAAGGGGATGTTCCCGATGATCCTGATCTCGGCCGACCAGGACGAGAGCCTGATGCGTCGGGCGCTCTCCGCCCAGGCCTACAGCGTGCTCTCCAAGCCGGTCAGCCGGAGCCTGGTCATCTACATCGTCCGGCGGGCGCTCGAGAAGTTCTATTGACCTCGGATCGGCCCCGATGCGGCGAATCCTCGCGGCCCTCGCCCTGATCGCGGCCACGTCGCCTTCGTCGCCGGCGCACGACATCCCCAACGCCCGCGTCGACCGCTCGATCCAGGCGGTCCTCTCGCCCGGCCGGCTCCGCGTCGACTACGAGATGAGCCTCTCCGAGCTGACGCTCACCCAGGAGCTTCGCCAGCTGATCGGCGAACTCCCGGGAGCCGATCGCCAGGGCTGGTTCGCCGCCTATGGCCGCGAGACGGGCCCGCTCAACGCCAAGGGCCTGCTCGTCGCCGTCGACGGCGAGCCGGTCGACTTGAAGGCCGTTGGGTTCGTCTTGGCGGTCGAGGAGCACCCCCGCTACACCTTCCACTTCGAGGCCGAAATCCCCCCCCGCGGCCGGCTCAGGCTCAACGACACCAACTTCGCCGCCAGCGAGGGGACCAGCCGGCTGGCCCTCCGCGCCTCGCCCGAGATCGTCATCGCGGGCGACTCCCTCCCCGCCGACGTCCTCCAGATCCCGGCCCGCCCCGTCTGGCAACTGAGCGACGCCGAGGAGCGGCGGACCCGGCAACTGACGGTCTCCTATGCCCCGGCGACCTCGACGACGACGACGCAACCGGCGACCACCCGACCCACCCCGCCCGTCGTCCCCGCGGCCGAGACGACCGCCCGCCCGACGGGCGGGCTTTCGCGATTGCTCGACGGCGCGGGGGATCGGGCCTGGCCGATGCTCTGGCTGGTGGCGGCCCTGCTCGGCGCGGGGCACGCGATCCAGCCGGGGCACGGCAAGACGCTGGTGGCGGCCTCGGCCCTGGGGCCCGGCGGCGGCCCGCTCCGGGGTGCGGCGCTCGGGCTGGCGACGGCGACGGCCCACCTGGCGAGCGTCGCCCTGATCGCCCTCGCGATCTGGGGCACCCGCTCGACCCGGCTCGGCGACGTCCATCTCGCGCTCGCCCGCCTGGCCGGGTTCGCGATCGCCGCGGTCGGCTGCTGGCGGCTCGGTCACCACCTCGCCGGCTTCGCGGCGGACGACGAGCCCGATCTCGACGCCCGGCCCGACCACCGGGCCCGGGGCATCCTCGCCCTCGGGCTGGCCGGCGGCATCGTCCCCTGCTGGGACGCGGTCGCCCTCGTCGTGCTCTCGGCCGCGATCGGCCGGCTCGCCCTCGGCCTGACCCTCCTGGCCGCCTTCAGCCTGGGCATGGCCGCCGTCCTCGTCGCCGTCGGCGCCGCCGCCAGCAAGTTCCGGGCGACCTTCGATCGGGCCGAGAGCCGCGACCTCTGGGGACGTCGGTTCGGGATCGCGGGCGGCGCGATCCTCGCCGTCATCGGCCTTTCGCTGATGTCCGCCTGAATCCCGATTTGTCGGGTGGATGAATGCCACCAACCCTCCGGCGTGGCCCGGACTCGGGCGCCCGTCGGGCGGGCGGGCTTGGGCATCACACGTCAATCCTTTGGGCGGCCTCGAACCGTGGTGGATTTCATCCACCCTGCAAAAGCAGGGCGCAGAATAGAGTGGCAATCACGCAGGCCTCGGGGATATCGGCCGGATGACGGGACCACGATCGATCGACCTGCATCACGTCCTCGTCCCGCTCCGGAAACCGATCCGGCACGCGTCGTTCGAGCGCGACCACTCCGACAACTTCGTCGTCCGCGTCACCCTCGGCGATGGGACCGTGGGGTACGGCGAGGGCGTCCCGCGCGACTATGTGACGGGCGAGACGATCGAGTCGTGCTTCGCCAGCCTGGCCAACTTCGACCTACCCCGGGCGCTGGGCGGTCCTGCCGACGTGGGGGCGGTCGCGCGGTCGCTGGAGCGGCTGACCCTGCCGGAGACGGAAGCCGACCCGCGCGGGATGGCGGGGAACTCGGCGCGATCGGGCCTCGAACTCGCCCTGATGGATGCTTACGGGCGGCGACTCGGGGTGTCGGTCGGCGCGATCCTCCGGGAGTTCGAGTCGGCCCGCGGGCTGCTCGCGCCCCGGGCCATGCCCGTCCGCTACAGCGGGGCGATCACGTCGGACAGCCCGCGCGGGGAGCGGGTCTCGGCCTGGAAGATGCGGATTTACGGGTTTGCCCAGGTCAAGGTCAAGGTGGGGGTCCAGGGCCAGGACGACCCGGCCCGGCTCGATCGCATCCGGCGGATCTTGGGCCAAGGCATGGATATCCGGATCGATGCCAACGAGGCGTGGTCGGCCGCCGAGCTGATCGAGCGCGTCTCGCCGCTCCGACGCTTCCGGCCGACGGCGCTGGAACAGCCCTTGTCGCGCGACGAGGACGAAGCCCTGGCCGGGCTCCGGCCCCGGCTGGGCGTGCCGGTGATGCTCGACGAGTCGCTCTGCGGCTACCCCGACGCCGCCCGGGCGATCGAGCGGGGGACGGCCGACCTGCTCAACGTCCGGATCTCGAAGTGCGGCGGGATCTCGACCAGCTTGAAGATCATGGCCCTGGCCCGCCGGTCGGGCCTGGGGGTGCAGCTCGGCTGCCACCCGGGCGAGTCGGGCCTGCTCTCGGCGGCGGGCCGGCACCTGGCTAGCCACGTCGCGGGCCTCCGCTACGTCGAGGGGTCGTACGACCGCCATATCCTCGCGAGCAACTTGACGGCGGGCGACGTCACCTTCCGCTACGGCGGTCGGGCCATGCCGCTGACCGGGCCGGGCCTGGGGGTCGCCGTCGACCCCGAGGCCCTGGGGCGGATGACGGTCGCCCATCGCGAGGTCCGTTATGACTGACACGCTGCCCGCGATCTCGACCTGGGACGCCTCCGACGGCTACCCGATCCACGTCGCGACCTGGCCCACGGCCGGGCCGGTCCGGGGGCGGGTGGTGGTGCTCCACGGGGTCCAGAGCCACGGGGGCTGGTATCAACGGCTGGGCCGGACCCTGGCCGCGGCCGGTTACGAGGCCCACTTCCCCGACCGCCGGGGCTCTGGGGCCAACCGGGTCGCCCGGGGCGACACGCCGACGACCGGGCGGCTCCTGGCCGACGTCGCCGAATACCTCGAAGGCCTCCGGGCCGTCGACCCGCCGGGCCCGATCGGGCTGGCGGGGATCAGTTGGGGCGGCAAGCTGGCGGTCGTCACCGCCGGGCGGCGGCCGGAGCTGGTCGACGCCCTGGCCCTGATCTGCCCCGGCTTGCAACCTCGGGTCGGGGTGACTCGGGCCGAGCGGCTCCGGATCGCCCTCGCGTACTTCTTCCGGCCCGGCAAGACGTTCCCGATCCCGCTGAGCGACCCGGCGTTGTTCACCGACAACCCCGAGGGTCGGGCCTTCATCGCCGCCGACCCCCTGGGCCTCCGCGCGGCGACCGCCCGCCTGCTCGCGGCCAGCTCGTTCATCGACCGGATGGTGCGGCGGGTCCCGGGGCGGGTCCGCCAGCCGTCGCTCCTGATCCTGGCCGGGCGGGACCGGATCATCGACAACGAGCGGACCCGACGCTACTTCGATCGGCTCGCCTCGAATCGTCGCCGGGTGATCTCCTACCCCGAAGGGCACCACACCCTGGAGTTCGACGCCGACCCCGACCGCTACGCCCGCGACCTGGCCGCCTGGCTCGACGAGGCCTACAAGACCCGGGCGTGAACCGAACGTCGCGAGCGGTCGCCGTGTCATCACCCGTCGGAGGGATAGGCCCGATGGACCAGGACAGCAAGAGAGAGCTTCGCCAGCTCAAACGCGAGATCAAGCGGGCCGGGGGCAAGCTCAGGCGCCGCCAGCTCAAGCAAGGGCTGGCCGAGCACCCCGAGGAGGCCCATGAAGACGCGGGCGACTTCGGCCACCTCCGCTCGGCCGACCTCAACGGGATCGACCGCGACGCCGCCTGGAAGCGGCCGGCGAGCGGCGATGAGGGGGAAACCGCCGAAGGATGAGGGGGGACGGTCGCGCCACCCCACCACCCATCGGCCGTCGGCGATCATGGCTTCGCGACGGGCTCCAGCTCGGTCTTCTTGGCCCGGAAGGCGGCCTCGACGAGCCGTTCGGTCGCCTCGGAGGCGAACCCTTCGACCACGGCGACGTCCGGGCCCCGACGCTCGACGGCGTAGACGGTCCCGGCGTGGGGGCGGCGGATCGAGTCGGGGAAGGCGTCGGGCGAGGCCACCCCTTCGCCCATCTTGGTCGTCTGGTAGCGGGCGTACTGGCGGGCGAAGTCGCGGGCGTCCCCCTCGGTGTCCCAGGTGGTGAGCCAGGCGAGGCCGAGCCGGCCGTCGGGCCCCTCGAAGACGGCGTAGCGGTCGCCGTCCCAGCCGGCGGCGATCGGCTTGCCGCCGTGGCGGCGGAGCAGGACGCCGAGCTGCATCTCGCCCAGGACGTTCCGACCCGCCTCGGACCACCCCTCGCCCGGTTCGAGCCTGCCGAGGTCGACGGCGGTGGGGGGGTCGGGCTTGTCGCGGTACTTCTCGGGGTGGATGATCTGCTCGGTCGACTGCGGCGGGTGCGCGTAGGCCGCGTCGACCGACGCCCAGCCCCCCTTGTTGGCCAGGGTGGCGCAGAAGACCATGCCGCGGAGATAGGGGAAGATCAGGCTCTCGGAGAGGATCGGGGGCGCCTCGCGGAGCGCCGCGCCGCCGCCGAGGGACATGAAAGGCATCATCAGGCTGAACAGGCGGTCGAGGTCGGCGGCGGGCATGGCCGTGACCTTGGCCCCGTCCCAGTCGTCCATCTGGGCGCCGATCATGGCCAGGGTGGCCTCCCCCTCGATCAGCGAGGAGAGGGCCATCGCCCGGTCGTCGTCGGCGTGGGCGGCGGCCTGCATCTTGTCGAGGTCGTAATGCTGGTCGGCGAGGGCGTGGGTCAACTCGTGGGCGATGACGGTCTTGTTCTCGTCCTTGTCGAAGCCCGACTTCTTGCCGAGGAGCCCTTCGAGGAACGAGGGCTTCTTGACCTCGGTGGTCGGCTCCTTGATGAGGTGCATCGTCTTGGTCTTGGGGTCGTAGAAGGCGGCGATCTCCTCGGAGTAGACCCGGACCATCAGCTCCTTCCAGTTCACGTCCCGCTTGATGAGCCCGAAGGCCTTTAAGGCCAGCTCGCCGGCCTTGAATTCGGCGGGGGTCTGGTCCTCGTCGAGTTCCTTGAGGAGGACGCCCTTCAAGTCCTCGCGGTTGGTGACGTCGCGCTTGACCTCGGCGTTGAACGGGAGCTTGCGGAGCCCGGGGAGGAGCTGCTCGAAGGCCAGCTTGTAGCGGAGGACGGCCTCGGTCGTCTCCTTCCGGTCGGCCAGCTTGTCCCCTTCTTTGATCAGCTCCTGGCCGCGGATGACGCTCGCGGGCAGGTCGACGGCTCGGGCGAGGCGCGGGGCGATCAGGAGGGCGAGGGCCAGCGTCAAGGCGGTCGTCGATCTCATGGTGTGACCTCGGGGGGAAGGGGGACGCGGCCTCGCCTCGCGGAGCGTCGTCAACGGGGCGGCCCGGGGTCCGTCGGGGCGTACGACGACAAGGGGAGGTTGGGTGCCGGGCGGGGCGAGGAGACGGGTCGGGTCGTGGCCGGGACCGGGACCGGGGTCGCGGCCGTCCGGGGGGGGTAGGCCAGCAGCAGCAAGGCCGAGCGATAGACCATCTCTTCCCGCGACTTCGGCCCGTTCCGGTCGCCCTTGCTCGCCCATCGGGAATCGATCTCGAAGAGGTCGTTGAGGATCAGGGACTCGGGGAATCCCAGGGAGCGAAGCAGGTTGATCCGGACCGGGCGGGCGGCCCCGGCGGCGACCCCGGTCTTGCCGAGCATCTTGACCGCGTCCTGCTTGACCGACGGGTCGACGTCGGTCCCGTAGCGGACGCAAAGCTCATCGATCAGGGGGGCAGACCTGGCTCCCGACCGGCGGCAGATCGCGGCCAGGTCGGCGTGGAACTGGGCCCGATCGGCCTCGGCCCTCCGCTTGTCCTCGGCGATCCTCCGGAGCCGCGCCTGGCGGGCCTGCCTGGGGTCGGGCGGGAGCACGTCGGGGTCGACCTCGGCCCGCTGGTCGCCGCCGTCCGGGGCGATCGCCGGGATCGGCCGGTCGGCCGCGGCGGGCTCGTCGGGCCGGCCGCCCTGCGCGGCGGGGGCGAGGGCCGGGTCGGCCGGCGGCTCGGGCCTGGCGTCGGCGGCGAGGGCGGCGGCGTCGAAGCCCAGGCCCTGGACCCGGGGGAACGCCCGGGGGTCGGGCCCCGGCGGGTCCGACGGAGGGGCCGGCGCCGGCACGGGCTCCGGGGCGGCCGGGGCCGAGGCCACCGTCGGGAGCTGGGCCGGGGCGATCACCGGGGCCGGCGCCGGGGGCTCGACGACCGGCATCGGCACCGGGGCCGACGCCGGGGCCGACGCGGGCACGACCGCGGGGGCAGGCGCGGCGTCGCTCGGGGCGAGGGCGATCGGCAGCGGGCCCCGGCCGGGCTCGGGCTTGAGGGCGGAGGTGGCGACGGCGGCCAGGACCGCGGAGAGGACCAGCAGGGGGGGGATCAGCATCCAGGGGACGCCCCGCTCGCGGTACTCGATCACGACCTTCGGCGGGGGCTCGAAGCCGCCCGGCTCCGCGGTCGGGTCGCCGATCTCGATCATGCCGTCTTCGGGTCGTGCATCGCTCATGGGCCGCCCCTCCTGCTCGTCCGTTTCGTCCGCCGTGGCGGTCGATCCCTCAACCGCCGGCGCCACCGCCGACTCCCGTGCCTCGGATGGTCTGGCCGTGCGGATCGAGCAACGACTCGATTTCCGCCGCCGAGGGGACGCCCAGCTTGGCGAGGATCGCCGGCCGGTCGACCAGGCCCAGGGCCTGCGTCGCCTCCTCGATCGTCCGCCCGGCCACCTGCTCCAGCGCGACCTGGCGGACGTTCGTCCCGTCCTTGTAGGCGCGCTTGGCCAGGGCCGCCGCGGCGTCGTAGCCGATCCGGGGGGCCAAGGCGGTGCACATGGCCAGGCTCAGCTCGATCAGGTCCTTGCACCGCCGCTCGTCGGCCTCGATGGCGACCACGCCCTCGACCTTCTTGCCCGCGAGGTGCTTCTCGGCGTCGACGCACTTCTCGGCGAGGTGCCCGGCGGCGTTGGCCAGCAGGTGGATCGACTGGAGCAGGTTGTAAGCGATCACGGGCATCATCACGTTGAGGTCGAAGTTCGACCCCAGCGCGTTCGCCCAGGCGATCGTCGCGTCGTTGCCGACGACCTGCGCCCCGACCATCATCACCGCCTCGGGGATGACCGGGTTGACCTTGCCGGGCATGATCGAGCTGCCCGGTTGCAGCTCGGGGATCTTGATCTCGCCGATCCCGCAGCGGGGCCCCGAGGCGAGCCAGCGGATGTTGTTGGCGATGTTGGACAGGCTGATCGCGACCGTCTTGAGGGCGCCGGAGACCTCGACGGCGGCGTCGCGGTTGGCCATCGCCTCGAAGCAGTTCGCGGCGGGGCGGAAGTCCAGGCCGGTGTCGTGGCCGAGCTGGGCGGCCATGAGCCGGGGGAAGTCGGCGTGGGTGTTGATCCCGGTGCCGACGGCGGTCCCGCCGATGGCCAGCTCGGCCAGGGCGTCGCTCGCCTGGGTCAGCCGGCGGATGCCGTGCTCGACCTGCGAGGCGTAGCCGGAGAACTCCTGGCCCAGCCGGATCGGCACGGCGTCCTGGAGGTGGGTCCGGCCGATCTTGACGACGCCGTCGAACTCCTCGGCCTTGGCCTGGAGCCGCTCGTGGAGGTTCTCCAGGGCCGGGATCAGCTTCTTGCGGGCCCCCTCCAGCGCCGCGACGTGGATGGCCGTGGGGATCACGTCGTTGGACGACTGGCCCATGTTGACCGCGTCGTTGGGGTGGACCGGCGACTTGCCGCCGCGCAGGCCCGTCAGCTTCTCGTTGGCGACGCCGGCGATCACCTCGTTGGTGTTCATGTTCGTCGAGGTGCCCGAGCCGGTCTGGAAGACGTCGACGACGAACTGGTCGTCGTGCTTGCCCTCGGCGACCTCCTGGGCGGCCTGGACGATCGGGGCGCCGAGGTCGGCGTTGAGCAGCTTGAGGTCCATGTTGACCTGCGCCGCCGCCTTCTTGATCAGGCCCATGGCCCGGATGAACGAGCGGGGCATCCGGAGCGGGCTGATCTCGAAGTTCAGCTCGGCGCGTCGGGTCTGGGCCCCGTAGAAGGCGTCGGCCGGGACCTCCAGGGCCCCCATCGAATCGTTCTCGGTGCGGGTCGGCGTGGGCAAGCCTGGAACTCCGGCCAGAGGAGGAAGGGGCATCGTGGCATCGTTGGAGGCGGGATCTCGACCCCTAGCAGATTCGACCCGAGGGGGCGTTGTCAACCGCACTTCCGCGGCGATGCGGGGGGCCCCATCCGTCGTTCATCGGTTGCCGTCGACGGCCGGCTCGCGCGGGGCCTCGGCCTCGTCGGGCTGCTCCGGCCCGGCGGCGACCCCGGCCGGCGGCCAGGTCTGGAGCCGGACCTCGGGCCCCCGGACGGACACGAACGGGCAGGGGGGGTGCTCGATCCAGGTCCCGGTGTTGAAGTATCGGACCCTGTCGACCTCGGCGGTCAGGGGCAGGTGGGTGTGGCCGCAGGTCACGAACCGACAACCCTTACCCCTGGCATACTCGACCGCCCGCTGCTGGACGAGCTGGCTGTTCCGCTGCCACTTCTTGGTGACCCGGCGAATCCACCGGGCCGTGTTGTGCGGGGCCCACTTCTGGATGAAGTAGAAGATCCGGCAGCCGACCTCGGTCAGGAGCTTGTAGCTGGTGATGAAGGTGTCGAACTGGTCGCCGTGGAGGATCAGGAGCCGGGCCTCGCCGTTGTCGTAGATGTACTCGTCGAGGATGTCGACGCCGACGATGTGGCTGATGATGTCGGCCGGGCCGTCGTGGTTGCCGCGGACCCAGATCAGGCGGAAGTCGTCGCGGTCGGAGTTCCGGCGGATCACCTTGAGGCAGGCGAAGTGGCGCTTGGTCAGCCGCTTGAAGTTGAGGTCGTCGAAGATGTCGCCGTTGATGACCAGCTCGCGGCTGTTGCGCGCGGCCCATTCCAGGAACGACTCCAGGAGCCGGGCCTGGCACATGTCGCTGCCGAGGTGGAGGTCGCTGATGACCAGGCAGTCGTAGGGCAGCTCTCGGACCTGGCCGGGATCGGCGGCTTCGGCGGGCGGCGCGTCGGGCATCGGTCGGGTTCCCGGTGGGGCGTCGCGGGCTCCGGGCCACGGCGTCGGGCCCGAGTCCGACGTCGGCAATTGTAACACGACGGCGGGTCACCAACCGGCGTAATACGCCATCCCCGGCGGGTCGCGGACGAAACCGACCTCGGCCAGCCAAGGCGCTGCGGGGCTGGCGAGGGTCGCCGCCGAGTTGTACGTCTCGACCTTGAGCACCCGACGGCCGGCCCCGGCCATCGTCGGGAGCAGCGTAACCGCTTGCTTCAGGTCGGCTTCCGACGCCGACGCCAGGCCCGTCAGCCGCCTGCCCTGGCCCTCGACGATCAGGACCGGGCGGCCGGCGACGAGGATGAGAAAGTTCGATGAATTGCGCGTCAGCCGCGCCGTGCCCCCCTCCAGGAGCGGGATGTCGAGCGGGGCCCCCGAGCCGTACACGTTGGCCGGATCGAGCGTCGAGAGCAGGACCGGGCCCTCAGGCCGGGCCAGGCTCGACGCGGCCCGGGCCAGCCCCTCGACGGCCTCGGCGGTCGCGTACTGGACCCCCGAGAGCCCCTCGACGAAGTAGCCCCGCCTCAGCTCGCCGCGCAGCTCGGCGCGGCCGAGCCAGGGGGCGAGGTCGCGCCAGGGCGGGGCCCAGGGGTCGACCTCGACGGTCTCGCGGGCCAGGACGCCGTAGCGATCGAGCAGGGCCGAGGCCCAGCCCAGATAAGCGGCCTCGGGGTCTCCGGGCGGCGAGGGCGCCTCGGCCAGGATCGACCAGCGCCCCTCGGGGCGTCGCGACGCCGTCCGCCGGATCGACGGCCGCGACCGCCCGAGGGTCGGGCGGGCCGAGGCGGCCGAGAGCGCCTCGGACATCGCCCGGCCGCCGGGCCGGAGCGGGTCGAAGCGGTCGTTGGTGACCAAGCCCCGGCGGGCCAGGGCGTCGAGGGCCGACCGCGCGGCCGACGGCCCCAGGCCGGTCCCGCGGGCGACGTCGACGACGAAGCTCGCCCCCCGGTCCCCGAGGTGGCCGAGCACCGTGGCCTCGGCGGCCGTCGCCGCGGCCACCTCCTCGCGGGCGGGCCAGGGGCCGGCGAACTCGCGGGGGACGAACGCGACCCGGGGTTCGCCCCGGCCGTCGGCCTCGGCCCGCCAGGTCCAGTCGCCCGAGACGATCGCCTCGTCGAGCCAGTCGGGCCGGTAGTCCTTGACCCGGCGCGGGAGGACCTCCGCCTCCCAGAGTTCGGCCGTCGCGGCGAAGCCTTGCATCTGCTCCAGGGCCAGGCCGACGGCCGGGGCTCCCTCGCGGCGGGTCGACGGGTGGACGTGCTGGCGACGGGCGACGAAGTCGGCGAACGCCTCGGGCGGGACGGCCACGCTCTCGCGGCGGCGGATCGCGATCGAGAGCCGACGGACCTCCTCCAGGTTCGCCCGATCGGCCCACCGCGGCCCGTCGGACCCCTCGGCCGGCTCCAGGCGGATCAGGCCCCCCTCGTCGGCGAACCGTTCGAGGAGGTCCGTCGCCAGCGCCGGGCCGATCGGGTAGCGGGCCGTCAGGTCGTCGAGGCCGATGAGGGCGTGGGTCCGGAGGTGGCGGCGGACGATCCCGGCGACGGCGGGATCGCGCGACTCCTCCGCTCGCGCAGGCGGCCCGGCGCCGAAGGCCGACGCATAAAGCGGTGCATCCTCGTCGCCGACATAGCGGGTCGGCTCGGCGGTCCCGGCGATCTCGATCCTGACGGCACGCCCCTGCGACTCCAGCGCGGCGAGGAAGCCCGCCATCGGCCCGGACAGCTCGGACGGGGCGAGGTCGCCGAGGCGGCGGAGTTCCTCGGCCATCTCGTCGAGGGTCCGGGGCGGGTGGCCGGCGGAGCGGAGCCGGGCCTCGACCCGGCCGATCGCGGCGGGTTCGAGCAGGGAGTCGAGCAAGCTCGCGTCGACGGGGTCGCCGCCCGAGGGCGGGGCCCGGCCGGGCTCGTCCCACTGGTAGAGGAACGACTGGGTGAACCGGAAGATCAGGTCGGAGGCGAACGGTGAGGGGACCTCCGCCTCGCGGATGACGACCCGGATCGCGCCGGCCCCGATGGCGTCGAGGAAGCCGCGGAGCCGGGGCAGGTCGAGGTCGTCGACCAGGCATTCGCGGTAGGTCTCGACGACGATCGGGAAGTCGGGCAGCTTGCGGACGACCTGGAGCAGGTCCTTGGCCCGGAGCCGCTGGAGCCAGAGCGGGGTCCGCTTGGCGGGGTCGGGCCGGGGCATCAGCAGGGCCCGGCCGGCGTTCTGGCGGAAGCGGAGCCCGAAGAGGGCGCTGTCGCCGAGCTCGGACCGGATCAGCCCCTCGGCGAGGCCCGAGGTCAGCCCGTCGAAGAGGTCGAGCGGCGGCCGGTCGACGGTCTTCGGCAGGCGGATCAGGAGGCCGTCGTCGCCGTGGAGGCAGGCGACGGAGATCCCCAGGCGTTGCCGGAGCCGCCCCTGGAACGCCAGCTTCAGGGCGAGGTGGAGCTTGCCGCCGAAGGGGGAGAGCACGGCCAGGCCGACCTCGCCGGCCGGGTCGGTGAACGTCTCGACGAGGACCGTCCGGTCGTCGGGGACCACGCCCGCCACCTGGACCTGGCGGGCGACGTGGTCGCGGAGCGCCGAGGCGGCGGCGGGCCCGAGCCGGCATTCGGCGGCGAGCCAGGCGAGGGCCCCGGGGTCGGCCATGCGCCCGGCCAGCTCGCGGCAGAGGCGGCCGACCTTCTCGCCCAGCTCGGCGGTCCGGCTCATCCCCTCGCCGCGCCAGAAGGGCATCATCGCGGCCTGGCCGGCGGCCTTGGACACGACGACCTTCTGCGGCTCGATCGCCTCGATCCGCCAGGTCGAGGTCCCGAGGACGAAGGTCTCGCCGACCCGACGCTCCAGGACGAACTCCTCGTCGAGCTCGCCCAGCCTCGGCCCCCCCTCGCCCAGATAGAGCGGGTACTGGCCGGTATCGGGGATCGTCCCGCCGCCGGTGATGGCCAGGCGGGCGGTCCCCGGCAGGGGGTTGAGCCGGTTCCGGACCCGGTCCCAGTTCACCCGGGGCTGCAAGTCGCGGAAGCTGGCCGTCGGGAACCGGCCCGAGACCAGCTTCAGGACCTCCTCGAACGCCTCGGCCGTCAGGTCGCGATAGGGATAGGCCCGGCGCACCAGGTCGAACAGCGCGGGGACGTCCCAGGCGTCGACGGCCACGCAGGCGACGACCTGCTGGGCCAGGATGTCGAGGCAATTCGTCGGCACGCGGAGGGTCTCGACCTCGTTGGCCACCATCGCCCGCGCGAGCGCCGCGGATTCGAGGAGGTCGGCGGTGGTCCGGACGATCAGCCGCCCCTTGCTGACCCGGCCGACGACGTGCCCCGCCCGCCCCACCCGCTGGAGACCCCGGGCGACCCCGCCCGGCGAGCCGACCTGGCAGACCAGGTCGACGGCCCCCATGTCGATCCCCAGCTCCAGCGAGGCCGTGGCGATCACGCTCGGCAGGTCGCCCCGCTTGAGCTGCTCCTCGGTCGAGCGCCGCTCGTCCTGGCTGAGGCTCCCGTGGTGCGACCGGGCGACGACCTCGGGCGGGGCCTCGGGGTCGTCGGCCGCCGCCTCCGGCCGTTCGGACTCGGCCAGCTCGTTGAGGTGGCTGGTCAGCCGCTCGACGACCCGCCGATTATTGGCGAAGACGATCGTCGACCGATGGGCCCGGATCAGGTCGAACAACATCCGCTCGATCGCCGGCCAGATCGACCCTTCGGGCCGGGGCCCGGCGCGATCGAACGGGGCGATCACTTCCAGGTCGAGCTCCTTGCGTCGGCCGGCGTCGACGATCGTCACCGGGCGGGCTTCGAACCGCGACGGCCCGGCTCCATCCAGCTTCCGGAGCCCGCCGAGGTAGCGGGCCACCTCCTCCAGGGGGCGCTGGGTGGCCGAGAGCCCGACCCGGACGAACCCACCGGGGTTGATCGCTTCGAGGCGTTCGAGCAACAGGGCCAGGAAGACGCCCCTTTTTTCGGGGCAGAGGGCATGGATCTCGTCGATGATCACATGCGAGAGCGAGCCGAGCGTCGTGCGTGCCCGGCTCGTGAGCATCAGGTGCAGCGATTCGGGCGTCGTGATGAGGATGTCGGGCGGTTTGCGGAGCATCTTCTGGCGGTCGGACTGCGGCGTGTCGCCGGTCCGGACCGCGATCGTCAGGCGGGGTAAAGGCGTCCCCGCCGCCTCGGCCGCCTCCAGGATGCCGTCGAGGGGCAACTGGAGGTTCCGGAAGACGTCGTTGTTCAGGGCCTTCAAGGGCGAGATGTAGAGGATTCGGACCCCGCGCGACTGCCGCGGGACTCGCCAGAGATGGTCGAGGCAGGCGAGAAAGGCGGCCAGGGTCTTCCCCGAGCCGGTCGGCGCGAACAGGAGCGTACTCTGCCCGGCCGCGACCGCGGGCCAGCCGAGCCGTTGCGGGGGCGTGGGGAGGCCGAAGGTCGCCCGGAACCAGCCGGCCACCGCGGGCAACAGCACTTCCAGCCCATCGGCGTCGCGCGGCATCGAATCAGGCCCGTCCCGGTCCCATCAAAAGGCGGCGGCCTTCATTCTTGCCGTCGATCTGTCATTCCTACAAGGTCGAGTGGACGGATGTCCGCGACGAGGTGGGTCGAGGAAGGAGAGCGGGGCGGTTGGAGGTAGGGCTCGGGTGCTTCAGAGCGGATCGGATAATTCCCGATCGATCAGCCTGCGGATCACCTGACCGACACTCTCCTGGCGTTCTTTGGCCAGACGAATCAGGGCGGCGGCGCGGGGAGCGGGTAGGAGCAAGCTTATTTCGACGACGCCATCCGGACCATTCGCGGACGAGTTGGCCAGGTCGCCGCCCATCATCGAGGCGATTGTGTTCGAATTCATCGGACTTCCTGGGAGTCATCCCCGGGGCTGTGACGCTGACGATCGGGTTTATAAGGCAATTCGCGGGCCAAGTCATGTCAGCCACTGGAAGACGGCCACGGCGACGACCACCAGGACGCCCAGGATGAGGGTCGCGGCGACGAACCGGACGAGCCAGACCGTCTCGTCGTGCTCGGTCGCCGGCCCGGGCCCGGGTCGGGATGACGGCAGGGCGACGGCGAGCCGGGCGGGGCGGGGTGGCTTGTGCATGGGGGCGCGGGGGGCTTCGGCCTCCCCGAGGTCGCGGAGCGACAGCGAGCCGGTGGAGGAGCCCTCATCGCCGGCCATGAGCCGGAGGTCGTCGTCGTCGATCTCGGGCGGGGGCGGCCGGAAGGCCCGCGCGGCGTCGGCCTCGGCGCCGAGGATCGCATGGACGACGGCGGGGTCGGCCCAGCGGGCGAGGTCGCCCCGGAGTTCGTCGCAGGTCTGGTAGCGGTCGGCGGGGGCCTTGGCCATCAGCTTGCGGACGATCGCCGCGAAGGCCGAGGGGACGCCGCGGGCCACTCGCTCCAGCGGGTCGGGGTCGTCCATCCGCTGCTTGAAGATCTTGTTGACGATGTCGCCCCCCTCGAACGGCGGCCGGCCCGCGAGGGCGAAGTAGAGCGTGCAGCCGAGGCTGTAGAGGTCGCTCCGGCGGTCGGCCCCGGCGGCGTTGCCGAGCTGCTCGGGGCTGGCGTAGTCGAGGGTCCCGATGACGATGTTGGGCCGGGTCAGCGGGCTCTCCTCGTCCATCGCGCGGGCCAGGCCGAGGTCGAGGACCCGGGCGTCCCCCTCGGGGGTGACCATCAGGTTGGACGGCTTGATGTCGCGGTGGATCAGGCCCGAGTCGTGCGCGGACTCCAGGCCGTCGATGACCCGGAGGAAATAGCGGGCGGCGTCGGGGACCCGGAGCGGGCCGCCCCGGGGATGCTTGACGAGCTGGTAGAGGCTCTCGCCGGGCACGTATTCGAGGACCATGAAGTGGACGTCGCCGGCCTGGCCGACGTCGATGGTCCGGGCGAGGTTGGGGTGGTTCGCCCGCCGCGACAGCTCCATCTCGCGGCGGAACCGGAGCAGCGACTGGCCGCCGTCGGCCGCCTTGCTCGGCGGGAGGACCTTGATCGCCACCCGGGTCCCATCCCCCTGGCCGGCCGCGAGATAGACCTTGCCCATTCCCCCCTCGCCCAGGGGCCGCAAGATCCGGTAGTCGCCGAGGAAGAAGCCGCGCGTGGCCCCGCCGAGGATCTTCCGGGCCTGGTAGCTGGTGAGGGCCCCCTGGTCGATCAGGAGCCGGGCGAGCCGGACGGCGGCGTCGGCCTCGGGGCCGTCGGGCAGCGTGGCGCGGGCCTTCTCGAGCGCGGGGGGCGTCACGAGGCCGCTCCGCGTCACGTTCTTCGCGAATTCTTCCAGCCGAGCCATGCCCGAGGACCCCATCCCCCGCCCGCGTCGGTCGCCGCACGCCCGGTCCGGCCGGACGATCGGGCCCCGAGGGACGCCTCCGGGGGATCTACGAAGCGAAACGGCCGATGTTCGACCCATCCGGACCGGGAAGGTTCCGCCGCCGCCCCGGCCGCTCAGGCCACGTGGATCACCAGGCAGGTGACGTTGTCCTTGGAGTGGTTGTCCAGGGCCAGTTGCACCAGGGTCCGGGCGGTCACCTGCGGGTCGTCGGACCTCGCGACGATCTCGGCCAGCTCGGCGTCGTGGACGACGCCGGTCAGCCCGTCGGAGGCGAGCAGGAAGCGGTCGCCGACGCGGAACTCGGAGGCCCGGACGTCCTCGGGGCCGCCCCGGGCGTCCTTGCTGCCGAGGTAGAGGTAGAGGACGTGGTTGAACTTGTGGTTCGGCAGCTCCTCGGCCGTGATCGTGCCGGCCTCCAGGAGGGCCTGGGCGAGCGAGTGGTCCTTGGTGAACTGCTCGATCCGGCCGTCGCGGACGCGGTAGGCCCGCGAGTCGCCGATCCCGGCGACGTAGACCCGGCCGGCCCGGAACAGGGCGAGGACGACCGTGGTCCCCATGTTGTTGAACTCGGTCTGGACGACCGAGAGGCCGAGGATCTCCTGGTTGGCCGCGGCCACGGCGTCGCGGATGACGCGCTCGACCGCCTTGTCCTCGGACTCGCCGGGGTCGAGCCGGCGGGAGAGTTCCTTGGGGATGATGTCGACGGCCATCTGGCTGGCCTTCTCGCCGGCGAGCTGGCCCCCCATGCCGTCGGCGACGACGAACGGATAGATGCTCCCCGGGCCGAACTCGACCTCGATCGCCGCGTCGCGTTGGCCGGTCCCCCCGCCGAGGGCCTTGCCGCCGGCGTTGGGCAGGTAGAAGTTGTCCTCGTTGTGCTCGCGATAGTTGCCGACGGTGGAGACGACCCCGACCCGGAGCCGGGTCGGGCCGGTCGGGCCGTCTCCTCGCGTCGGCGGGGCCTGCTCGAGTCCGCCGACGCCCGCGGACTCGTCCGAGGGGCCCCGCCAGAAGTTCCGCCAACGGGTCCGCCAGGACGAAGGACGTTCCACCACAGCCGCCTTTGCTAGATCCGCGGGCCGGCCGGGACCCATCGCCCCCCGCCCCGGCCGCCCGAGCCCCGCCGGGCCGATCCCGTCCCTCATGGTCGGGCATGCCCGGGGCAGGCCCACCGCATCAGGTCGACCACCCCGACGGATCGGTAGGTCGTGAACATCTCGCCCGCCTCGAAGCCGGCCGTCAGCCCTTGGTATCGGTTCATCGTCTCGATCGCGGCGAAGATCCCCGCCTTCTTCGCGGGGAACTGGGTGGCATAGCAGCGGACCGCCTCGACCTTGGTGGCCAGGGTGTCGCCGATGTCGGCGATGATGTAGCCCGCGGCCTCGGGCGTCTCCAGCGAGTGGAGGGCGATCGGGAATCCGAGCTGATTGGTGACGGTGTGCACCGGGAGCCCGTCGAAGTGCTCGTCCCACTTGGTCAGCCGGCTGTAGAAGACCGCCGCATCGGTGATCAACATCGCCTGGAAGTGGTCGGGCGAGGCCAGGACCGTCTTGCCCGCGAACCCCAGGACGACCTTGGGCTTGTGGCGACGGAACACCTTGCCCAAGGCCACGCGGGCCTCGAAGCCGTCGAACAGCCGCCGGTTGGGCAGGTTGAGGTTGATCCGGACGTGGACGCCGAGGACCTCCGCGGCCCGACGGGCCTCCTCCAGGCGGACGTCGGGGCCGGGCGAGAGGGGGGTCGGCTCGCCGTCGGTCAGGTCGACGATGCCGACCTGGTAACCCGCCCGCGCGAGCCGGGCCAGCGTCCCGCCGCAGGCGATCTCGACGTCGTCGGGATGGGCCCCGACCGCGATCACGTCCAGCTCGATATCGCCCGCTCCGGCCATGCCGATCCTGCTCCCAGTCCCCGTCCGTCGCGACGCCCGACCGGATATTATAATCGTCGATTTCCGGTTGTGACAGGGCGGCTCCCCGGAATCGTCGGGAGGACGGGGGGGTGCCCGGGCTCTCTGGTGGAATCACACGACCCCCCACCCCAGCCCTCCCCCACCAGGGGGAGGGGACCGGATGGGCGGAGGCCGCCTTGCGTGGCCGAGCCGCCGACGACAGTCTCCCTCCCCCCCTGGTGGGGGAGGGCTGGGGTGGGGGGCCGAGGCCGTGGCACCTCCAGAATCGCCGGGCTCAACCGTCGGGCGTCGCCGGGGCGGGTCAGTCCCCGACCTCGGCCGCCTTGGTCACGGCCAGGAGGAAGGTCGGGTTGACCGCCTCGAAGCGGACCCGGTCCATCTGGTCGATCCCCCGGCTCACGGCGACGTTCCAGAGCTGGACCTCGCCGGCGAGCGCCTTGAGGGTCCGGTGCGCGGTGGCCAGGCCGTCGATGGAGGCGACGTTCACGGCCAGCCGGCCCCCGGGGCCGAGCCGGGCGAACGCCGCGGTCAGGACGGCGTCGACCTGCCGGCCGGTCCCGCCCACGAACACGGCGTCGGGGTCGGGCAGGCTCGCCAGGATCTCGGGGGCCCGGCCGGCCACGACGCGGACGTTGGGCACGCCGAAGGCCTCGGCGTTGGCCTGGATCAGGGCCAGGTCGCCCGCCTCGGGCTCCACGGCATGCACCATCCCCTGGCTGGCGAGCTGGGCGGCCTCGATCGCGACCGAGCCCGACCCGGCGCCGATGTCCCAGACCACGCTGGTCGGGCGGATGTCGAGCTGGGCCAGGGCGATCGAGCGGACCTCGGCCTGCGTGATCAGCCCGCGCTTGGGCTGGCTCTGCGCGAACAGGTAATCGGGGTTGCCGAAGAGGCGATAGCGGCCCGACCCCTTGGCCCGGTCGGGCCGGTTCGGCTTGCGGATGAGGATCAGGACGTTGAGCGGGTCGAACTCCAGGCCGGCCAGGTCGGCCAGCTCCCCCTGGGTCACGCGCTCGTCGGGCGAGCCGAGGTTCTCGCAGACGTAGGCCTTGAAGTAGTCGATCCCGCGGTCGAGAAGCTCGCGGAAGACCCGCGACGGCGGGTGGTCGTCGCTGGAGAAGAGGCCGACCTTCGCGGCCGTCCGGACCCGGTCGACGATCGCTTCGAAGGGCCGGCCCGCCAGGTTGGTCAGGTAGGCGTCGTCCCAGCTTTCCTTGACCCGCGCGAAGGCGAGCTGCATGCTGCTGACGTGGGGGACGACCTCGAACTGGTCCTTGCCCAATCGATCGCAGAGGTAGCGGGCGACGCCGTAGAAGAGGGGGTCGCCGCCCGAGACCAGGACGGGTCGGCGGGCCGTCATCGCCTCGCGGACCTGGCGGAGCGCCGCGGGCATCTCGGCCTCGAGCGTCAGCTTGCGGCCGGAGGTGCCGTCGAGGAGCCGGAGCGTCGCGGGGGCGCCGAGGAGGACGTCGGCCCCCTGGACGACCCGGCGGGCCGACTCGGTCAGGCCGGCCATCCCGTCGTCGCCGATCCCCACGATCACCAGCTTGCCGGCCGATTCGCCTTGGCCTTCGCCCACGGTCGTCGCCCCGTCTGGACCGGTCGATCGAGTCACGAGGCCGCATTGTAGCGGCGAGGCCCCCGCCGCGTCACGCCCCGTCCTCGGCGTCGCCGGCGAGGAAGTCGCCGACGAGGTCGGCCAGCTCCTCGGGGTGGGTGAAATGCGGCTGGTGGCCGACGCCGGGCATCAGGACGGGCCGGACGGCGGGCAGGTTCTCGGCCAGCTCGCGGAACCGGGCGAGGGGGACGATCCGGTCGTCGGACCCGTGGACCAGGAGGATCTCGCGGCGGACCCCCGCCAAGATCGGCCGGAGGTCGAGGCGATCGAGCAGGTCGAGCCGATGCGTGAGGCCGGCGATCGAGGTCCGGCCGTTCTGCTCGACGTAGTAGGCCCAGAGGCCGGCGGCGTCGGCGGGGAAGGTGGAGCGATTCCTCCGCCCCAGCCCCCGGGCGTGGAACGGGAGTTGCGCCGTCTCGCCCCGGAACCGCCGGCCCACCGCGAGCGCCAGCCGCTCGGCCGGGCGGAGCCGTCGGCGGGCGAACCCGCCTTGCAGGGCCGACCGCCCGAAGCGGCCGGGGTCGCGGCCCAGGGCCCGGAGGCCCAGCGTGGAGCCGAACGAGAGGCCGAACAGGTGGACACGGACGAGGCCCAGGTGGTCGAGCAGGCCGAACAGGTCGTCGACGAGGTGGTCGTGGGTGATCGCGCCCAGCTCCGCCCCGTCGTCGGGGTTCTCGCCGGGATAGTCGATCACGACGGTCCGGAACCGCCGGGCCAGGCGATTCAAGGTCGGGCCGTAGCTCCGGTACGTCGAGGCCAGGCCGGGGAGCAGGACGAGCGGGGCCCCCGCGCCGAGGACCCGATAGGTCAGGCGGTGACGCGGGCCGGCCCAGCGGCCGACCTCGGCGAGCCCCTCGTATTCGGCCACCTCGGCGCGGAAGTCGACGGCGGCGGGGGATTCGAGCACGGGATCAGTCCTCGGTTGTGCCGACTTCGGCGGGGTCGACGGCGTCGAAGGCGACGCCGGCGAACGTCACGCAGCAGGACCGCGACGGGTCGACCGCCTGATCGTAGCGGAGGAGCCGCCCCCGCGCCGGGCCGATCGCGTGGAGCATGGTGTAGGTGGCCGCGAGGCCGCAGACCCTCCAGCGATTGCCGACCTCGGCCGCGACGGAGAACCACCCCGCCGGGTCGACACGGGCCGCCCGGTCGAGGAGGGCCCGGTCGAACGCGCGGACCGCGCCCAGGGTCGGGTCGTCGACCGGGTCGCGGTCGCCGAACTCGGGGCCGACGTGGCAGAAATCGACCCCGCCGATGTACGCGACCTTCTTGCCCGAGGCCGCCTCCGCCTCGCGGAGGGCCCCGATCATCCGACCGACCTCCGGGTCGTCGATCGGGCCGGCCCCGCCGGCCATCAGGTCGTGGAACGAGCCCACCAGGATCGGCACGATGGCGAAGTCGCGACGGCCACCCAGGAGGTAGCGGAGCAGGACGGCCTGGAACTCGATCGAGTGCTCGGTCCGGTGTGCCAGCTCGTCCTCGAAGAGGTCCGGCCCGGCCGAGGTGGCCAGGCGATCGACGAACGCCCGGTCGGTGATCGCCGGGCCGAGCGGGGTCTCGAAGTCCTTGCGGGTCAGGGCGAAGCGATGCCGGCAGGGTTGATGCGCGACGCCGAGGACTACGAAAATCTCGGCGTCCGACCGTTCGATCAGCTCTTTATACGCCCGGGCGTAGACCGGGCCGCCGCGGCCGAAATCGATGTGCGGGCAGACGATACCCCTCAGGCGGGACGCCCCGGCGACCGGCCCGCCGGCCGGGTGGCCCGCGGCGTCGGGGTGCTCGAACATCCGGGCGAGGTCCGCGCAGAGCCTCGACGGGTCGGCCGGATAGGATCGCCCGGCCAGGGCCGCGGGGCGGGTCGGTTGCTCTGCATAGGCGCGGGCGTAAGCGGCGAAGGTCGGACCGTCGAGGACCATCGCCCGATCGAGCGAATCGACGAGGGTTTCCAGCTCACCGGGGGGGATCGCGACGCCCGAATCGCGGCGGATCTGGCCGCGGACTTCGTCGCAGGTCGTCCGCCCGTCGAAGCGGCCGACGAGCCGTTCGAACGACTCGATCGGGATCAGGACCGACCCGGCGAACGCGCCGAGCGGGTCGCTCAACGCCGCGAAAGTCCGCCCCTGATGTTCGACGCGACGGCCCGAGAGGGGACGGAACCGGGGGCGTTCGAGCGTCGCCATCGGGCATCTCCGCCACGGGCCGACGGCGGATTGGGACCGAGGGCCCGCCGTCCCCCGGAGGGCCGGCATTGTCCGGTAGGCGAGAAACGCCGTCAAGCCGACCGACGGGGCCCCCGGGGGGTCGAGGCGATCAGCGGAAGCAGCCAGACGGGCGGGGCGGCTTCGCGAGGGGGCCGGGGCTTCGACATGGGAGGTCGCCTCTCTTTTCGATCCGTTGCCGTTCGCACATCGGGCACACCTTGTTGGAGCCGCAGCCAATCGGTGCAAAAATTGCGCCGTCGATCTTCGGCGACGGAAGCTTCGTTCGAAGTTCGCCATGTTACTCTAAACGAATCACCAACTTAAAATTTTTTGGGTAAATTGCTTCGCGCGTTGCGATACCCGCCGCTCCGGGCTTGTGTTGCTGGATCGGTTGTCGAAACCTGCCGAAATCGGTGCCAATTTGCTCTGTAGAAAACCCTGATTCGCATGACGATCATCACGTTATGTGTGATGACCCGGAGGATGATCTCGCGGCACTGACAGGCTATCCCTTGACTATTACCTTTGTTTTCCGGTATTTGAACGGTATCGCTTTCTTGCTTTTATCCGGACTCAATTTTCTGAGCATAAGATGAATCGAACTGATCCGGATCATCGACTCGCTGGTATCGGCGTCGTATTCATAGTCCCGGCCGTTCCGCCGATACCGACCGATCCAGGCGAACGTCCGCTCCACCGCCCACCGCCTCGGCAACTTCAAGAACCCCACCGAGCCCGGCGGTCGGCCTATCACCTCGATCCGATACCCGACCTTCGACTTGGCCATCCAGCGATCCAGCCGTCGATTGTTGTACTTGCCGTCGGCCCGGATCAACTCCAGCCGGCTTCGCTGCTCCGGGCTGAGCTGACGCAGCACCTCGGGGGCATAAGTCCCGTCGTCGGCGGATGCCGCCGAGACCACCACGACCAGCAGCAAGCCCAGTGCGTCCACGATGATGTGGCGTCTGATGCCCCTGATCTCCTTGCCGCCGTCGTACCCCCGCTCGCCGCCGATCTCGGCCCCCTTGCCCGTCTGGCCGTCGATGCTCCCGGCACTCGGATTCGGCTCCTTCCCCGCCGCCGCCCGGATCTCCCGCCGGAGGGCGTCCATGATGTGCTGCCAGGTGCCGTCCTCCTTCCATCGGGCGAAGTGGTTAGAGACGGTGCTCTTGGCCGGCAGGTCGTGCGGGAGCATGTCCCACTGGCAGCCGGAGCGGTCGAGGTAGAAGATGGCGTTGAGCACCTCCCGCATGTCGTTGGTCCGGGGTCGTCCGGTCGTGGCGACGGGGATGAGGGGCTCGATGATGGCCCACTGGACGTCGGTCAGATCGGAAGGATAGGGCTTACGCATCGGGGGATGCTCCGTCGCCGTCGTGTGCTGCGATCCTCCAGGCATGGCAGCATTTTACGGCGACGACGGATTATGGGATAGCCTGTTAGACCTCCTCCCCGACCGGTCGGGCGCTTCGAATTCAGGCTGAACATAGCCAACATAGAGCAATTTTTCAAATATATCTATTATCATGTCAAAAAACATAAAAATATCCGCATTTACATCATCAATATTTGTCGTATGTTTCTTCGCCCTGACTTTTTCAGGGATTCGTTCGGCGTTGGAAAAGTATCCAAGACCGGTGTTTGTACCGAACGGCGTCGGCGGCGGGTATCGCTTGGTGGTAACCTTCAAGGATGGCATGATGGTTGCCATTCCAGAGGCTTATCTCCTCAAAACTTATCCAACGCATGTGATAAGGGCACCTCGCCCTTCTTTATGGCGTATTTGGAGTCCTCTTTGCCTGAGTACGACGATGTTTTTCGCTTTCTTTCTGCTTTTGAGCTCTGCACGAATCGTGAAAATATTCAATGAACATTATGTCACAGGGTGGATTTTTTTGATTGTCGCGTTCTTCCTCATTTTGCCTTTACACAGGTTGGCAGGCGAAACCAGCTTTGATTATCACGAGCATACGATCCAAAACTTATTATATCAGAAAACAATTCATGTCAATCCTCTCCTGAGCCGCTATAGACGATATCTGATGTTTCAGGATTGGCCAGGTGACTTCGAATGCCGAGTTCCCACGGATTTGTCGATACCTTTTCCGTACCTCGTGGGTTTTCCCACTTATGGGTCTCAGAAGCCGCCAAAGTGGAATGAGATCCAATTTAAACAGTAGTTTCCGGCTCATGATTCCGGTTCGGTGGAGCGTGGAACTGTACTTTCCGGGACATTGCATCAATGGATGTGAGCCAAGCTTCGGCGCCGATGACTTGAAATCCTCGGCGCCAGTAATCCCAGCCCCGCAAACCCTCCCAGAATCATCGTTTCCGGGCGACCGCCCGGCAAGGCCCGGCGTCTCGTCGGCGCCCAACCGCCCTCCGACGAGGGCCGATCGGATTGCCTGCCCATTATGGGGTCCGAGCAGACCGAGCGAGAATCGGGCAGGGCTCGGAATCGGCCCCGGCGGCGGGCCTGAACCCCGGAAAGTGCAGGTGGAAGGGAAGGGGAAAGGGAAAGGGGACAGGGTGCCAACCCCTTCTGTCGGGTGGATGAAATCCACCAGTCCACAAGCATGGCCCGAGCCGTGGTGGATTTCATCCACCCGACGAGAATCGGTCTTTGCTTCAAGATTCGCGACGATCCGCCCGGGTTGCTGCTCTGGCCGGGTTTCGGCGGATCTGCTAAGTTCCCGGGCGATGGCCGGATCGACGGCGGGGCGGCCCGCCGGGATTGGGGAAGATCGGCCGGAGGACTCGGGCCAACCATGGAGGAGACGCCCATGCGAAATCTGATCGCCTGGACAATGACGCTGGCCGCCGGGGCCTCGGCCGTCGCGACCGCCTCGGGACAGTCGGCGCCGGCCACCCCGAAGAAGCAGGCACCGGCCGCCGTCGCCCGGCCGGCCCCGAAGCCGGCCCGGGCGCCGCTCGACCCGGAGGCGGTGAAGGCCCGGCAGGTCGCCGAGCGGAAGGCGCGGGAGGAGATGGACACGCTCCTGGCCGAGTGGGAGAAGCAGAGCAAGAAGGTGGCCTCGCTCTACGTCGAGTTCGAGCGGGTCGACCTCTCGAAGGCGTGGGGCGACGAGTACTTCGTGGGCCAGGCCATCCTCAAGAGCCCCGACCACGCGTGCCTCCAGTTCAAGAAGTGCAAGGTCGACGAGGGCGGCAAGCCGATCTTCAAGGCCGACGCCAAGGGCAACCGGATCATGGACCTGGAGAAGGACCCGACGCAGCGGATCGTCTGCACCGGCAAGGACGTCCTCCAGTACGAGTGGGCCGAGCGGGTCGTCTACGTCTACCCGCTCGACAAGGAGGTCCGCCAGAAGGCCCTCCAGCAGGGGCCGCTCCCCTTCCTCTTCAACATGAAGGCGGCCGAGGCCAAGGTCCGCTACGGGATGACGCTCCTGAAGCAGAACGACCGCGAATACCTGATCAGCGTCGTGCCCAACGAGCAGATCGACAAGGAGAGCTTCACGCAGGCCTTCGTCTGGCTGAGCAAGGAGAACTTCCTCCCTCGCCAGCTCCAGCTCTTCCCCGTCCAGAACGAGCAGGGGCAGAACAAGGAGACTCAGGAGTTCAAGTTCACCAGCATCAAGCCCAACGCGGCGGTCGACGACGGGCTCTTCAATCCGGTCCTCCAGATGACGGGCTGGGAGGTGAAGCACAACCCGGCCGAGGGGGCGGCCCCGGCGCCGAGGGCCGAGGCCCGGCCCAACGCCGGGCCGGGCCGGGCGTCCGCCCCGACGCGGCGTCAGCCGCCCCCCCAGCCGGCGATGCGTCCGGCCCCCCGGCCGCAGTAACTCCCGGCCCCGGCAAGGGCTTCGTCCCCGGCCGCCCGAGGCCGATCCCCGGTGTTTGACGGGGGTTTTCGGCGGGCTTATAATCGCTCGGGACGCGCCGGCTCCGGATGGGGCGGGTCGCCCTCGCCCGCCCGCCCCCGGGCCCGCGATTCGCGGCGGCCGGCCGCCCTGCTCTCGACCGCCCGACGTGCGACTTCGGTCGCCCGCCGGCGGGGCCGGGGGCCCTGGCCGATCGACGGAGGGAGTCCTTCTCAGATGATCGGATCGCTTCCCTCGCGCCTGCTCCTCGCGGCGCTGGCCCTGCTGGCCGGCCTCGCCACGATCCACACCCCGGCCGTCCGGGCCCAGGACCCGGCCCCGTCCGAGGCGATCCCCGGCCAGTTCTTCCTGATCGAAGAGCCCATCGACAGCGAGGTCCTGGAGCGGATCAAGGCCGCGGCCAAGCAGGTGATCGCCCGCGCCTCGGCCGGCGGGAAGACCGACCGGCCGATCCTCGTCTTCGAGTTCCGGCCGGGCCGCGCCCAGCCCGGCTCCAGCGGCTTCGGGACCTCCTTCGACCTGTCCACCTTCCTGTCGACCGAGCTGGCCGGCGCCCGCCTCACCGTCGCCTACGTCTCGGGGCCGCTCAAGGGGTATGCCGTCCTGCCCGCCCTGGCCTGCGACGAGATCGTGATGGGCCCCGACGCCTCGATCGGGCCGATCACCCCCGAAGGGCAGGCCGTCCGCGGCGACTACCGCGACCCGATCCGCTTCCTCGCCCGCCGCAAGGGCCGCGAGCCCGACCTCTTCCTCGGCCTGCTCGACCGCGACGCCGACTTGAAGGCCGTCCGGACCGCCGACCGCCAGGCGCATTACGTCCTGGCCGAGAACCTGCCCGACTTCCTCAAGGCCAACCAGGTCGCCGAGAAGGACATCCAGCCCGCCTGGGAGGGGGGCCGTCGCGGCGTCCTCTCGGCCGCCCGGGCCCGCGACGAAGGCTTCTCCAAGCTCACCGCCGACGACCGGATGGTCATCGCCAACGTCTACCACATCGGCTCGCGGGCCCTGGCCAACGACCCGACCCTGCTCCAGGAGCCCCGGCCGGTCCTGATCAAGATCGAAGGCCGGATCGACGCCGGCAAGGAGGCCTACCTCCGCCGCCGGGTCGATCAGGCCCGCCGCGAGGGGGTCAACCTCGTCTTCTTCCAGTTCAGCAGCCCCGGCGGCCTGATCGGCCCGGCCAACAATCTGGCCGCGATGATCGCCGACATCAAGGACATGAAGACCGTCGCCTTCGTCGAGGACCGGGCCCTCGGCGTCTCGGCGCTGCTCGCCCTGGCCTGCGACGAGATCGTGCTCCAGAAGGGGGCCCAGATCGGCGGCGTGGCCCAGATCATCACCGGGGCCAACAACCAGGTCGAGGACCTCTCCGAGAGCCAGATCGAGAGCCTCAGCAAGCGCGCCGAGGGGATCGCCCTCCAGAAGGGGCACCCCCCCGCCGTCGCCCGCGCCATGGTCGACCCGGCCGCCCGGCTGGTCCAGGTCACCGACAACACGACCGGCTCGGCCACGATGGTCCTCGACACCCAGGTCCAATCCGACCCCGGCCGCTACCTCAACCCCACGACCGTCAAGGAGCCCGGCCAGCCGCTGGTGGTCCGCTCCGAGGACGTCGCCACCTACCGGGTCGGCCAGGAAGTCGCCAACGTCGACGACTTCAAGGCCCTCTATAACCTCCGGGGCAAGCCGATCCGGGTCGACGGCCCGACCTGGGTCGACGGGCTCGTCACCACGCTCAACGACCCGTTCGTGAGCTGGGTCCTCCTGTTCGTCGGCGTGTTCATGCTGATCCTCGAGATCAAGATGCCCGGCGTCGGCCTGCCGGCGATCACGTCGGCCCTGGCCTTCCTCCTGTTCTTCTGGAGCCGATACCTCAGCGGGACGGCCGACCAGTTGGAGATCCTCCTCTTCCTGGTGGGGCTGATCTGCGTGGGGCTCGAGCTGTTCGTCTTCCCCGGCTTCGGCGTGTTCGGGCTGAGCGGGTTCGTCATGATCGTGGCCAGCATCGTCATGGCGAGCCACACGTTCGTCTGGCCGACCCAGGAGTACGAGTATCGCCAGATGGCCGGCACGCTGTTCCAGGTGATTGCGGTGATGGTCGGCGTGGGGATCGGCGCGACCCTGTTCGGCCGCTACATCCCGTCGCTCCCGGTGTTCAACCGGATGGTCCTCAAGCCCGAGCCGTTCTCCGGGACCGGGATCGAGTACGACGACCCGACCGCCAAGCCGCCGGTCGTCGAGGGGTACGAGTCGCTGTCGTTCCTGATGGGGGAGACCGGCCGGACCACCACGGTCCTCAAGCCCTCCGGCAAGGCAAGGTTCGGCAGCCTCCTCGTCGACGTCCGGGCTGACGGCTTCTACATCGAGCGCGACGCCCTCATCGAGGTCGTCGACGTCCAGGGGATGCGCGTGATCGTCAAGCCCGTGGCCTGAAGGGGCCCCCATGCTCCCGCTCGCCCTGTCCCTGCTGCTCCTGGCCATCGGCCTGGTCTTGCTGGTCGCCGAGGACGTCTTGCCGACCGGCGGCGCGCTCGGCCTGCTCGCGGCGGGCTGCCTGATCGTCGTCCTGCATCAAGGGTTCGCCGAGTCGTCGGCGATGGGGTATCGCTACCTGGCGGCGGAGGCCTTCCTGGTCCCCTCGGCCTACGGGGCGTCGGCCTACCTGATGGCGAAGACCCCGATGGGCCGCGCGACCTACCTCCGCCCGCCCGAGGCCGACGAGCTGGGCGTCTCGCACGCCGCGGCCGACCTCGGCCGGCTCGTCGGCGAGCGGGGCCGGGCCCTGACCACGCTCCGGCCGTCGGGGATGGTCGACTTCGAGGGGCGTCGGCTCGACGGCGTCGCGGAGCAGGGGCTGATCCCCCTCGGCGCGTCGGTCCTGGCCGTCCGGGCCCGGTCGGGCCGGCTGATCGTCCGGGCCGAGCCGGAGGGCCCTCCGGGCGGGCCGGGGCCAATCTCGGGCGGGTCGTGACGAAGACACCGGGGGCGACCCCGCTCCTCCCGAATCGCTCGGATTGACGCCGGCCCGGGGTCGCTTGGGGCCGGTCGGTGCCTTAAAATCTCCGTAGGGGGTCGCCGACCCAGGTCGCGTCACCCGGCGGCCCCCGCCTCCCCGCCCGGCCCCCGGGCGCATAAAATCAGAACCGACACCGAGCATCGACGGCCGGGCCGTCGTCCACCCGAGAGGCATCGCCATGTTCGCCCCGCTCGTCGCGCAAGGCCCGGCCCCCACGGGCTACCAGGTCCTCCTGCTGGCGACCCTCGCCGTCATCGGCTTCTTCCTGCTGATCACCGTCGTGGTGCTCGCCAAGTACTTCAACCTCTGGATCCAGGCCAAGTTCTCCGAGGCCAAGGTCAGCCTGATCGACCTGGTCGGGATGTCGCTCCGGAAGGTCAACCCGCACATCATCGTCCGCTCCAAGATCATGGCGATCCAGGCCGGCCTGAGCGAGAAGGACGGCCTGACCACGCGGAGCCTGGAGGCCCACTACCTGGCCGGCGGCAACGTCCCCAACGTGGTCCGGGCCCTCATCGCCGCCAACCGCGCCGATATCCCGCTGTCGTACAAGCGGGCCGCCGCCATCGACCTGGCCGGGCGGAACGTGCTCGACGCCGTCCAGACCAGCGTCAACCCGAAGGTCATCGACTGCCCCGACCCGACCAAGGGGCGGCAGACGATCGACGGCATCGCCAAGAACGGGATTCAGCTCAAGGTGAAGGCCCGGGTGACCGTCCGGACCAACATCGACCGCCTGGTCGGCGGTGCCACCGAGGAGACGATCATCGCCCGGGTCGGCGAGGGCATCGTCACCACGATCGGCTCGGCCGAGTCGCACAACCGCGTCCTGGAGAACCCCGACTCGATCTCCAAGCGCGTGCTGGAGAAGGGGCTCGACGCCGGGACCGCCTTCGAGATCCTCTCGATCGACATCGCCGACATCGACGTGGGCGACAACATCGGCGCCAATCTCCAGGCCGCCCAGGCCGAGGCCGACACCCGGGTCGCGCGGGCCAAGGCCGAGGAGCGTCGGGCGTTCGCCGTCGCCCTCGAACAGGAGATGATCGCGGCCGTCCAGGAGAACCGCGCCAAGGTGATCCAGGCCGAGGCCGAGGTCCCGCTCGCCATCGCCGAGGCGTTCCGCAAGGGCAACCTGGGCGTGACCGACTACTATCAGCTCCGGAACATCCAGGCCGACACCGAGATGCGGTCGTCGATCGCCGGGACCAGCACCACCAACGCCCGCCGCGAGCCGGTCAACAACTCCTGACCCGCCGGAACCAGGACCGCCGAGGCCGACCATGTTCAACAACAACTGGGACCAGTTGCTCCGGCTGATCGTCCCGCTCAGCTTCCTGGCGATCTGGGCGCTTACCTCGTTGTTCAACCGCGAGACCAAGCCGATGCCGACGGCCCGGTCGACCGGCCCGACGCCGCCGTTCGGGCCCCGGCCCGCCGACCCGACCTTGCGGTGGTCGCCGACTTCGGTCCAGCAGAACGCCGGGCTCCGCCGGGTCCCGGTCGGCGACGACGACATCCTCGTCATCCCGTCCGACGCCTCGCGCCAAGCCCGGCCCGGCCAGCCCGGCGGCCCCCGGCGACCGGGCCGGGCCAAGCCGGTCGCATCCCCCGCCCCCCTCAAGAAGATCGAGCCCGTATCGGGCCGGCCCCGGCTCGCCGGGGTCACCCAGAACGTCAACCAGCACCTCACCCGCGCCACCCTCGACATGCTCCCGCTGACGGCGATGCCGCCGACGGCAACCTCGACCACGCTCGGCCTGTCGACCTCCCCCTCGGCCCTCGCCCGGAACTCCGTCCCCTGGGTCTCGGCCCTGGCCACCTCCCTGAGCGACCCCGTCCGGCTCCGCGAGGCGTTCGTCGTCAACGAGATCCTCCAGCCGCCGCTGGCGCTCCGGCCGCCGCGGGCCACCCGGCGCTGATCCGAACCTTCCTCACCCAAACCAATCGGAATAAACCCGCGAGGGCGGCCGAGCTTCGGCCGCCCTCGTCCTTTTCCGTGGAGCCCGGGCCGGCCCACGCCGATCGAGAAAGTGGGAGACCTCCCGAAAATCCTCTCTCGACTCCGACGACTCTCCTCCGACGGTATGGACCGCCCGCCGCGCCGCGGGCCATCGCTCCAGGGATGGGGCGCTTCGCCGACTCCGAAGCATCTGACGCCGCCGCCACGACCGCCGCCCGATCTGCCCTCACCCATCCCAGCCGCCGCACGACGGAGAAGCCCGATGACAGACCGCTACCCCCGGCTGAGCCGGGTCGGACTCCTCACCCTCCTGGCGTTCGGGCTGGCGGGGCAGGCCCCTTCTTCGAGCCTCCGGGCCGCCGACGACCCGCGCAAGATCGCCTGGCGCGACGACCTCGCCGGGGCGCAGGCCGAGGCCAAGTCGCGCGACCTCCTGCTCTGGATTCAATTCACCGGGCCTTGGTGCATCAACTGCCGACGGATGGACCGGACCACGTTCGCCCACGCCGCCGTGATCACCGAGTCCCGCGAGCGGTTCATCCCGGTCAAGCTCCGGTCGGATGAGTACGAAAACCTGGCGCAGAGCCTGGGCCTGACCTCGCTGCCGGCGACCGTGATCGTCCGCCCCGACGGCGAGGTCGTCGACAAATTCGAAGGCTACGGCGAGCCCGAGCACTTCGAGGGGTTCCTGGCGACCACGCTCCGCCACGAGGGGCGGTCGCCCGAGCAGGTCGCGGCCAAGCAGGCCCAGGTCCGGGCCGACGCCGCGGTCGCCCTGGCCGGCTACAGCCCGGTCAGCCTGATCCAGGACCGCAAGCTCGTCCCGGGCAAGGCCGAGCTGACCGTCGAGCACGACGGCCGGGTCTTCCGGTTCGCCAGCGAGGCCGAGCAGGCCGCCTTCCGCCGCCGCCCCGGCTCGTTCGCCCCCGTCAACGACGGCCGGTGCCCGGTCAGCCAGGTCGACCAGGGGGACCTGCTCGCCGGCGACCCGCGATGGGGGGTCGTCTACCGTGGGCACCTCTTCCTGTTCAAGGACGCCCCCGGACGCGACCGGTTCGCCCGCGACCCCGAGCGTTACGCCCACGTCAACGCCGCCGAGCGCGGCTCATGCTCGCACTGCCGGACCCATTCCAAGCTGGCCGGCCGGCCGACCTTGCGGTCCTCGCCCACCGACCCCGTCCCCGACATCCACGTCCTCGCCCCGAGCCGGCTCGAAGCCTTCCTCATGACCGACGATACCGTCCGTCGCTGAGCCGCCAAGTCCGCCTGGGGAGGCTCCGACCCCGTTTCGATCAACGCCTCCCCGCCCCGAACCCTAGACGCGCAAGCGACCAGTGATATCGGCCTCCCGACCGCCTGACCTCGGCCTCGCCAACTTTCGCTTGCATCAGGCCATCCGGACCGTGTCCATTATGCGTACAGGCGAGACAGTCGAAAGTCGCGAACGACGAGGCAGGTCCGAATTATCCGGGGCGAGTGCAGGCGGAGGTCTTCAGGTTGGCGAGCATTTACGACCTCAAGCCGCGGTTCCAGGACCTGCTGCGGCCGGCGACTCGCCGGATGGCGGCGGCGGGCGTGACCGCCAATCAGGTCACGGTCGCTGCGGCGGCCCTCTCGGTGGCCCTTGGGATGGTGATCGCTGCGTGGTCCGACCGGCGTTGGCCGCTGCTCCTGCTGCCAGTGGCCTTGTTCGCCCGGATGGCCTTGAACGCCGTCGACGGCCTGCTCGCCCGCGAGCACGGGATGAAGACCCGCCTCGGCGCCGTGCTGAACGAGCTGGGCGACGTCGTCTCCGACTCCGCCTTGTACTTGCCCATAGCCCTCGTCCCCGGGGTCCCGGCCACCCTGGTCGTCGTGCTGGTCGTCCTGGCCGTGATCATCGAGATGACCGGCGTCGTCGCCGTCCAGATCGGCGCCAGCCGGCGTTATGACGGTCCGCTCGGCAAGAGCGATCGCGCGTTCGCCTTCGGTGCCCTGGGCTTGCTTCTCGGCTGCGGCGTGCGTCCGGGTGTCTGGCTCACCGCCGCCCTGAGCTTGATGATCGCGCTGGCGGCATGGACGGTCGTGAATCGAACGCGGCGCGCGTTGCAAGATCGAGAGGTGGCGTCATGACCGTGTTGGGTCAGCAGACGGGTCCATCCCCGGCGGTGCCCTGGACGCTCGCGGGAATCTTCGCCCTCCTGGTGCTCGCCACGGCAGTCGTCGTCCTGTTGCGCCGGGCGCGGCCTGACCGCGACTATGGCGAGCTCTGGCAGCGGGTCCGCACCTGGTGGGCCATGGTCGCCGTCTTCACGACGGCGATGCTCCTCAGTCGAACCGTCTCACTCGCCTTCTTCGCCTTCCTCAGCTTCCTCGCCCTCAAGGAGTATCTCTCCCTGATCCCGACGCGCCGGGCCGACCGCCGCGTCCTCTTCTGGGCATATCTGGCGATCCCCGTTCAGTATTACTGGGTGTATCTCGGCTGGTATGGGATGTTCATCATCTTCATCCCGGTATATTGCTTTCTATTCCTCCCCGTGCGGATGCTGATCATCGGCCAGACTGAGGGCTTCCTGCGGGCGGCGGGGGCAGTCCACTGGGGCCTGATGACGATGGTCTTCAGCCTCAGCCACGCGGCGTTCCTGCTGACCCTGCACGACGGCGCGCGCCAGGGCCATCTCGCGGGGCCGGGCCTGGTGCTCTACCTCGTCACGCTGACCGAGTTGAACGACATCGCGCAGTTCCTCTGGGGCAAGTCCTTCGGGCGACACAAGATCGTCCCCGAGGTGAGCCCGAACAAGACTTTGGAAGGCCTTCTCGGCGGCCTCGTCACGACCACCCTGCTTGCCGTGCTCATCGGGCCGGTCCTGACGCCGATGACCCGTCCGCAGGCGTTCCTCTCGGGCGTGATTCTCAGCGTAGGCGGCTTCTTCGGCGACATCAACCTTTCCGCCCTGAAGCGCGACCTGAGTGTCAAGGACTCGGGCACGCTCCTGCCGGGCCACGGCGGCGTCCTCGACCGTGTGGACAGCCTCACGTACACCGCCCCACTGTTCTTCCACTTCATTTATTATCTGTTCGCGTGGCATTCCGTCGGCGCGGGTTGGGCCGGGGGACCTCGACCATGAACGCGGCGCTCCGTCGCCTCTTCTTCGCGCTGGTGGTCCGCCCGCTGGCGCTGGTGGTGCTGGGCTTGAATGTCCGCCGCCGCGAACTGCTCCCTTCTCAGGGCCCGGCGGTCGTGATGGCCAACCACAACAGCCATCTCGACACCCTCGTGCTGATGAGCCTCTTTCCCCTAGGCCTCTTGCCGCGGGTCCGCCCCGTCGCCGCGGCCGACTACTTCTGTCGCAACCGGGCCCTGGCGTGGTTCTCCACCCGGGTCATCGGCATCATCCCCATCGACCGCTACGGCCACGCCAAGGGCAACACCGAGGGCGCAGGGGAGCACCGCGACCCGCTGGCCCCGGTCTGTGAAGCCCTGGCTCGGGGCGAGGTCGTGATCATCTACCCCGAGGGGAGCCGGGGCGAGCCCGAGCGAGTCGGCGCGTTCAAGAGCGGGGTGGCGCACCTGGCCAAGCGGTTTCCCGAGGTCCCATTCGTCCCCGTCTTCCTTCACGGCCTGGGCAAGGCCCTCCCCAGCGGCGAGGCGCTCCTCGTCCTATTCTTCTGCGACGTTTTCCTCGGTGACTCCGTCCGCTGGGGCGGCGGCAAGGCCCGGTTCATGGACGACCTCACTTCTCGAATGAACGCCTTGGCCGCCGAGGGCGATTTCCCACCTTGGGAATGAGTGCCCCGCTTTCTCAAACCCTCACCCGTTTCGCTGCCACTTGGCCGTTGACCGTGGCGAACGCTCTCGCTCAGCGGCCCCCGAAATCCAGGTCCGTCGGGCCCGCGATCATCATCGGGTGATCGTCGGGCCCGGCGTCGCGTGCAGGTCCGGCACTCCGGGACCGCGCGGCCCGTTCGCTGTCGGTCGGCGGGCGGGGATTTCGAGGTTCGGGGAGGGAGGCCCCCTCGGCCCGAGGGCCCGCGTCGTCGGCGGACGAGTCGCCGCCGCGAGGATCGACGCCGAGCAGTCGTCCTCCCGAGAGCCAGATAGACAGACGAGGCGGGCCGAGGTCCGCACCGACCGGACCTGAACCCTCCTCCCCGGTTTTCCACGCCGCACGCCGATGGTCCGCGTCCGCGACCCGGATGGTCGCCCACGCGGGAGCCCCCACGCCGCGCGAGATCCGGCCCCACGAGCCTAAGGAGTTGTGCCCGATGACCGTCCGCTGGAAACCCCTCTTGATCCTCTCCGGACTCTTCGTGGTCGTCGCCCTCGTGGGCCTGATGACCATCGCCACGGTCATGGGCTCCCGCAGCTCGGCCGATTTCGTCGCCCGGGCCCGCAAGGAGCGGCAGGCCAAGGAATACGAGAAGGCCAAGGTCGACTACCAGATCGCGCTGAAGCAGGACTCGCGGAACGCCGCCCTCCACGAGGAGATGGCCGACCTCTACGAGGAGTGGGCCCGCCGGGCCCCGGCCGAGAAGAAGCCCGAGATTCGCGGCCTCTATCTCGCCTCGCTCGCCAACTCGGCCAAGAACGGGACCAAGCGGGTCGAGCCCCGCCGTCGGCTCCTGGCCGAGGCGCTCCGCCAGGACGACGTGGTCGAGCAGGTCCGCTGGGCCAAGGACCTGGTCACGCTCGACCCGGCCGACGCCGACGCCCACTTCGTCCTCGCCGCCGACGGGCTGGACGTCACCTCGCCGAACCTCCCCGAGATCCGCCGCCACCTGGCGGCCCTCGACGCCGAGAACCCCCGCCGGGTCCGGGCCGACTGGATCGCCGCCCGGGTCGCCGGGCTCGCCAACGACGGGGCGAGGCTCGAACAGATCTTCGCCCGGGTCCGCGGCGTGAGCCTCCCGGCCGACGCCGGCCCGATCGACCGGATGTCGCTGCTCCGGCTCCGCGTGCTCGACGTCCAGGCCACGCCCGACCCCGCCACGCTCGCCCCCAAGGTCGAGGCCGTCACCCGCGAGGCGATGGCCTCGGCCGCCGACCCCGAGATCCCCTCGACCCGGATCGCCCGGATCAGCCTGCTGATCGAGGACGTCCAGAAGGGCCTGATCAACCTCGGGGTCGACAGCCCGGCCGCCCGCGATCGGCTCAAGTCCTACGGCGATTCGCTCGAAGAGGCCGCGGAGGCGATCTTCCAGAAGTCGCTATCCGTCAAATCGGGCGCCGACTTGAACGTCTACCTCGCGTATGCCGACCACCTCCGCTTCCGCGACCACCGCGACCGCTGCCTCGGCGTGGTCTTGCAGGGGCTCAAGTCGCCCGCCGGGACCAAGCAGGCGGCGACCGAGACCGCCATGGGCCTGCACGCCCTGGCCGTCGAGGCCTGCCTGGCCAACTTCGCCGACAAGGGGCGGTACGACGCTGCGGCCCCGCACATCAAGGCGCTCCTGGAGGGCAAGTTCGAGCGGTTCCAGGCCCTCGGCCACCTCTTCCAAGGGGCGATCGACCTGGAGAAGGCCGGGATGGTCGCCGACGCCCAGGCCCCCGAGGTCCCCCGCTCCGAGCAGGCCCGGCTCCGCGGGACGGCCCTCGGCCACCTCCGGATCGCCGCGACCCAGCTCCCCCACCTGGCCGAGGCCCAGGCCCGCTACGGCGTCGCCCTGATCCTCAACCAGGAGCCGGCGATGGGCCGGCAGTACCTCCAGATGGCCCAGCGGCTCGGCAACCTCGAGCCCCAGTATCAGATCTGGGCCGCGTGGTCGGTCGTCCAGGCGGGCTATCCCGAGGACGCCGAGCCGATCGTCGCCCGGATGCTCGAAGGGGTCCGTCAGGGCCGCCTCCCCGCCTCCCTCGAAGGGACGCTCCACCTCCTCAAGGGGGAGATCTACCAGGCCCGGCGGTCGCCCGCCGACCTCAAGAAGGCGATCGAGGAGTACGGCCGGGCCTTCGCCAACGGCCAGGACGCCACCCCGGCCGTCGAGCTCCGCCTGGCCCAGATCGAGGTGATGCTCGGCCGCCCCGCCGACGCCCTCAAGCGGATCGACTGGCTCTCCTCGAAGGGGAAGGCCGGCCCGGCCGCCGAGAACCTCGCCATCCTCACCCTCGGCGAGCTGAGGCGCGACGACGACGCCCGCAAGCGGCTCGACGCGGCCCGCGCCCGGTACCCCGAGAGCGGCGAGCTGGCCGTCCTCGACGCCTCGCTCCAGGTCCGGGCCAAGCGGCCCGAGCAGGCCGACCGGGTCCTGGCCGACTTCCTGGCGCGGGTGCCCGACAACATCGCCGCCGTCCAGCAGCGGGCCACGGTCCTCGCCCAGGCGCTGGAGAAGCCGGCCGAGGCGCGGCGGCTGCTCGCGACCGTCGCCGACCGGGCCGAGAACTCGGCCCCGCTGGTCCAGCTCGCCCTCCTGGAACTCCAGCTCAAGGACTACGACGCCGTCGCCGCCTCGATCGCCAAGGTCCGTCAGCGCTGGAAGGACGCCGCCACCGGCGACCTCCTCGACGCCCAGCTCTCGCTGGCCCGCGACGACACCCCGGCCGCCTCGGCCCACTTCGACGCCGCGCTGAAGAAGGACCCGAACAACAAGGTCGTCCAGTTCTACAAGGCCCAGCTCGACGGCCGGGCCGACCCCGAGGCCGCCTCCAAGGTGTTCGAGTCGCTCGCCCGCGACCACTCCAGCAAGGAGGTCGACGCCGGGCTCTCGCTGATGACCGCCTCGCAGTCGGCCCTGGCCACGATGGCGATGGAGAGCGGCGACCTCGACTCGGCCATCGCCAAGTACCGCGAGATGCTCAAGGACGTCACCGCCGCCGCCGGGATCTCCCGCGCCATCCGCTGGCAGCTCGTCGCCGCGCAGGCCGCCAAGAAGGAGTGGCCGGCCGCCAGGGCCGAGATCGTCGCCCTTTTGGCCGACCCCAAGTCGCCCGCCACCGCCGAGGAGCGGGTCCGCGCCGCCACCTACTTCCGCCTCAACAAGGAAGACGCCCCCGCCCTCGCCCAGGTCGAGGCCGTCCTCAAGGACGACCCCACCTACCCGGGGGCGGTCGTCACCCGCGCCGAGATCCTGGCCCGGGCCAAGCAGCACCCCGAGGCGATCGCGACGATCCGGCGGGCGATCGACGCCTCGGCCGCCGCCGGCAAGAAGGCCCCGGCCGTCCTCCACCTGATGCTGGCCGCCGTCGAGTCGACGGTCCCCCCCGTCGACCAGGGGTTCCGCCGGGCCCTGGTGGTCCTCGACCGCGGGCTGGAGCAGGTGCCCGACTCGGTCGAGCTGATCCAGGCCAAGTGCCGGGTCCTGACGATCACCCAGGGCCCCAAGGCCGGCTCGAGCTACGTCGAGGAGCGGGCCAAGGCCGACCCCAAGGGGCCCTATCGCCGGTTGCTCCTGGCCACCTACCGCGACCAGGCCGACTACGCCTCGGCCGAGCGGGTGGCCGCCGAGATCGCCCGGGATGAGCCGGCCGACGCCGCGATCGCCGCCGCCCGGATTCAGATGGTCGCCGCCCGGGCCACCGAGGCCGCCCGACGCGGCGACCGCGACGCCGCCAGGCGGATCGACGACCGCGCCGCCGCGCTGATCTACGAGGACCGGGCCCGCTTCAAGGCCGACCCGGCCTTCACCCAGCTCGACTGCGAGCTGGAGATCCGCCGCGGCGACACCACCCGCGCCCTCGCCCTGACCCAGGAGATCGATGCCCAGTCGAGGAACTCCGCGGTCGGGCCGCTGCTCCGGGCCCAGGTCTTCGCCGCCAAGAACCAGCTCCGCGAGGCCGCCACCGCCTACGCCCAGGCCCTCGACCGCAACCCGAGGCTCCCCGAGGCCCGGCTCCAGCTCGCCCGGCTGAGCCTCCGCAACGGCCAGACCGACGAGGCCCTCCGCCAGGCCCGCTTCCTCCAGGATGCCGACCCGGACAAGCCCACCGCCCTGGCCGCCCTCCTGATCGAGGCCCGCGCCATGGCCGCCCAGCCGGGGACCCCCGCCCAGGTCCAGGCCAACCGCGCCAGGGCCGTCGACCGCCTCGCCCAGGCCGTCCGCGCCCGCCCCGAGTTCGCCGAGGCCGCCTACCTGATCGCCGAGATCCACCTGATGGCCGGCGAGCGGCCCAAGGCCGTCGCCGCCCTCAAGGCCGCCCTCAAGGCCAACCCCGACGACGCCATCGCCCTGGCCATGGCCGTCCAGGCCCTCTCCGAGCCCCGGCCCAAGGGCCAGCCCGCCCCGACCCGGGCCGACCTCGACGACGCGAAGACCCTGGCCAAATCCTACGGCGACGCCGACACCAAGGGGGACCGGATGCTGGCCATCGCCAACGGCTTCGCCAAGGCCGGCCAGGCCGATCTGGCCCTCCCCTGGGCCGAGAAGGCCGCCGCCAAGCTCGACAACGCCGCGGCCCGGCTCGCCCTCGGCGACCTCCTGCTCACCATGTCCGAGGCCCAGGCCGACGCCGACCGCGCCACCAAGCTCCAGGCCCGGGCCCTGGCCGAGTACGACGCCGTGCTCGCCTCGCAGCCCAACATGGTCGACGCCGTGAACAACAAGGCGTGGATCCTCCACAGCTACCTCGGCCGGAGCCAGGCCGCCCTCGAGCTGGCCCAAGGGCTGCTCCAGCGGGTCGACCCCGGCCTCCTCCCCGGCGAGTTCTACGACACCCTCGGCTCGATCCAGGAAGGGCTCGGCAACAGGCCAGCCGCCGAGGAGTCGTACAAGAAGGGGCTGAGCAAGTCGCCCGAGCACCCCGTCCTCAACTACCACATGGGCCAATTGATGCTCGCCGACAAGGGCCGGGCCCGCAAGGCCGCCGACTACCTCAAGGTCGCCGAGGCGGGCCGCGACCGCCTCCCCGCCGCGATGGCCGGCAACCTCAACTCCCTGCTCCAGCAGCTCCGCGACTGACCGACCCGGCGGTCGACCGAGCGGGACCAGCCCGGCGGCCGGGCCCCACCCGGGGCCCGGCCGCCTCGCCTCGCCCCGGGCCCGCCACGGCCAAGGCCCCAGCCCGGCGGGTCGACATCGCGGCGGGGCCTGTGCTAGAGTCGGTCGCCTCGTGCCACCCGGTCGATCCGCTTCCCACGCGACCCCTGAGGTTTCCCCAGCCATGCGTCGAGGACGACAGATGATCCCCAGCGCCCTGCTCCTCACGGCCGTCGCCGGCGTCTCCGTGCTCCTGATGGCCGACCCGGCCCCGGCCCAGGGCAAGGCCGACAAGCCGGTCGTCGTGCTCGACACGACCGCCGGCCCGATCACGATCGAGCTCGACCCGGCCAAGGCCCCGATCACGGTCGAGAACTTCCTCAAGTACGTCGACAAGGGGTTCTACGACGGCCTGATCTTCCACCGGGTGATCCCCCGATTCATGATCCAGGGCGGCGGGATGAAGGAGGTCAACGGCGTCCTCCAGGAGCAGAAGGAAGGGGCCTTCCCGGCGATCCGGAACGAGTCGGGCAACGGCCTGAGCAACGCCCGGGGCACGCTCGCCATGGCCCGGACGAACGACCCGAACTCGGCCACCTCGCAGTTCTTCATCAACCACGGCAACAACGCCCAGCTCGACAACTACGGCGGCGGCTACGCCGTGTTCGGCAAGGTGATCGACGGGATGGACGTGGTCGACGCCATCGCCAAGGTCGACACCAAGGTCAAGAGCGACGCGCAGGGCCAGCCGAGCGAGAACGTCCCGGAGAAGCCGATCGTCATCAAGTCCGCCAAACGCAAGGCCCAGCCCTGAGGCCCGACCGGCGGCGGGCGGGCCGGCGGGCGGCGACCTCGCCTTGACCCCCCGCGGACGGCGGAACTAAAATAGCCACTCGATCGGCCGATGACCGCCCCGGGCGGACGTGCGCCGCCCATCGATCGGAGAGGTCCACGAGAGGAGCCGGGAAGAATGTCCCACGTCGTCGCCGAGCCCTGTTTCGACTGCAAGTACACCGATTGCGTCGTCGTCTGCCCCGTCGATTGCTTCTACGAGGGGGCGCAGATGCTCTATATCCACCCCGAGGAATGCATCGACTGCGAGGCGTGCGTCCCCGAGTGCCCCGTCGAGGCGATCTTCCACGAAGACAACCTGCCCGACGACTGGAAGGATTTCACGGCGCTCAACGCCGAGGAGTCGCCCAAGTGCCCGGTGATCACCGAGAAGAAGGATTCGCTCGAAGGCTCCAACTGCACCAAGAAGGCCTGACCTCGGCCGGCGACCCTCCGCCCCTCGCCCCCCGGACCCATCCACAGGCCCCGGCCCGACTCGGCCGGGGCCTTCGCATGCGCCCCCGGGGCGCAAGTCGAACGCCGCCGGCCGGCCCCCTGGGGACCGGCCGACGGCGGGATCGGCATCGTTGATCGAGCGAGGGGCGAGCCACCGGGCCCGCCGAGTTTGCTCACTTCATCTGGTCGGCCGAGAGGGCCTCGCCGCCGGCCCGGGTCATCATCTTGATCAGGACGAGCTTGTTGATCTGATTCGTGATGGTGCTCACGCTGCCGTCGCAGCGGAGGAAGTTGACGGCGTTGGGGTGCTTGCTCATCCAGTAAGTATAGTAGTTGGCACCCTTGATCTGAATCGGCCTGTTGACCTGGCGGTCGATGGTGGTCCGGACGCAGCAGGAGTTGGCCTCGGCCCAGGTGCCGCTCAGGGTCTCGCCGATCAGGCAGGTGTTCGAGGTCCCGTCGGTGATGTCGGCGATGCTGGTCGCCGAATTCATGTAGCTCATGCCGTTGTCGTAGATTCCCAGCACCGGGGCGGGCGGCGTGTTGCCGTCGGTGGTGTTGGTGGGGTCGGTGCTGCCCGGGGTGTAGGACGGGGAGATCCCGGGGACGTACCCCGACGCCATGTTGCCCCGATAGTCGGACGGGCCGAACTTGGCGACCGTGTTGGTGGTGTTCGAGCTGGCCGTCGTGACCGCCTTGCGGTTCGAAGGGCAGACGAACACCGACATCGTCCGGCGTGCCCCGGTCGAGTTCGAGACGTCGTTGGTCGGCAGGTTGATGTTCAGCTCGTTGTAGATGTTCCCCTGCTCCAGCTTGAGGAACAGGCCGGAGAGGCCATTCCACATGTAGGACTGGGCCAGGGTGGGCGCGCAGCGGGTGTCGACCGAGCTGTCGCAGTACCAACCGCCGGGGAAGCTGCTGAACGAGTCGTGGTATTCCTGCGAGGCGAGGCCGAGCTGCTTCAGATTGTTGATGCATTGCGTCCGGCTGGCCGCCTCGCGGGCCGACTGCACCGCCGGCATGATGAGGGCGACCAGGACGCCGATGATGGCGATGACGACGAGGAGTTCGATCAGCGTGAAGCCGGACCTCGAGCGGGCCCCGGGACGGAGGCTCATTGGGTGATCCCTCTCAACGGGAGGCGGAACGCACGGACGGAGTACGACCTCCGTCTGAAGTTACACCATCGCCGGGCGGAATGCCATCGCTGTCCCAAAGAATTCATCATGGACGCGGACGTTGACGGATCGCGGCCGTCGGTTCGGCCGGCGTCGGGGTTCAGCTCAGCTCGACGGTCCAGTAGGCGTCGTCGAGGAAGGTCTTCCAGCTCTGGTACTTGCGGTTGGCGAGCTTGAGGCCCAGTGTCGGGCTGGTCTTCGGCTTGACGGGGATCTTGTGGAGCTTCATCCCGGCCTCGGCGGGGGTCCGCCCCCCCTTGCGGACGTTGCACCGGACGCACGCGCAGACGATGTTCTCCCAGTCGGTCCCGCCGCCCCGGCTCCGGGGCATGACGTGGTCGAGGCTCAGCTCGCCGGTGGGGGACTTCTTGCCGCAATACTGGCAGCGGTTGCCGTCGCGGGCGAAGATGTTCCGCCGGTTGAACTTGACCTTGGTGCGCGGGAGGCGGTCGTAGGTCAGGAGCCGGATGACGCGGGGGACCTGGATCTCGAAGTGGATGGTCCGGATATAGTCGTCGTCGGGGTCCTTGAAGCGGGCGCGGGCCTCGGAGACCGCGCGCCAGCCGTCGAAGTCGTGCGACTGGTAGCGGCCGTCGTCCAGGGTGATCACCTCGGCCAGCTCCTTGAAGAGCAGGCAGAAGGCCCGGCGGACCGGCATGATGTGCACGGCCATGTAGCACTTGTTGAGCACCAGGACGCTGGAGTCGAGGGCGTGGCAGGCGCCGAGGCTCATGGGCGAAGCTCTCCCGGAGGGGCGAGGGCGGATCGAGGTGGGGCGCAGGCGGGCGGACGGGTGACACGTCGTCGGCGATGCGGCTCGACCCGCCGCTCGGGCGGGTCCGATCAGCGGGAGTTGCCCTCCAGGGCCCGGCGGACGGCCCGGCCGACCTCGGCCGTGGTCGAATCGCCGCCGAGGTCGGGGGTCCGCGGCGCCCCGGCGGCCAGGACCGTCGCCACGGCCTCCCGGACCGCCTCGGCCCCCCGGGGGGCCCCGACGTGGTCGAGCAGCATCCCCAGGGACAAGATCGCCGCGATCGGGTTCGCGATCCCCCGGCCCGCGATGTCCGGCGCCGAGCCGTGGACCGGCTCGAACATGCTCGGGGCCGTCCGCGTCGGGTTGAGGTTGCCCGAGGCGGCCAGGCCCATCCCCCCCTGGAGCACGGCGCCGAGGTCGGTGATGATGTCGCCGAACATGTTGGTCGTCGCGATCACGTCGTACCGCTCGGGGGCCGTCACCATCCGCATGCAACAGGCGTCGACGTGGTTATAGTCCGCCTTGATCGCGGGATAGTCGAGCGAAACTTCGGTGAAGGCCCGCATCCAGAGGTCGTGGGCGTAGGTCAGCACGTTGGTCTTGGCCACCATCGTCACCTGGCCGACGAGCCCTTGGTCCCGCTCGCCCGCCGAGAGCCCCGGGAACGGGCGGGCCCGGCCGCGCGTCGTCGCCAGGTCGAATGCATAGCGGAGGCAGCGCTCGACCCCGGCCCGGGTGTTGATCGAGGTCTGGATGGCGACCTCCTCGGGCGTCCCCTTGTAGGTGAACCCGCCGGCGCCGACGTAGAGGTCCTCGTTGTTCTCGCGGACGACCACCATGTCGATGTCGCCCGGCCCCTTCCCCTTGATCGGCGTCTCGACGCCCGGGAACAGCCGGACCGGGCGGAGGTTGATGTACTGGTGGAACGCGAACCGGAGCCGGAGCAAGATCCCCTTCTCCAGGACGCCGGGGGCGACGCCGGGATGCCCGACGGCGCCGAGGTAGATCGCGTCGCATCGCTGGAGGTCTTCCATCGCCGAGTCGGGCAAGACCTCGCCGGTCGCCAGGTAGCGTTCCCCGCCGAGGTCGAACTCGACGAGTTCCGGCCGGAGCCCGTCGAGGCCCGCGACGTCCCCGAGGATGGCCAGCCCTTCGCGGACCACTTCCGGCCCGACCCCGTCGCCCGCAATCACGCCGATCGTCGCCAATTCCGCCTCCGACCCCGCTCGCGCGAATCGATCCTCCGGGCGGTCGACCGTCACGGCCGGCCGGCCGGCCCGTCGACTGGTGTCCTGCGCCCGATCGACTATAACCGCCCTCCCGCCCGGGTCAAGCCGCCGCTTGCAAGTCCGATGCCCGCCTCCGTCCTCGACGGGCCCGACTGCCGGGCTCGCCCACCCCCGATGGCCGCCCACGCCCGGCGCGGCGGCCCGGGTGGAGGCCGTCCGACCTCATTCGCGTCCGGGGCGGCGGAGTGGCCGAAGTGGCGTTGACATCGGCCGGGCTCGGTTCATACTGGATGCTTGCGAAACGGGCGGACGCGACCGGGGTTCCCTCCTGAGACGGCCCGTCGCCGACGTCCGGATTCGACCCGTCGCGACAGGCGTCCCCGGCCTTGTCTCCGCCCCCGTCCCACGATCCACACCAGGGAGACGGCCCCATGGCCACATCCACCGAGAGCAATCCGCCGGCCAAGGACGCCTCCCAGGGCGTCGGGGAGTCGTTGCGGGACGGCAAGGATGCCTCGCTTTCCGCGTCGAAGGACGGCCGGGGGCTCTCCGGGGTCAATGAGCTCAACCTGGAGAAGTCGATCATCCGCCGGGGGCTGGCCACGCCCCAGGAGGTCGAGGCGTGCAAGGCCCACCGCGCCAAGCTCGCGGCCAAGGACGCCTCGCGGAGCCTGATCGACATCATGGTCGAGGCCAAGGTCCTCACCCGCAACCAGTCGCTCCGCCTGCTCAAGGAGGTCGGCTCCGAGGCCGGCAAGAAGTTCGAGATCCCCGGCTATCAGATCATCGAGCGGCTCGGCAAGGGGTCGATGGGCCTGGTCTTCAAGGCCCGGCAGACCAGCGTCGACCGGATCGTCGCGGTCAAGGTCCTGCTCGACTCGCTGGCCCAGAACAAGGAATTCATCAAGCGGTTCCAGCGCGAGGCCAAGATTGCCGCCAAGCTCCAGCACAACAACATCGTCAACGCCATCGACGCCGGCGAGACCGAGGGGCACCACTACTTCGTGATGGAGTACGTCGAGGGGGCGACGATCAAGGACGAGCTCGACAAGAACAAGGTCTTCGACGAGAAGGTCGCCCTGAAGATCGTCATCGCCGTGGCCGAGGCGATGAAGCACGCCCACGAGCGCGGGCTGATCCACCGCGACATCAAGCCCGAGAACGTGATCCTCACCAAGGACGGCAACGTCAAGCTGGCCGACCTCGGCCTGGCCCGGCTCACCGCCGACGAGAAGTGGGCGATGGCCGAGGCCGGGATGGCGATCGGGACCCCCTACTACATCAGCCCCGAGCAGGTCCGCGGCCAGGTCGACGTCGACATCCGGGCCGACATCTACAGCCTCGGCGCCACGCTCTATCACATGGTCACCGGCCGCGTCCCCTACCCCGGCGACACCCCGGCCGAGGTGATGCGCAAGCACGTCGACAAGAACGCCCACTTCGTCCCGCCCGACCACGTCAACACCCGGCTCTCCAGCGGCCTGGGCGTCGTCGTCGAGACGATGATGTCGAAGAACCGCGACAACCGCTACGGCCACCCCGACGACCTCATCCTCGACCTGAAGTGCCTGCTCCAGGGCGAGAGCCCCATGATCTCCGGCGGCAAGTCGGACGCCCTGGCCGGCCTGGCCGAGGGGGACGTCACCGACCACGAAGGCGGGGGCTCCCCCGTGGCCGAGGCCGAGCGGATCGAGATGGCCGGCTACGTCAACAGCCGCCACACCATCATCGCCGCCCTCGCCGCCTTCCTCGGGCTCTCCGTCCTGACCAACATCCTGCTCCTGCTCGGCAAGTAGGCGCGGCGGGTCGAAGCCCGGCCGTGCATCGACCGGGCCGGGGAACAAAGAAGTCCGCGAACGACCCGAGGGCCGTCGGCGGACTTCGATGGATTGGGCAAGGCTATCGGTCGGTCGGTCAGTTCTCGCTGAAATCGAAGGTCCGGAGCGACTCGCGGCCGAGGGGGTCCTTGAGGAACTTGCCGTGGCAGTCGGGGCAGAGGTCGAACCGAAACCCCTTGCGGACCTGGGCCTCGATCTCCTCGGCGCTGAGGCCCTCGTCGCGGCGGAGGAGCTGCGAGACCGCCTCCATGTGGTCGTCGTCGAGGTCGTCCTCCGTGATCTCGGTCGGATCGAAGCCGGCGTAGGCCTCGATCTTGACCACGTAGCGTGGATCGCCGGTGGCGGTCAGATCCTTGCCGCAAAGATCACACGTGAAGTGGACCATCAGCGTATTGTCCTTCGGTGATTTTCGCCGGTCGAGTCGTCCGGGGATGGGTCACGGGTCCGATTCTAACCCAGGGCTTGGGTCCGTCCAAGCCGCGATCCCGCAATTCGAGTAGATCGGAAGGGGCCGAGGCCCGTCAAGGCGAAAGCCGCGGCGATCGCGGCGAAAGCCGAGGCCGCGAGCGCCCCGCGGACCTCGGCGGGGTCGTAGCGGAGGGCCACCCGATGCCGCCCCGGCGGCAAGGCCACGGCCAAGAACGTGCCGACATGCGGGACCACTCGCGCCTCGGACCCGTCGACCTCCGCACGCCAGCCCGGGTCGAACGTCTGGCGGACGACCAGGGCCGCCGCCGACCTCGCGTCGACGTCCGCGTCGACCCGCCCGTCCGCCTCCGTGGTCGAGATCAGGGCCCCCGGCCCGACGAGTCCCACCAGCGGCGGCGAGTCGAGCCGGGCGACCCAGACCGCGCCCGCCCGGTCGACCCGGTCGAAGCCGGCCCCGGGCGGCGGCGGGGTCGCCCCCACCACGGCGCGGACGCCGGCCTCGCGGAGCCGGTCGCGGGCCCCGATCGCGCGGGCCCAGGTCACCTCGCGACGGCTGGTCTGCTCGCGGACGGCCGGGTCGTACAGCGGCGATAGCCAGTCGAGGTTGCGCGCCAGCTCGACCGAGTCGTAGTTCCGGGCGTCGGCCAGGCCGTAGCGCATCAGGACGTTCGGCGGGAGTTCCTCGCCCAGGCCGACGACCCGGCCCGAGCGGCCGACCTCGCGGCGGAGCATCGCGATCACCGGCGGCACCGGCCGGTCGTCCGCCGGGTCGATCGCCGGGTTGAGCCCGGATCCGAAGCCGAGGAGGTCGACCAGCGTCAGGCCGAGGATCGCCGCGCGGCCGGAGTCGTCGCTGACCCGGCCGCGGCGGAGGGCCGTCAGGAGCCCGGCCAGGGCCAGGCCCTGCGCGGCGGCCAGCGCCAGGTGGCGCGGGACGAATCCGAGCGTGTCGCGGACCTGCCGCTCGGCGCGGTCGCAGTAGGCCGACGGGTCGGCCCCCGGCGTCGCCCGGGCGGCCTCGGCGTAGTGCGTCAGGGCCCGCGCCCGGATCGTCGGGGCGAGCCCGCCCACGCCCGCCGCCCCGGCCAGCAGGGCCATCGAGGCCGCGACCCACGCCCGGCCCCAGCCTCGCCACGACCGCGACCGCCGGACCGCCGCCAGCCGGTCCAGGCCGATCCCCCCCAGCGCGATCAGCCCGAAGGCCAGCCAGAGCGTCAGCCGGCGGTTGTCGGTCACGTTCAGGACCGGCAGGGCCCGGAGCAGGTTGTCGACCGGCGGGAGCCGGAACGCCCCGAAGAAGCCGAACAGGGTGAGGCCCGCCAGGAACCGGACCCGGGGTTGGATTCGACGCGCCGACCACGCCAGCGGCGCCAGCCAGATCAACGTGGCCAGGCCGGCGAACCCCGCGGCCGACTCGTTCTGGTTGTGGACCCCCAGCGCCCTCGCCAGGTTGGGCTGGCCGCGACGCTGGCTCCCGTACAGCGACGGCAGCGCCGTGCACGCCGCGTCGAGCAGCCGGGGCCGCTCCAGGACCCACGGCGACTTCCGCTCGCGGTCGCGGTCCCCCCAGACCGGGCTCCGCGTCAGGTAGAACCCCAGCGGGACCACCTCGATCGCCGCGATCGCCACCCCCAGCGCCACGCCCAGCGACCACGCCACCAGCCCCCGGGCGAGCCGCTCGCCCCGCCAGCCCCTCCAGGCCGAATACGCCCCCGCGGCGAGCAAGACATGCGCACTCGTCTGGACGTGCCCGCCCAGGAGCGTCCCGCCCACCGTCAGGGCCAGCCCGGCGGCCCGCCGGGCGCACGGCCGGTCCCAGACGCGCTCGGTCGCCAGGAGCACCCAGGGCATCCAGACGGCCGCGTTCGTCACCGGGAACAGGAGCCAGACGACCAGGAACCCGCAGAACGGGAACGTCAGGCCGGAGAACCACCGGCCCCACGGCCCGTAGCCCCAGGCCCGGGCCAGCAGGAACATCCCCATCCCCGCGAACCAGAGCCGGGCGGCGGCCATCCAGCCCAACGCATCGGGCAGGCGGCCGAGGTAGGCGATCGCGTGGAACGGGTCGAACACCGCCGACTGGCCGTTCGCCAGGTGGGGGGCGCCGCAGCCGCTCGACGAATTCCAGAGCGGGAGCCGCCCCGACCGGAGCATCGCCCGGTTGAACTCCAGCCACGGCTGGAACTGGATCACCGGGTCGATCAGGAGCCGATTCGCCGGCTCGTACGCCGCCCCGCGCGCGTCGCGGAAGCTCGCCGAGGCGAACAGGACGTCCGCCGGGCTCAGGACCTTCCCGCCGAACAGCGACGCGGCGAAGAGGCCGCACACGATCGCGGCCAGGGTCGCCCCGAAGGCGTGAAGTTCGCGGCGGCGCGACATGGCGGCGTCGGCTCCCGGCGGGTCCCGATGGCGGTCGACGTCGGCACCGCCCAACCGTCGGGCGTCCGGCGGCACGATAATCGAAATCGGCCACGCCGTCACCCGCATCCGCGTCGGCTTTCCGGACTCACTTGTCGCGGGCCGGCGACGCCCAGAAGTCGTCGGCCAGCCCCGGGCAAGCCTGCTTGATCAGGGCCTCCATCCGCCGGACCTTCCGGACCATCGGCGGCTCATCCTTCATCCGCGACTCGACGAAGATCGGCAAGGCCATCATGCAGGCGAACAGCTCGGCCTTGTCCTCGCGGACCTCGGACCGGGAGTAGCTGGTCATGAAGCCCGCCCCGCGCTCCAGGACGCCAAGGTCCGTCGGCCGGTCCCCGGGCGGGGCCGAGGCCGAGGCCCGGCGGTCGTAGGCCCCGGCGCCGCTGATCGCCTCCCAATCCTTGTCGTCGAACGATCGGTCAACCCGGAAGTCGATCGCGTGGAAGACCTCGTGGTGCACGGTGAACCGGCGACCGCCCGGCACCTGCTTGCCGATCCGGACGTCGAGGTAGATCGTCGCGTCGCCCGCGAGGAACAGGCCCGACTTGTCCCTGCCCACCCGGTCCCCGACGATCCCCGTGCACCAGACGAACTTGCGGAGCCCGGCCGCCCGGAGCAGGGCGGGGGGGTACTTCGCCAGCGCCCCCTCGAAGATCGCCACGTAATCGAGGTACTCCGCCTCCCCCGCGGCAGTCCAGGTCAGCAACGGTCCCCCCGGCCGGCCCGCGGCGCCGGGGATCGACCCGGGCTCGCGGGCCGCCTCGATCGCGACGCCGAACCGCTTCGAGAGCGCCTGCAAACACTCGCCCAGGGGGCGCCTCTCGCGGCGGGCCGCCTGTCCGAGGCCCGGCGTCGGCACGCAGGCGATCGCGAGCCCGACCAGGACGAAGCCGAGCTTGCCGGGCCCCTTCATCGTGCCTCCTCCCCGCGACGCCCCCGGTCGATCAGCGGATCACCTTACGGCTGAACGCGACGATGAACAAGCCCCAGAGCAGCGTCCCCAGCAGCGACTCGGCGATCAGCGGGATGTTCACCCATCCCACCGCCGCGTCGCGGAGGCTGCCGAAGCCGGAGGTGAAGACGGACACGCTCGTCAGCAGCCCGATCATCACCCGGTTGAGCGGGTGCGTCACCGGCAGGTCGAACGGCTTCCGCTCGACCGGCAGCGCCTTCACGTCCGCCATGTAGATCAGGCCGAACGAGAGGATGAGCAGGCCCGACATGACGACCGCGCGGGCGGGGTTGGTGCCGTAGCCGCAGCCGAGGTCGAGGAATAGATAATCGAACGCCCTCGCGAGCTGGGTCCAGGGGCGACGCCACGACCGGGGCCGGCTCTTGCGCTGGTTGACCTTGAAGCGATAGAAGGCCCAATCCTCCTGCTCGTAGCGGTGCAGCCCCTCGAAGACCCGCTTGAGGAGGCCATATTCATGCATGGCCCGGCCGTGCTCGCCCGCCAGCTCGCTGGCGAGCCGCCCTTCGACCTGGTCGGATCGGATCAAGATCCGCTCGGCCAGGGCGTTGTGGAACGCCAGGCGGAGCTTCGGCCCGGCCTCAATCGCTTCGAGGTAGACGAAGTCGTGGAATTTGACCTTCGAGAGGTCGAGCAGGCCGTCGAACCGCGACGAGCCGGCGTCCCACTTCTTGCACGAGGTCGCCCCCCGGAACAGGGCGTCCCCCTCGAATCGGCAGTCGATCAGCTTGAACCCCTGCTCGGCGTGGAAGCTCCGGAAGTCGGCCTCGCCCGCGAACGTGCAATCCTTGAAGTCGACCCAGCCCCCGAACCGGGCGTCCCAGAACCGGACCTTGTCCTCGAACCGGCCGCCGATCACCACGAATGGGCCGAAGACCTTGAGGTTGTCGCACCGCCAGGGCCCTCGGACGGTGATCCGGGCGAAGTGCCCCTTGATCACCGTCGACCCCTTGAGGCTGAACCCTCGGGCGAAGCTCGCGCCGTGGCCGCAACTGGGCCGGACGAGCTTGCACCGTTCGAGCGCCACCTCGTCGAGGAAGGCCGCCTTGCCGAAGTTGGGCCGGATCAGCTCGACCCGCTCCATTCGGACCGGGAGCGCGAACTCCCCCCGGAACCGGAGGCCGGCGATCGTCGCGTCCCGGATCGTCTCGCCCCGATGGAGCCGCTCCAGGGCCTCCGCCGGCCTCATCTCGGCCCGGACCGGGACGGACTCGCGTGCCTCGTCCGGGGTGTCCAGGTCGGCCTCGTCCCCCCGGATCGCCTCTTCCGCCTCGCTCGCCATGATCGGTCCCCCACCCGCAGCCGCCATCCCGCTTTCCTGATGTGTTTCGCCCGGTCCGCCCGGATCTTGGCCCGCCCCGATGGATTTCCGCCGTCAGGGGAGTTCGGCCGAGGTCGCCGGGAAGATCGCCCGCGCCTCCTCGACCAGCGCCTCGTACCGCCCGGCGTAGCGGCCGGCGAAGTGGATCAGGACAAGAGCCTCGGCCCGGGCCTCGCGGGCGAACTCCGCCGCCTCCGTCGCCGTCATGTGGCGATGTCTCGCGGCCTGGACCTGGTGGGCCTTGCCGTAGAACGAGTCGCAGTAGAGCCGCCAGGCCCGATGCGCCAGCCGGAGCAGGCCCGGCCGCGCGGCGTCGCTCCAGGCGGTATCCGTAACGTAGGCCACGCGGACCTCCGGCGTGCGGGCGAAGTAGCCCGCGGCCAGGTCGCCCAGGGTGAACCGGCCGCCGGCGATCGTCGCCGGGGCGTCGTCCGCCTCCCCGTTTCGGAGCCGGGCGAGGACCTGGCCGACCCAAGGCCCCGGTCGGATCGACCCCGAGGCCAGCTTCGCCGGGTCGGGGTGATAGCCGGCCTCCTCGACGAGGGCGAAGGCCAGGCAGGGGACCGAGTGGTCGGCGAAGGCGGCCTCGACGCGGAGCCCGCCCGTCTCGAACAACGTCGACCCCTCCCACGGCTCGTCGACCGGCTCGGGCTCGGGGAACCGTTTCGAGCACTCCAGCGCCGCGGTCCGGATCGACCCGGGCTCGACGTCGCGGACCTTGAGCACCAGCTTCTGGAACGGGAAGAAGGGGTATTCGTAGCTCTTGATCCGGTCGTAGACCTTGCGGATCGTGCCCGACGGCCCGAACAGGTGGAGGGTCTTGTCGCGGTCGAGGTTCGCGCGGACGATCCGGTCGAGGCCGATGAAATGGTCGACGTGATGATGCGTGATGAACACCGCGTCGAGGTCGCCCAGCCGCTTCGCGTCGAGCGCGCCGTTCTCGCCCGCGTCGAAGAGGATCGCGTCGTCGCGGCCGGGGTAGTCGATGAACAGCCCAGGGTCGCCGGCCGAGCCGTTGACCAGGCGGATCTCCGAGGCGGCACGGGCCCTGGTCATCGTCGGTTCACCGAATGGGGGGGCCGCAACGGGTCGATCGGCGGGGGATCACGCCACCCGCGCGATCACGCATTTGAGGTATTCGGTCTCCAGGCAGGATGCGGAGACCGGATGGTCGGCCGCCTGCCCGCGCTGTTCGAGGACCTGGATCGGCCGGCCGGAGAGCTCGGCGACCTGGCCGAGGATGTCGTTGAACATCCCCCGGTCGACCAGGCCCGAGCACGAGCAGGTGGCCAGGACCCCGCCCGGCTCCAGGACGTCGACCGCCGCCCGGTTGAGCCGGAGGTAGCCGCGCACGGCGTCTTCGAGGGCCTTGGGGTGGCGGGCGAACTTGGGCGGGTCGCAGACGACCAGGCCGAACTTCTCGCCGGAGCCGCGGAGCGACTCCAGGGTCTCGAAGACGTCGGCCTGCTCGAACCGGGCCGATCGGGCGTGGTTGGCGATGGCGTTCTGACGCGCCAGCTCGACCGCCGGGGTCGAGGTGTCGATCCCCAGGGCCGAGGTCGCCCCGCCGTGGATCAGGGCGTTCAGCGCGAAGCCGCCGGTGTAGCAGAACAGGTCGAGCACGCGGCGACCCCGGGCGAAGCCGGCCACGGCCCGGCGGTTGTCGCGCTGGTCGAGGTAGAAGCCGGTCTTCTGGCCGGTCGCGAGGTCGACCGAGTAGGTCACGCCGTTGTCGACGATCTCGATCGGCCCCTCCGGCGGCGTGCCGAGGACCGGCCCGTCCTCGACCTTCAGCCCCTCCTGCGAGGGGATGCCCTTCTCGCCCCGGAGGATCACCCCCTCGGCACCCGTCAGCTCGGCGAGCTTGGCGATCAGGAAATCGCGCTTCTCGTACAGGGCCAGGCTGGTGAACTGGACGACGAGCCAGCGGTCGAAGCGGTCGACGGTCAGGCCCGAGAGGCCGTCGGACTCGCTGAAGACGAGCCGGCTGGCGGTCTTGGGCCCGTCGATGCCGAGCAGGCCCGAGCGGAGCGCCAGGGCCCCGGCCAGGCGTCCGGCGAGGAAGTCGTCGTCGATCGGGGCGTCTTCCCAGCGGTAGAGGCGGACCCGGATCGAGCTCCGGTGGTTGAACAGCCCCCGGCCGATGAACTGGCCCTCATAGCTGACGACGGCGACCTCGTCGCCGGGCCGGGGGTCGCCCTCGACGCGTTCGATCGAGGTGACGAACACCCAGGGATGTCGGGCGAAGAACGGGCGCGCACGCCGCGGCTTGATCACGACGCGGGGGAGGCTGGCCATCGGTGTCGGTCTTTCGGGGCGAGGAGGAGAGAGGAGGGGCGTGGGCGTCGCGGGCCCCGGTCAGTCGCGCGGCGGTCGGGCGCCTTCGCCCCGGCTCTCGCGCTCGACCTCCGCCAGGTAGGCCAGGGTCCGGTCGAGCTGGCTCTTGAGGTGGCGGACCCGCAACAAGCTCCTGATCCGGCAGAGCAGCTCGACCTTGTTCACCGGCTTGGTGAGGAAGTCGTCGGCCCCGGCCTGGACCCCGCGTTCGAAGTCCGACGGCTCGTTCAGCGCGGTCACCATCAGGACCAGCAGCTCGCGGGTCTCGGGCTCGGAGCGGAGCTTCTTGCAGACCTCGAAGCCGGAGAGGCGGGGCATCATCACGTCGAGCAGGATCAGGTCGGGGTGGAACTCGGCCACGGCGCGGAGGGTGTCCTCGCCGTCGACGGCCGTCCGGATCTCGCAATCGATCCCGCCGAGGTAGGCTTCGAGCAGCTCGACGTTCTGGAAGTTGTCGTCGGCGATCAGGATTTTCGGTGGTCCTTTGGGGAGATCCAAGGCGACGCCTCCTGGTTGTGGCCACCGGCTGCGCCCGAGATCCTCGATGATGCCGCGGCACGGTCGGGAGTCTGGCCAGGCTCGATCGGGCGGGGGTTCCGGTCCCGGTCCGCCCGATTCTAACCCGCGAGCCGTCACGCCGGAACCGGAATCACGCCCGCTCGGCCCCGGAAAGGCCGGGCGGCTCGCTTCCCGACCGGCGATTGGATGATTGCAATGATTTAGACGAGGGGTCGCTTGCTCTCCGCAATCGGCGGGGTAAAATAGGGAAATGGGAGTCTCTCACTCACGTGGGGTCACGTCCCGCCGGAGGCAACCCATCCCCACGCCTGGATGAGGAGGTCCGTCCGTGCCGCTACGCGAGATCGACCGTCACTTGCTCGATCGTTGCCTGGGCCACCAGCCGCGGGCCTGGAACGAATTCGTCGACCGGTACATGGGACTGATCTACCACGTCATCCACCACGTGGCCCACGCCCGGAGCGTCCCCCTGTCGGAGGCCGACATCGAGGACATCGCCGCCGAGATCTTCCTGGCGATCGTCGACGACGATTACCAGGTCCTCCGCCACTTCAAGGGGGAGAGCTCGTTGCCGACGTACCTGACCGTCGTCGCGCGCCGGGTCTGCGTCAAGGAGGTCGTCAAGCGGTTCCGCGAGGCCGAACTCGGCCACTCGACCGCCCATCGCGCCGTGGTCGAGGACGACGCCCGGGCCGAGACCGAGCCGGTCCTCGCCGCCGAGGAGGTCGAGCGGATGCTCGCCGGCCTCCCCGACCGCGAGGCCGACGTCGTCCGCCTCTACCACCTGAAGTATCTCAACTACCGCCAGATCGGCAAGCAGCTCGGCATCCCCGAGAACTCCGTCGGCCCGATCCTCGCCAAGGCCCGTCGCAACCTCAAGCGCATCGCCGAGCAGCGCAACGCAATCTGATCTCATCCCATAGACCACGACGGGCCCGCCGTCCCTCAAGCACGGGGGACGGTCGGGCCCGTCTCATTCCCATCCCGCCCCGGATCGGCCCGCGGGCCCCGATCCCAGATCGCGAACGCCGCCGCCCCGACCGCCAGCGACGCCAGCCCGTAGAGGATTGACGCCCGCGAGGTCGTGCCGAAGACCCAGAGCCAGCCCACCAGCGCCACGACGGCGGGCACGGGGTACAGGACCATCCGGAACGGCATCCGGGCCATCAGGTCGGGCCGCCTCCTCAGGTAGAAGACGGCGCCGACCTGGCCGACGAACTGGATCAAGATCCGCGACGTGAGCAGGGCCCCGATCACCGAGTCGACGTCCCCCAAGCAGGCGACGGCCGCCAGCGCGCCCAGGAGCAGGAGCGCCCGGTGCGGGAAGTCGCCGGTGGGGTGGGTCGCGGCCAGGCCCCGGAAGAAGTGGCCCGAGCGGGCCGCGGCGTAGGGAATCCGGCTGTAGCCGAGCAGCGCGGCGAAGCAGGCCGCCACGGCCGACCACATCACCAGCAGGCTGATCCCCTTCGCCGCGGCCGGCCCCCGGAGCCTGGCGATGAAGTCGCTGGCGATGTGCGGCGAGCCCATCGCCTCGCGCCAGGGGATCACGCCCAGGATTCCCAGGGTCATCGCCAGGTAGATCGCCGCGACGCTCGCCACCGAGATCGCGATCGAGCGGGGGATCACCCGCGCCGGGCCGACCACCTCGTCCCCCAGGTAGCAGACCTGGTAGTAGCCCAGGTACGAGTACATCGCCAGCCCGAGCGTCCCGCCCAGGCCGTAGACGAACGCGCCGTCGAGGTGCCAGGCCCCCTCGGGGAAGTCGAACGCCAGCGCCGGGTCGAAGCGGGCCAGCCCCTCGGCGATCACCCAGCCAACCGAGACGAGCATCCCGAGCCAGAGCACGATCATGAGCCGGCCCGCCGCCTCGATCCGCCGATACGCCAGCGCCACCAGGGCCGCCATCGCCCCCACCGCCAGGAGGTTCTTGCCCCGGAGCGTCCCCACGCCCGCCGATTGCCAGACGACCCTCATCAGCCCGGGCCAGACGTAGGCCGCATAGTCGGCGAACCCCAGCATCCCGCTCGCCAGCTCGAGCGGGCCGCTGAAGAGGAACTGCCAGACGAACAGGAATTTCAGCGCCCGCCCCATCCGCGACCGGCCGAAGATCGCGTCGAAGAAGTGGTACGTCCCGCCCGACCCCGGGAACGCCGCGGCCAGCTCGCTCCAGACCAGCCCGTCGGACACCGCCACCGCGGCCCCCACGACCCAGCCGAGCATCGCCTGCGGCCCCTCCAGCTTGCCGAACAGCAGCGGGATCGCGATGAACGGCCCGACGCCCACCATCATCGACATGTTCAGGCTGACCGCCTGCAACAGCCCCAGCCGCCGTTTCAGCATCTGCGATCGACCTCGACCGGGCCCCCGACAAGCCGCTCCGCAAGATCATAGTTCTACTGTCTCGGGCGATTGAAATCACCCAACCGTTATTGCACTATCAACTCCCATGACGGAGTTACCCGAGACGAGGGTCGATCATGGAACGGCGATATGAGCTTCCACTGCAACGGATGTTCGCCCAGGCCGAGGTCTCGCCCGAACTGATGCAGGGCCTCTTCGGGCGTCTCGAAAGCTTCGTCGAGCCTTTCGCCGCCTCGCTCCTCCAGCCTGAGCAACGGCGTCATGCCGCCGAATATCTCACCGGCCTGCTCTCCAAGCTACCGAGGAAGTCGGGCGAGGCGATCGCCTACCTTCATGATCGCCAGCGGCAGGGCCTGCAGGACTTCGTGAGCTCGATCCCCTGGGGACACAGACCCTTGCTCGACACGTTGGCCCGGCAGGTCGGCGAGGAACTCGGCGAACCCGACGCGGTCATCGTCTTTGACCCCTCGGGGTTCGCCAAGAAGGGGACCAAGTCGGTCGGCGTCATCCGGCAATGGTGCGGCCGGATGGGCAAGATCGAGAATTGCCAGGTCGGCGTCTCCATGGCCTACGTCTCCCGGAAAGAGCATAATCTCGTCGATACCCGTCGGTATCTTCCCAAGGAATGGGCGACCGACAAGGCTCGTCGCAAAGGGGCGGGCGTGCCCAAGCAGGTGAAGTCCCGGACCCGCCACCAACTCGCCCTGGAGATGCTCGAGGAGTGCGGCCAATCGCCGTCGCACTCCCGGGTCGCCGGGGACGACGAGATGGGCCGTCCCTCGGGTTTCCGGGGCAGATTACGCGATCGAGGCGGGCGTTACTTGCTCGGGGTGCCCTCGAACCTGCCGGTCTGAGACCGGGACGTACCGCCGCCGGAATACTCGGGACGCGGTGACCTGCCCCCGAATTCTGGTCCAGGGGTTATGAGAGTGCGGGATCGGGGATCGGCACGGCGTCAGCCGGGGGGAGCGAAGCGACCCCCGGCTT
>JAABUX010000220.1_pt1 | contig 99689 bp, 89 predicted proteins | sample 5561851 | NCBI WGS metagenome assembly JAABUX01 (sample SAMN10711883, study PRJNA513361) | rock metagenome | isolation source: Antarctica rocks | place: Antarctica: Victoria Land, Richard Nunatak red sandstone | collected 2016-01-03 | reverse complement strand
GGGATTGGGTACCATAAACGGAGAGACCTCCTTTTGGAAAATTGACAAATGTTCTTCCTAATTAGAGGTCTCTCTGTTCTTCTTTTGCTAGTTGCTTTCTAGTATCTCGTTGCGCATCTCGTGGGAATCGACGCTCTATTGACAACCTCATAGCTTGAGCTATGTTATTATTACTGTGCGTTTTCTCTAAATAGCCAAATCTATCAATAGAGGACTTCTACAAATGAATTAGTTGCGACCCTCTGACGGACTTCACAAGCCATTTAGCCCTACGGTAAATACGTAGTATACACAGGGCTAATGGCTGTTTCAAGTCCGTCAGGACTTCACAAGCCATTTAGCCATTTTGGTCCTATTAGCAATTCTATTTTTGAAAATAAGTTTCAAGTCCGTCAGGACTTCACAAGCCATTTAGCCCCAACGTCGCAAGCGCGACTGGGGAGTGGTTTTGGGGTTTCAATTCCTGACGGACTTCACAAGCCATTTAGCCATAGAAGGCTTGAATTCGTCCGATGGCTGATACGCAAGTTTCAATTCCTGACGGACTTCACAAGCCATTTAGCCTCCCAGGTGGAGTACGAAAAGAACCTGCGTTAACATGTTTCAATTCCTGACGGACTTCACAAGCCATTTAGCCAACGACTGGACGACATGGGATAACCTTGTAGATGGTGTTTCAATTCCTGACGGACTTCACAAGCCATTTAGCCACCCCACAGTGGTGGACTTCTGCTTGGAGCTTTTCTCCAGTTTCAATTCCTGACGGACTTCACAAGCCATTTAGCCTGATAATAACTGGCGATTATTAATTACTCAAATTCGTGTTTCAATTCCTGACGGACTTCACAAGCCATTTAGCCGACTCGTATTGCACAGGGTGCAGTACAATCTTAAAGGTTTCAATTCCTGACGGACTTCACAAGCCATTTAGCCTGCTGCCCTTTTAGTATAGCATGGGAAGCCAGTTTATGCAATAGTTTCCGAGGGTCTCTGTTTGAAGCCGTTTTTGAGAGGGAAAAATGAGCATGTCTTTTGGCGATATTGCCTTCAAGCCCCTTCCCATGCGCTCCGAGAGTCTCTGCTCAAAGAGACCACCACTGAGACTCTCGGAAAGCTGATCAATTCACACGATAAAGAGTATATCGTCAGCGGGCGGCTGCCCTCCGACCGTTTCCACGTTTCTCACACAGTTCGTACACAATGGATAGAAGCGTATACTGTCCTGCTGAGGTACTAGATGCTTCTCCAGTTTGGAGTGGAGAAGCACCAACTGCTTCCTTGTCAAGAAACATTCAAACAACGAATACTGCGTCCACTTGCCGTACCCTAGCAGAATGTCGTGGACCTTTGTACGCCTCTTATCATCGGGAATATCATAGGCAATCACATAGCACGTCGTCTGGTTCCTCGTCCCCGCTCGGTTTCTCATACGTTCTCTTTTCCCTCATGCCTCTCTATTTGACAAGCAATGGTGGGTATTCGTTCATTTCCCCCACGAGAACCTTGCCGAGCAACCGCGCTTGCAATTCCAAACAGCGTCGATAGGTTACGGTATAGCCGAAGAGGGGATGATGAATCTCTTCGTTCAGTCGCTCCTCAAAGTGTGTGAAGAAAACCTTGCGCCGTTCATCTTTAAGCCGATACGTTCCTAATTCGACCACGAAGTCATTCATCGTAATAATTCGCTTGTTGAGCAGCGTCAAGACCACCGAATCCACAATGATGGGTCGGAATTCTTCTACGAGGTCGAGGGCTAAGGAGGGACGACCATAGAAGGAACTATGCAAGTAGCCCACATAGTGATCGAAGCCCACCAGTTGTACCGCGCTCGCCACTTTGTTCGTGAGCAAAGAGTACCCAAAACTGAGCAACGCATTGACTGGATCAGTTGGAGGTCGCTTCACGCGTCCTGGAAAAGGCCACTGTTTGGAATCTATCAGCAGTGTGCCAAAGCAACGAAAGTAGGCCGCACTACCCACTCCTTCCATGCCTAGAATTGTTTCGAGGGGCGTGCCTGCAATGCTGTTCTCCCCACTTACCAGCGTATCAGGAACACGCATCTGCTCCAACGGTAGTGCTGTCAGTTGGTGTAACTGTGTCGCCATCTGCTCAATTGCTTGTCTCATCTCAGGGTTGGCTTGACGGCGGTTATAGCGTTGCAAGAGTGTGCGTTGATTCGAGAGCTTGCCAATCACGAAGCGTCGCGCCAGTTCACAGCGTTTGACCATATCTTGATGGGCGCGGTACTGCGCCAGACGCAAGGCCGCGTTCCTGGAAAATGAGGGTGAGAGGCGACCTTTGAACTGACCGTAATAGCCCAAAAAGGTAATCTCGATATTGCGTTCCAGTAGCAAATGTAGAGCCGAGGCTGTCAGCGTAACCTCACCCAGCACCACCACCTCATCTATCTTGATCAGTGGAATGTGTTCTTTGCGAGCAGGAACAGGCGCACCACCATCCTTTCCTCGCCTTTCAGGAATTTGCACCAGCAGTGAGTCCTCACCCTCGCGGCGCACAAGAGCATATTCTTCTGTGAGATCATATTTCACGCTCCTGTTCCATTCACTCAACGTACTCTTCATGCACTATTAAAAGAAGATTTCGGAGAAGATTGGAGAAAAAAGTGGTCAATGAGTACGAGGGCGTTCGCGAGAGAATGCCCTCGTACTCATTTGAATACTACAGTTGGTGTCTTTATCTTAGCGGTGAGTACGGGCGGTTTCGCGGATGATTTGCAGGTTGAGCAGCTCAGCGACCTCGTAGCTCGTCATGGGTCCGGCTTTTGGGCGTAGACGGATGAGGGTGGGGAAGTGACCCATGCGTCCGTGTAGTTCGGCGAGTAGGACAAAGGCGGCAGGGGCATACCCCGGTGGGTTGATGAGCAACGAGCGTGTCTGCCACTGCTCCGAGGTGAGGTGTACCGCATCGACGATGGCGCGTATCTGGTCTTCGAGCGGCTCGTTCTGGTCGATCTGGACGGGAATCGTGTGGATGTCGTCGATAGGGATGCCTGCGAACGACTCGATCTGCGCTTTGTGCGCGTCAGTGAGTGGGTGTGTGAAGTTGAGTATGAGCATTTCGATTTCCCTTTCCTCAGTCTCCTGGATACAAGCTTTTGGTGTCCTGGATACGCGCCTGTGCATGCTCTTTGAACCAGCGTTGGCTAGGATACGCATAGGTTACGGATGGGTCGGGACGCCATTGCCAGATACGATGCAGGTTTTGTAGCGATGGTAGCGTACTGAAACGTTGCCAGTGTTCATGAATGTGCGAGTCCTCGAGCGAGGCCATCTGCTCATACACTAAATTGGTTGTTTGGTCCAGATCGTATTTCGATATGCCACGACCAAAACGAAAATTGGTGTAGCGTTTTGTGTAGTCCACTAGCGCGAGTTCGATTGCGTCAATGCGAACGGTGCCGAGGCCAATTGGCTTGCCATACCCAATTTTGTGTCGCATATCAGGATGTAGTGCAATGGCGAGCATGAGAGCGGCGAACTCATCGGCTTCCAGGTTGGTGAAGTCGATACGAGCCGAAAACTCTGTGCCACTAGCAAGCGGCTCGATATACTGATTACGATATTCTCCTGGTTTACTGCGTATTTCTAGCAGACGATTCTCGATGCGCGGTTCCTCATCGTGATGAAAGTAGAACTTCCGACCCGCAATATAACGTCTTTGAGAATCGAGATAGAAGGCCGTATGGCGCGGTTTGGGACTATCCAGCACAGCAGTATAGATCGGTTTATAGTAGTGAAGGCTGTCTTCATAGACCAATGCATCACCAATATTCACCTTGCCAAGAAACACGCCCCCATTGCTTTGACCAGATTGCATCATTCCGAAGAGGCGACAGGAGATACAGAGCGCGGTGTTGTCCTGGCAGTATGCAAACGCTGGCGGCACAGGATTTTGCGTATACTCGCGCGGCACACGAAACACGCCAAGACAACCACTACATAGCGTCTCGACAACGGTTCGTAGCACGCCTTTGAGCGATGTACCAGGAATGATATACATACCATCCTTCCTATAGATGTGTTCCGCAGGCTTATCGGGGTTTTGCATCGGAGATGTTTGCTGCGACGAGTCGATATAAGGGATAAACAACGGCGTCTCCGCCTTGATATACAAGTTGAGATAGCCAGAGTAGAGCTTCTCAGGATGTCCCTTATCTGGTGCAAGCACGTTATGCCACACTGGTTTGCGTCGCTGTGGCGGACGCGCCGTATCTATCGGTACAAAGTCGTAGGGATTCATGCGCGATTTTCCTCCTGTTATTTCTCTTGTTTTGACTTTTCAAAAGGCTCTAAAGACTTGCAACGATAGGCTACATTCAGTCCGGTTGACTGGTCGATATATTCGTGCATGACCAGTTGTACGCGCTCCGCGTCTTTTATAGTATCTAGTAGGGGATAGCGTAGCAGACGAGGAATACGAATCTCGGCGAAATCACCCTCCTGTGCCACAGGCTTAATAGGTTCTAGTTGCTTCCCTTTGAGCCTCGCCCCAAACAGAAGGTATGCTCTGTCATCTATAATCTGATACGTATCCAGGGCGGTTTCATCTATTTTTGGAAGTTCGGGCTTGTATTCTTTATGCCCTGTGTACACTATGTGTACCTGTGCTTGTTGCCGCTCCCACCGTAGCTCGCCTAGCTCATGAAAGATGCGTCCCGACGTGTAGGGCGTGAAATCGAAGTCGGCATCGAAGGATGCGAAGTGCAATAATTTCTGGCGTTCATCCAACTCAATAACGTGACGTGGCTGCGACTCTAATAGCATGAGCGTAGTGCCCGATGGAATGCGATAAGTTTTCAGAAACGGGGCGAAATCCGTTTCCTGTAGAGTTGCTGCGAAGAGCAACTCGCCAATAGCCAGCTTTGCTTGGGTCATCGCTGGCTCCTTTGCGACACTGGCGCACCTACCCATGTCTGTATACGTTCCACAAAGACATCAATGCACTGTTCTTTGAGGCTTTTTAATGCATCACCCTTGAAGGTTCGTGTATAGCGCACGCCGCTTTTTTTATGTTCTACAGAAAATGATAATGGAAGGAGGTCATTGCTAGACGTACCATAGGTAGCCGCCTCATTGCCAAGCAGGTGTCCGAGACCCCATAGCGCGTCGTCTGGTTCGGTCTGTTTGCCTGTACGGGCAGTACTGAGCTTAACACCCCCCTGATACGACCCCTCTTGCTTTTCGCTAATAGAAGCTTTGACCTTGCCCAGTCCACGCGAGCGACCAGAGCCGATACGAATCAATTCATCCTCCATATCCTGAATAATCACGAAGAGCATGCCAAGCTGCCAGATTTCATAGTTGCGAAGATGAATGGCTGTAGTAAATGTCGTTCCCTCTGTCACCGCTTCGAGGTCGAATTTCGCGCCACCGTTGGTGCCGCCTGTCAGTCTGTCGATGGCGATACCATCACGATGCTCGATCAACGACTCGCGCCCAACCGAGCCAGCGGGCAAGTAGGCATCCTCGACAGCGATGCGGCTACCGAACGAGGTTGAGCCAAAGAGACGACAGGTGGGGCATGAGTCAGCGTATATCTCGTATACAGGTGTTTCATTGTTGAAGCGTGTTCCACACGAAACACGGTAGAGGTGCCTATCGTCGCGCACATCTCTATCATTCGGGCGTGAAAGTGGGTTGCAGGCGACCTGCGGCTGAATGCTATTGACCACCTTTTCGATATGACTGCGAAAGATGCCTTTGAGTGTACTCCCAGGAAGAAAAACCTCCAGTTGCCCGTTACGATTCGTCAGCACAGGAGCCATGTCCGCGCCAATCACGGTTGCGGAGCCAGATTTGACGAGTAACGGTCCCATTGTAGTGATATCGAGGCGTAACTGTGCCTCGTTGACCAACGCTTTTAACATGCTTTCCGCTCCTCTATTGCTTGCTCGCTGGCGCGTCCATTGCGTCAAACAGTTTATTGATGTGTTCGTTGAAAAATTCCTGCGTATCCGTTACTCTGTCAAGACCGTCGCCCTTCTCGCCACTCCCATTTTTTTCGCGCAGCAGATAGCGTTTCAGGCGTTGCTTGCGCTCCCCATCGGTCAGTTCCATGTAGCGAATTTGTAGGTCGTTGAGAATACACGCGCCGAGGCCACGCGAACGTAAGCCGCCAACACCGCCAAAACCGTTCACAAACTCACCTAGCCCAATACTGATAAGCTGTAAGTCCTGCTCCGTTGCGTTCTCGATTATCAGGCGGAGCGCGAAAACGGTTGTGGATGGTACCACCTCGAAGTCGTATTTCGCGCCGGGCTTCGCCGTCTCGCTGTCGCGGTCAATGGCGACGCCATCGCGTATCTGTGTGCTACCACTCCACTCGTCGTTAATCAGGTAGAGGTCATTGACGGTGATGCGTGCGGCGGCATAGGGCGAGCCAAAGAGTTGGCAGGTCTGGCAAAGTTGTTGCCGCGCCTTGTCTAAAATTTCGTCGTTATTAGGGTGAGCGCGGCGTTCTTCAACAATCTCGCGCTGACGAGCGGTTGGACACGATTCACTTGATACATCTTTGGTTGGTAGTCCACACGAATGAAGCAGGTCGGTATGAAGGCTTGCCACCATCTTTTCTATTGTGCTACGGAGCGTGCCTTTGAAACTTGATCCGGGGATGAAGGGTAGTCCCTCCGGCGTTAGCACAACAGGACTATCTGTGTAGCTGAGCGATGCCTTGCCGCCGCCGATATGTAGCCCCGTTCTCATCTCTAGCTTGCCCTCGAAAACATAGCGATTCCGTAACTCGTAGCGCAAAGGCTGATTTGTTGTCGCGTTTTGTGTCATTGTGTTATGCCCTCCCCTGTCATATTCCTGGACCACGATTATTTCCTTGTGGCCTACCCTGATTGTCCCTATTGTCACCCTCAGTATTTTGAAAAGCTCTCAAGGCGCCCTTATAGGCGTTCTCCGCCAGGAGATGCTGAATAAATTCACGGGCGACCAGCATATAGAGTACCTGTACGTCCTCTGGTAGCGGTTGCACTGACCGCGCCTTCAAGATAGCTCGTGCGTAATTCTCTAACTGCTTGAGCCTAATGCTAAGGTCTTTGTAGAATTTTGGAATATGCTCGTCGCCATGTTGTCCTTTTATGTTGACCATCGACGAACTCTGTAAGTCGGATGTAGGTATTTGCCAGCGAGACGTTGAGCAGACCGTTGATTTGCGTTGCTGGTAGTGGCTTGCCGACACTACGCATGAACTCGACGGCTTGCTGATACAGTTCCGTATCACTCAAGAGCCGTATCTTCTCTTGCTCCTGCGGAGTTATCATCTTCTTGCCGCTTCCTCTTGCGAAGTAACCTGATACTCATATTGCACAACGATCTGGCGAATCAACTGACGAATGAGTTCAAGATAGGCATTGCGCCGCTCTTGCTTGCTATCTTCATTCGTGATAGTGATAAAACCGCCGCTGCAAACGCTTTCAAGATATGGCTCAAGACCGCTCTCGATGTACGTCTTCAAGCTTTCGCCGAAGCGTTCTCTCTTCTCTCCCACTTGAATCTGCCAGCCTTTTTGACGTGCGGTCTGTTTTTTGATGTAGTCCAGGACATCAGTTGCTTTCAGCGTCGTCTCGGCCATGTTTTCCAGTCCGGTCATCTGTGCCCGATGGCGGCTTTTGCGATCTCGCCCCTGCTCTTCTCGAAAGGAGAGTGCGGCAAGCATACCCAGATGTTGAGACGCCTGATAGAATTCCTCAGACCCAGCTTCTTTGTTGACTCGTATGATAAGCTCTACACGTTTTTTCATGCCTGTTCTCTTTCTAAATGAAAAGGGTCGGAGAACGAAAGGCGTCCAAACCCTTCCGCACGGCGACGTCCAATACCTTGTTCTTCGGTTGTTCGTAGTGCCTGTATGAAATCGTCATCTGGTTTTTGCTTACAGGCGAAAAGGAAGGTAGAACCCATTTCCAGCGCATAATCATGGGAGCGAGGCGTTCCCCATAGTTCGTTCCAGCCTGTAACTCGTTGCGTCCCCACCGATTGATAGACACGCTCAAAGCTATAGCTTGAAGGTAGCCCTAATAACGCTGGAAGCGTATCCGCGTCTACGGTCTTCTGATAGCGCAGGAAAGAGTCGCAGAGAATTGTCGGTGCTTGTAGCGTAAGAGCAAAGTAAAAGGGGGCGCGTTGCTGTATGCCAAAGGTAAGTGCTTGTTGCTGCATTGCGTCATCGAAGCGACGTAATTTGTCGATGAAATCTGTTGGTTTGCTTACTAAGACATCTTCAAGCTTCAGACTCACGCGTCCCAACCCTCGTGTACGTCCCGTCCCTAAGCGAACAACGTTCTCATACTTTGGATTTTCAACGTCTGCCATTTCAACAAAACTTTTGAAATCCTGAGCGAGTTCATCGGGAAGTAGCACCTCACCCCAGAAGCGCGTCTGCTCATCGAAGACCTCACGGTTGTACAGAATGCGCTCTTCCATAATACCCCATTCGCGGTTAATACCTGTGCGTGTTTGGAGCCGCGTATTGGTATCAGCCATGCCACGCAGATACCTTTCCCTTCTATCGCGTATATAGTAGCCGCCGATATGATCCATTGTTTGTCCACAAGGGGCGTTGTTATATTTTCCCTGCTTATAGGTACACTCCTCATGTTCATGAAATGGTGTTAGCAAAGTGGGGATAGCGGCTTGCGTGTGCTCCAATAAAGCGAAGGCCCCCCAATCAAGCAAGGTATCGCGAACGCCGTGTCGCTCATCGACATTCTCTTCATGCGGCAATGGCAGAAAGCCAGAGAAGCGTTTGCATGTCTGAGCAGTCCTGGGAAGAGGCAACACGGGCTGATTCGATCTTTGAAAACGGTTTTGCTTAAAGCTGGCAGGATAGAGATGAGGAAAGTATACCTGCTCTGAGAGAAAGAAGCGTGCAAATTCATCCTGATTTTTCGGTCGTAGCATGAGATGAGCGGCGGCAAGACTACCGAGTAGCGTTGCTCCAGGAATAGAGTGTGTTGTCGCCACGCCGCCTTCGGCCTGATCGGAGCGTATCGCCAGTGGAGAGAGGGCGGTCATGCTTAGAGAGAAGCGTTTCATGCATTGCCTCCCTCGTCTGGATAGGTATTGAGTGCGTCGTCCAGTTGCTCTATCCAGGAAGGCCACTGCTCTGTACAAATTTTCCCTTCAAGCCATAAGCCGGTAATAGTGCATCGGCACTGTCCCTTGCCCGTCGATTTGTTGCCACCAAGCCGTTCAAGCATAAGCAGACCCGCAAGCAGCACTAAGAGCGAGTAGGTCGGCGTTGGCATATTCATTTCATCGCTTTGTGCCGCTCGCAGTATATCGACAGGAGTACAATCGAGCGACCCTTTGATCTTTCCTAGAAAGACATGATCGCGCGTACCAAACTCGCTCGTGTAAAGAGCCTCGTTTGCCGCTGTGTGCGTCACGCGGTCTATACGCACCTGTGTCGCAACACTCGTTTGCATATCCTTCCATTCTTTGTACGCCTTCCAATCTTCGTACTTCTTCTTTTCGCGCTCATCGAACACAGCATCGTCGAAGCGCAAACCGCCAGGAAAGAGCGGCGAACCAAAGATGCGCGTGATAAGTGATGGAGCTTTGCCAAATTGCGCCAGTGCAGCATAGGCATCGTGTGGGCTAGCGATCTGTATATCCGGCAGGTAAAAGCGACACAATTGTTCGCAATGTTCGCGCAGTACGCCTTTGAAAGTCGAAGCTGGCACATAGAGATAACCACCTGCATCGCGAATAACCGTGCGGTCAATCTGCCCTGCGGTAACACCAGTGCCAAGATGAAATGGTGCATCGAAGCGCAGTTCGTAGTCTATTTGAACAAGCATATCCTGTTGTACCCTTTCTATGACAGAACAAAATCATAGAGTTCAATAAAATCGAGCAGTGGTGTACGGTACACGCTCTGGCTCTCGTTATTCTCGGCTCCGTCAAGAAACCAGGGGAAGAGCGGCCCCATATCCTTTTGCCGCTTTGTCGAGCGCGTATCGAAGTGCAGTACCATATCCTTCATGAAGTCGCGCTCATCTTTGCGCCAGTTGCGTAACAGGGCAAGAGCCTCGACAATAGAGGTGGTCTGGTCTAACTTCAGAATAGCCTCACGCAACTGGTGAAGTTTCGTGCGTCCCAGCCGCTTTTGATTGCCTTGTTGCAACTGCTCTATGAGCCAGTTGAGATCCGACAGTGCATAAGGGCGAAGTGTCGCGTAAAACTCATTTTTGTTACCGCCTTCTGGCTCGCGATGCATTTCGCTATACTGCTTTTGATAGCCTAAACTGGTATTGCCTGTCACTACGACGAAGTTGACGCGTGTTTTATCTTGCTTATCGTCGTTAGAGTTTGAGTTGGTGCCTTTTTGCAGTTTTGCCCCCGACTTCTTCGCAGCCTTTAGCGTCTCATCAACGAGAGAGTAGAGCAGTGCGAAGGGGTATTTCACAGGCGCTAGGACGGCGCCAATGGATAAAGTTTCTCCTGTGGTCTTATGAAACGAGTCTCCGAGCGTTTGTGCAACCTGCATCGCCTTATCAGCAGGTGTGACCAGCACAATATCGTCGCCGCCGATAAGGAGAACATCAAAGGGAAACGTCTTTCCTTTTGCTCCTTGCAAGGGGAGATGCGTAGTAATTGCCTGTCCCATAGTGGCAAAGACGGCATCATCGATCTTTTCTGCGAACTCTCGTAATTTCTGTAGCGATGGTTGTTTTTCCATAGCCTTGCCCATACCGTTCGCATCTGCGTAAATTAGCCCCAGGTACTCTTTGCCGTGCGTAAACCCCCGAAAGTCGTTGAAGTCTTGTGGACGTTGCGGAATCGACCCATCTGAAGGCAGGTAGTCATTCCCCAAAGAGCGTATTATGCGTCCCCAGAGCGTTTCATTCGGCAGGTCTGCTTTTCGTCTGATGCGAAGCATCATCTTCACATCCTTATCTTCTTCGCGCTTCCCCATGCATCGTCGGCAATAGAACCCTTCGTCACCTGGGTCTTCGGAGTCGCGCCATACATCCTGTGCATAGGCATCGCCGCACGAATCACAGGTACTCAACAATGGATGTGAGGGGAGCGCAATGGATGTCGGTTCTGTATAAGCCTGTTTCACCTCTTGCGCCGTTCCATCCATAGAAAGGCTATCTTTCGCCATACGCAGGCGCAAACGGAGCAATTTCAAGACATCAGACATCATGACGTTGCCACCCAAATCTTCATCGGTCATAATATTCTTTACAGAATAATCAGGAATATGTTGAATAGCATAGGTGATAGATGCTCCGCCGCCAGTCTGCTCATGATAGAGCCTTTGTACCGCCTTGCCAATCTCCTCCGCCTTATCTGAGTCAACCACGAAAAGTGCAGAGCCGCCATATGCATAGACTTCAATCATATTCCTGAATTTTTTTGCCTCGTTAACCGTTTCATTCCGGTTGAGTTTGTCAAGGAGAGAGCTTGCCCCCCGAATCTCTTTGAGTTTGTTTGTGCCAAAGACATAGCTCTTGATATGGTTGGTATCGAATGCAATTAACGATTGGGACACTATTGTTCCCCTTTCCACTCATACATTTCTCTTATTGCTCACTATAGTAGCATGTTTTCGCATGAGATACATTCAAAGTAATTGCCAATTTTCTCGAATTAGTTTGGATGTCTTTTTGCCCTCCATAGGATATACTTCACTTATCAGCGAAGTAGTCAGCAAACTTTTCCTGAACAAAACGATAGTCCAGGCGTATGTTTTCCGGTACGTCCCAGGTATTACGGCACTCGCGGTAAATCTTGTTTGTGTAGTAGCTGACTGTTGAAGGATCAAGATGTAATATATCAGCGACATCATGGGGGTGATGTCCCTGCGCGATAGCCTGAACAATCTCACGAGATCGGTCTTTTAGCGCATTCATAACTTGCTGGCAGTGCCTCTGATCCTCGGCCTTTTGTTGTTCGCGCTGGGTTTTAATAGTGTCGGAGGGTGTATGATTGAGCATCATAGCAAAAAACGGCTGGGCGGCACGCGCGAAGGGTACAGAGATGAGGCGACGTCCATCTTGCGCCGTAACATGCATGGCACCGCTTTTATCGACGCGCTCTTTGACAGGCTCAGGCGTGTACAGGTGTAAAAGCTCATCGGGTGTATCGAAATATAACAGGGCGGCTGAGAACGAAAGGAAGGTCATCAAGCGGCGACCAGCAGAGATCGAGAAATGAATGATGCGCTGTTGCCGCTTGAGGTCACGAATAAGCTCACCAATAGTGTCGAGGGCACCGTTCGCGGTTGCCTCATCGACAATATCATCAATGATGGTATTGTAATGACTGAGGAGTTGCTGGCGAAAATGAATGGTCAACGTCTGCCCCTCGAAGCTATAGGAGTCGCCGACGAACTCGGCTTGAAGCCGTTCAAGCGATTGTTGAATACGCGGTGAGGCGGCAGGATATAGCACAATCACCTCGGAGACGGGAACGCCTTGTTGCAGAAGCATGTCGAGCGTGAAGGTTACAATCTGTGGCTTTCCACCCAGCGTGGCAACCAGCGTATGCTTATAGCCGTTATATGCGTTGTCCCTTTGCATTACTCTCTCATTTCCCTGTCTAACACAAACTACTTTTCCAAAGGAGCAGATACATGGTCAATCTACCTAGTGACATTATTCCTTCGGCATCATATCCAGCCATTCTCATTGGCGGACCGCCACATGCGGGTAAATCAGTCCTTACATATAATTTGACGCGTGAGCTACGCCGTCTCAAAATTCCTCATTTTGTGTTTCGTGCAAGTACGGATGGCGAAGGCGATTGGTACTTGAGCGATGAATTTGAGTCGGCAGTGTTTGAAATCCGTGAAATTCGTAAAATTCGTGACCAAACTCGTGAGCAAAATAAAATAGATTGGTTTAAAACGTTTAGCGAAACTATCTGTCCTGCCCTTGCAAAGCGTCAACTTCCCTTGCTTGTCGATTTAGGTGGTAAGCCGCAAGATACGGATACCTGCATCTTTGAGATCTGTACTCACTCCATTCTGCTGCTCAGAGATGACAAACCAGACGACACTAAAATATGGCATCACTATACTACCAAGAACGGGCTAGAACCCATTGCAGAACTATACTCACAGTTATCTAAGGGCGGAGGGAAACCCCTGCTTACTGCCAAACAACCGATCCTTACAGGTACCATCATAGATTTGCTGCGAGAAGGACGCATATCCTCACGTATGGGCGAGAGTGTGTTCAAGGAACTATTCGATAGCGTTGTTGCCATTTTTAGCAAGTACACACGCGAACAAATAGATGCTTCCCATTGCAAACTCGCACCAATACAGCCTGTGATAAATCTCGAACATGAACCGTACAGAGTAGCTCCTGATCCTAACAAATGGATATCAGACGACTTACAGGACTTGCCTGCGTTAGTACCTCCGCAAGCCGCGATAGCGGTCTATGGACGCGCCCCCAACTGGGTCTATACCGCCCTAGCAGTGCATGCATATCCAGCACCATTTCACCAATTCGACGCTTGTCTGGGCTGGGTGAAGCCACAGCCACTACAAATCTTGCATCAATCCGATACAACTGCGAGTTCTTATGAGCAGCCGCAAGATGATCCCAATAAAACTGTAGAGATAAAAGCGATGCGAGAAAATAATAGTTTTGTCGTTCGTGTTCGTCCTATCTACTACTATCTCGACTACCACGAGGCTCATCAACTTGCCTTTCCAGAGCCACCAGCCAACATGGGTGTGATTATAAGCGGAAAAATTCCTTTCTGGTTGTTTACCTCGATAGCCCGTCTTTATGCTGATAGAAATGTGCCGTGGATTGCCGTGAACGATGCTTCAAGTAACGAACCTGTCGTTGTCTATTCGAGCATGCCCTCTCATCCTATCGGTAGAACGTTGCCAAAAATTACGTAGGAACCGATTTATCACGTCCTTGTCCCCATTGATCACGTTTTTATCTATTGAATACGTCCCTCAACGCTCGTTCCCATTGTGTGTCGAGACGAGGACGTGATAAATCGATCCCTACCGACATTCCTTGTACAATTGGGCACTGAGGGATAGTATATACTATGATGAGCTATATTGCGAGACTATAGGTCGAAAATGCTATTATCTCTTAGTAGAATGGATGGTACCCTGTGAACAACCAGCAATCCTCTTTAGATGGAGCGCAACCATCTTCACCTGTGCGCCCTACGTGGCGCACAGAGCCGGAGATTGATGTCGAGCGACAACAGTTTTTACGCCAGTGCCTGTCCATCGTGCCCGATTTTCAGCGCGGCCTCTACCCTTTCAAGGAGTTGCGCCTGACACGTGCCGATGTTGAATGGCTGCTCGCAACGCACGAGCAGGGGCGTGGTCCGGTCGATTGGAGCAACGTATCACAGCGAGAACGACAGGGAATCGACCTGCGTGGGGCGGACCTGCGCCGCGTCAACCTGCGTGGCTTGCCACTCGCCTGTCTGCGCGGCGGTCTCACACAGGAAGAATGGGTTGCCACGACGCTCGAACAACGGGCACAGGCAGGTGTGCATTTGGAACATGCAGACCTGAGCGAGGCACACCTGGAAGGAGCATTGTTGCGTGGAGCGTTCCTGCTGAACGCCTCGCTGCGCCTGACATACATGGAGAAGGCGACGCTCTTTCAGGCGCACCTGGAGCGAGCATATCTCCGCAAGGCGCATCTGGAAGGGGCGAACATGATGTATACGTCCCTTGAAGGGACGTATCTCCGCAAAGCGTGGCTCACAGGGGCAGACCTGCGCCATACCCTCTGCGACGATGCCACCACGCTCGAAAAGGTCGCACTGCACGACGGACAATGGGGCTGTGTGCGGCTAGCCGATGTACACTGGAATGATTGCAACCTCGCGCTCCTTGACTGGCGGCGCATGGTACCACTCGGCGATGAGACACTGGCACGCGCTCTGTCGATACAGGATGATAGCAAGAAACCGCTTCGGGACAAACAGCGTCACCTCGACACCTATCATGCTGCCGCACGTGCGAACCGTCAACTCGCCAACGCGATGCGAGCGCAGGGCATGAACGAGGAGGCGGTTCCCTTCGCCTATCGTGCCCAGATGTTGCAACGTGCGCTTCTCTGGCGTTACCTGCTCTGGGGAACCGACATCTTCTTCGAGGAACAGACTCTGCACACAGGCATCCGCCGCGTAGGACACACCGTATTGGAGAGGATACGCACAGGGGCCTCCTATCTCTTCTCCTGGTTTCTTGATATCCTGGCTGGCTATGGCTACAGACCCGAACGCAGTGTGGGCATCTACGTGTTGACAGTACTCGTCTTCACAATCATCTACCTGTTTGCAGGTAAACTCCCATTCAATGAAGCCCTTGTCTTTAGCGTGACCGCGTTTCATGGGCGCGGCTTCCTGCCCGGCCCGTTCAAGCTTGACAGTCCGGTCACGGCCCTTGCAGCGTTCGAGGCAGTGATTGGCCTCTTCATTGAAATCAGCTTCATTGCCACGTTCACACAACGCTTCTTTGGGAGGTAAAGAGCGGTTTTCATGAAATGAAAGAAACGAACAAGCGACCACAAGGATAGGGAACTGGGCGACCACAAGGATAGGGAACTGGGCGACTACAAGGGTCGCACCCTACTATACAGAACGGGTCTCGATGGTAGAACACGTATAGTAGGGTGCGACCCTTGTGGTCGCCCGTCCGTTTCTATACGTGCGCGTCCCATGCCCATGGAGGTCTTGTAGCCAATGCCGCTATAAAAGGCCAATTGTGCCAGTAGCCAGAGTTGTTGCCGTAACGACAGTGGCGATTCCTGGCCGCCATCGCCATCTTCGTTCGCCGCTGGCAGCGAGGATGGCATGTGTTCACGAAGAGCATAGGTGCAGCGACCAAGAAAGCCAGCCTGTATATGTGTGGTGAAATGAATACGATGCGGTTGCAGGTCGTAATCGCTGATGATGACGCCATCTTGTAGCGCATAGTCTTCTATAGCCTGACGCTGCACCAGCCCAACCAGTTCGGGTGGAGCAATCTCTTCCCAGCGTCTGGCAAGATTGATAAAGACATAGGAGGGCAGTGGTAGCAGGGCATGATGTGTACCATAGCCAGAGCGAGTACTGGTGCGGCTAAAAGTGGTCAGGGATGAGAACTCAAGTGTCAACTGCTGTAGAGCCTTGCCGCGTAACGTTTGCACCTGCTCCACCAGCGTTGTCAACGAGGTGAAGCCACACTGACTGGAGGGATGCGTGGGCGTCAAAATCACCTCTTCAAGGGTGAAACGCTGCTTGCCGAGTTGCAAAAAGTGAGAGGAAGCCTGTTGCGGGTTGGGATAATAATTCATAAGAGCTTCGTGTAACAGGGGAAACAACTCACCGAGTAAGAGTGTCACGCGAATGAAATAGGTTTTTTGTGGGTCAAGAGGCAGATGGACATTTTCGCGCTCGGCCACCATCATCCGTTGTGGTGGCAACTCGAATTGCAGGCTCGAACAGGTAAAGAGGCGAAGCTTATTGCCATCGTGCAACCATGCTGAGACATCAGGTGCCGTTTCGCGCAACCAGCGCAGGAACGCGCCATGCACCAACTCACCCGAAAAGGCCATCAACGTCCCTGACTGTATGGGACGCAACCGCAACAAAAACGCATAGAGCCGCATCGGAGCTGCTTCCGACACTCTGTTCTCTCGACTCACCATACAAACCCTCATCTTCACAAAATACAAACCCTCTATCGGATAACGAGGAGTATATCATATTCTCCCCTCTTAACAGAAGGGAGCCTACCATAAGTAAACTCATGTGTTACCGCGAATGTCGAAACTCCACAGCACTCACGCTCAGATGCTCGCAAAAAAGAGAAATCAAAATATTATGTCACATGCCTTTACTGATATCTTTGTTGTGCGATCTGCTCACGTTGCTCGTGTATATAAAGGATGGAAACCTGCTCTTGCTTCATAAGTCATCTCCAAAGAGGAATAAACGTATTGAATAAACACATTTTAATGTAGAGAATGAAAAAACGAAAGGGGACAGGATGACTTCTACAAACATCAAACTCTATGGTACCGATTGGTGTAGCGATTGCAAGCGTAGCAAGAAATTTTTAGGCGAGCAGCGTATACGCTACGAATATATCAATATTGAGGATAATCAGGAGGGGCAGGCGTTTGTGCAGAAGGTTCAGCAGGGGGGCATGAGTATCCCAACCATAGTGTTCGACGATGGTTCTGTACTCATAGAACCGTCGAACGCGGAACTGGCGGCAAAGCTTGGGCTGGACACAAAGGCAAAGTGCGATTTTTATGATTTGATTGTGGTTGGTGGCGGTCCCACGGCACTTACTACCGCTATTTATGCGGCGCGTGATGGTTATGATGTGCTGGTGATAGAGCGTAGTGGTCTCGGCGGACAAGCTGGCATTACCGAGCAACTCGATAACTATCCTGGCTTTCCAGTGGGGGTTACAGGCGCAGAGTTCGCGGAACGCGTGATCGAGCAGGCGAAACGTTTTGGCGTTGAACTGATTTCGGCGCAGAACGTTGTGCATGTGGGTAATGACGAGGATGCCCATTTCGTTGAGGTTGATAATGGCAACAAGTACCGGGGCAACGCTATTCTACTCGCGACTGGCTCCGTGTACAAGCGACTTGGTGTGCCAGGGGAAGAAGACTTCATTGGTGCGGGTGTTCATTTCTGTGCCACCTGTGATGGGCCATTTTACAAAGGGCGAGATGTGATGGTCATTGGCGGTGGCAATAGTGCCGTCGAGGAGTCGGCGTTTCTGACACGCTTTAGCCCACATGTTAACATTCTAGTGCGCGGTGAGAAACTTACCGCGAGCAAGCTTGCGTCAGAGAAAGCTCTGCACACTCCAAGCATGCAGGTAGATTTCAATACTGAGGTCGTTGAGTTCAAAGGCGAACATCATCGTCTGAAAACGGTCGTTGTGAGGGACAACAAGACGCATGAGACGAAAGAACTGCATCCAGCAGGTGTTTTTGTGTTTGTTGGTTTATCGCCCAATAGCGAACCATTCAAAGATGTTGCTGAACTCGATGCACAGGGCTTTGTGATAACGGGAATGGATTTTCAGACGAAGACGCCAGGGATTTTTGCCGCTGGCGATGTACGTGCAGGCAGTACCAAGCAGCTTGTGAGCGCGGCTGGTGAAGGTGCTGCCGCGTGGCACGGCATTCGTGAGCATTTAGCAGGCCATGCTGAAAAGTAACATGTTGCTGAAAGAATGCAAGGGATAGCTGCCAGCAAATTTGCTGGCAGCTATCCCTTGCATTCTTTCTTGTAAAGCCATATCCTTGTATAATAGTCTCGGCGAATAGCAGTTTATTTTCTAACGGGAATGAAAGGGTACAGTTTTCATGGCTGAGCCAGTGCAAAGAACAGATCAAGAACGTATGGATGCACCACCGCATATTGAAGGAAGTCAATCAACCTTTATCGATTACACGCTCCGCTTTACTGGTGCCCCGAGTCTTGGACAGTTGGTGGCTGTCGCGGTAGCGGCAGCGGTCTACACTATTCTATCGTGGTTAGCAATTATCGCCTTGCCTTCGGGCGTGCCTGTTGTTTCAGCGGTATTTCTCGCAATTGGCTTCGGTATCCCGTTTGCCATCTGGTTCGGTGGCTGGGGCTTTGTGATTGCCTATATCGGTAACTTTGTAGGTGCTGGTCTGCTTGCGCCACTGCCATTGCCTATCGCGCTCTGGTTTGGTACAGTTGATCTGATACAACTTGGTGTACCGATGATTTTGTATCGCACACTGGCGAAACGCTTTGGTGTGAGTCCGATTGGAAAAGATGTATACACGGTACGTGGTTTTATCTTTTTTATTGTGTGTGCTGTCTTGCCGAATAACATCATTGGTGGTCTCTATGGCAACTATATTCTAGTCCAGACTGGTGTTACAACCCCGAACACCTTTTTGTTTGGCTGGTTTGCGTGGTCACTCTCGAACGTCATTGTGACATTGATTATTGGTTCGGTTCTGCTAAAAACGTTGGGACCTGTTGTCGAACGTTTTGGCCTGACTGTGCGTAATGCATTGAGCTAACAAGAACCTTTTACACTGAGTGCTTCTACCCATTGTGTGGTAGTGATCAGCGCTGGAAAATCAGGGTATTTTATACGCAAACGTGCTGTCAAGGCTGCACTTGCTGGCGGACGTAGTCCTGTGTACTGTAATACCTTTTGTGTCGTAAATAGCTCTTCAGGTGTGCCCATAAAAGAGACTTGTCCGGCACGAAAGGCCACTACACGCTGACAATATTCCGCCACAAGCGTCATATCATGAGTAATGATGACAACGGTTTTGCCCTGTTGTTGCAGTGCGCGTAGCAGGTGCATAATCTCTGTGATAGAGCGATAATCCTGGCCTGTTGTTGGTTCATCCACAATGACGATCTCTGATCCTAACGCAAGCACTGCCGCCACTGCCAGCCGTTGCCTCTGTCCCTTGCTGAGGAAAAGAGGGTCTTCATTCCGAATATCCGTCAAGTTCACGGCCTCTAAGGTTGAATTTATGACCTTTTGTCGTTGTGCAGAGGGCATCCCTAGATGCTTCAAGCCGTATTCGATTTCGTCGCTTACTGAGCGGCAGAAGAGTTGATGGTCAGGATTTTGAAAAACATAGCTAACCGAGAGCGGAAGACGCTTGCGTACACGTTTTGATGTTACGTCTTGTCCCAACACTTGCATTTGCCCAGAGGAGAGGTGATAGATGCCTGCAAGTAGCTTCGCAAAAGTTGTTTTGCCGCTGCCATTAGGTCCTACAAGCGCGAGCATTTCACCTCGATAGAGCGTGAAGTCAATGTCGTGTAGGGCCGTTGTCCCATCTTCATAACTGTATTGTATATTCTTAGCCTGTACAATAATTTCATGAGGAGAAACTGGCTGCTCTTTTGAGAGTTTGCTATCGAGAAAGGTAGTAGAGGGCAAAAAAGCAACTTCTGCCTCTTCGAGTGTGAGCGGAGGGTGAGAAGCGTAAGTATAGCCAGTCGCCCAGGAGATACGCGTTAGTTCGCTAGCCGAGGCTCCGCAACGCTCTAAAAGCGTTTTTTCCGTATAGAAGTCTGCCGGGGGGGCCACCAATTCGACACGTCCTTCATGTAACAGGGCAATACGATCACAAAAGGCTGAGAGGATTTCGGGGTCCTGCTCAACAAGCACCACCGTCATAGCGTAATCTTTACGTAGGCACGCGATTGTCTCGATAACCTCGCGTTTGCCAACGGGGTCGAGATCGCTTGTCGGTTCGTCGAGAATAAGCACTTGTGGACGCATTGCCAGGAAAGCGGCAAGAGCGATACGCTGCTTCTGACCACCTGAGAGGTCGGAGGGGTGGATATACGCCGCCCCTTTCCAAAGATGTTCAAGGCCAACCCATGTCAGTGCATCATGAATACGTTGTAGAATCTCCTCTGTAGGAACACCTTGCATCTGTAACCCCAATGCTAGCTCGTGTAGAAGACTCATGCGTAAAAACTGGTTTTCCGGGTCTTGCAGTACCATCCCGATAGTATGTGAACTTGGAGTTTTCGCGGTCACAGGCTCCCCTAGCAGTGTGATATTACCACGAAAATGTTGTAGCTGTTGTTCCGCTGTGAGACGCGAACTATAAGGTAGAATACCCGTTAAGATGCGACAGAGTGTAGTTTTTCCGGCCCCACTCGCTCCTGTGATACCAAAGCATTCGCCACGTGCGATACGTATCGTGATATCGCGTAACTGCCAGGGGTTGGGCTTCTCGCTAAAGGTGGGATAACGCCACCATAGTCCTTCGGTTGCAAGAGCAGTAGACAAAGTTTCTGCGCTCATCGCACCCGCCATAGCATCTGTGTAAGCGTATCGTGTGGTGTAAGAGCTATCAGTAATAAGCCAAGACTCATGAACACAATCGCCCAGTCTATGAGTCGCCAGGGGCTGGTTTCATAGAAGTCCGCGCTGGCATGGCCTAATGTATAACCGCGTATTTGTAGGGCGTCGCCGATCTCGCTAGAACGCCGAATCATTGTTGCTACGATTGGTACCGCGAGGCTTCCTAGATCACGCAAGCGTTGGAAAATACTGCGTGGACGTGCATTGATGGCACGCGAAAGCTGAGCCTGATGAATGGTGGTATAGTCGGATAAGGCCAGGTCAAGTGAACGAAACACGGTACTGAGAAAAAAGATGAGTGGCTGTGGGACATGCAATTGACGTAACGCTCCAATCAATTCCGCGTCTCGACTGCTCACGACGAGTGCGATTGTTGCAAACACCATGCCAGCATAGCCGATAACTTTTGTACATGCCACTAAAATCCCCCGATCACTCACAAATACCGTTAGCGGATGAAAAAAGGAAAAACGCAGCAGCGTCCATGTTGGAAGCGGCAAGAAATGCGTCATAAGAAACGCTACTCCTGTGGCTACAAGGATACCTACAAGCAGTTTGCGTGTCACAAAGAAGTAGACCCCGACGATGATCACCCAGGCCAATTCCCAGAAAGCGAACCCTACGCTCAATTGTCCTGCATACACTGGAAATTGTAGCAGAACAATACGTCCTGGAACAGGATTGAACAAGACCCAGGTTATGAACAGGCTGACCAACGGTGAAAGTGTTAGCAGCAAATACAGGCGTGCGAGTCGTGCTTGCATACCACTCAAAACGAATAGCAGGAGTGCTACAATAAACAACACTGCCGAGCCGATGAAGTCGGGACGTAGAGTATCAATGCTACGCAAGAACGCACCCGATAGACACAAGACAAGGACTATGCGAGCAATGAGATGTACCTGAGCAAAAGGAGCATCTATGCGTCGTGAGAAAAGAAATGAGCGTACATAGCGTCGATTCGGTGGTGGTTGTAGAAAAACAATATCTTCCGAGGTAGAGTTTTCGCTTGCTAACACTGGGTCTCCAACAATTTGTAAGAAGCAATCATGTGACTACTTCACAGTATACCCTATATCCAATGAATTTGGAAGTTCTATTCAAACACCCAAAGATGTTTGAATAGAACTTCCAAATTCATTAAAAAACCTATGCAGCGATCTTTTTGTGCTTCGCGACAATTTCTTGTTGTACGTTGGCAGGTACCTCTTCGTATTGAGCGAACTTCATCGAGAAGGAGCCACGTCCCTGGGTGATGGAGCGTAGGTCGGTAGTGTAATGCAGCATTTCAGCCTGTGGTACAAGTGCGGTGATCTGCTGCATACCGTCGCTGGTCGAGTCCATGCCGAGAACGCGCCCACGTTTCGTATTGATGTCACTCATCACGTCGCCCATGTTGTGTTCGGGAATAGTGATGATAACGTTCATGATGGGTTCTAGCAAGACCGGATTGGCGAGCGGCACCGCCTCCTGCATACCGAGCGAGGCTGCGACCTCGAACGATTGTGCCGAAGAGTCTACTGGATGGTATTTGCCATCGACAACGGCAACCTTGACGTAGAGCATGGGATTGCCAGAAAGAAAGCCCTTCTTGAGTGACTCGCGCACACCCTTTTCGACGCCGGGGATGTATTGACCGGGGACGACGCCGCCAACAATCTTGTCTTCAAAGATGAACAGTTCTTCGCTATCTCTTGGCAGTGGCTCGATCTCTAGCCAGACATCACCGAATTGTCCATGTCCGCCGCTCTGCCGCTTGTGGCGACCATTGGCGCGTGCCTTCTTGCGGATAGTCTCACGGTAGATGATGCGTTGATCGTGTGTTTCCAGATCGACGCTATATTTGCGTTTGATGCTCTCGACCACGATTTGCAGATGCGACTCGCCCATGCCTGAAAGCAATACCTCGGCGGTTTCGGAGTCGCGTGAGACATGTAGCGTGCGGTCTTCCTCGACAATACGTGCGAGTGCATTACCCATCTTGTCAAGGTCTGCCTGGCTCCTGGGGATAACCGCGACCGTATAACATGGATGAGGGAAGGTAATTGAGGGAAGCGGTGTTGTGGCATCCTTTGTATTCGTGAGTGTATCGCCAGTATGCGTGTTGGTCAATTTAGTAACAGCACCAATATCGCCCGCAGGAATTTCGGTTGCAGTTTCCTGTGTTTTGCCTCTTGTCGTGATCAGTTGCCCCAGACGTTCGTCGCTCTTCGTTTGTATGTTGAGAAGGTGACAGTCGGGCTTGACGGTTCCGCTATAGACGCGGAAGGTCGAGATGGTGCCAACCTGTGCTGCGGCTGTCTTGAAGACAAACAGGGATGGTGCGTTGCCGAACGCTTGCGCCTCTTCGCAGATGGCGTCGGCAGCACTGGGCAGATAATCCACGATAGCGTCGAGCAGTGTTTGCACACCAATATTTTTCGCCGCGCAGCCACAAAGTACCGGAAACACAAGTCCTGTACAGGTACTCTTTTTGACAACTGAAAGGACCTCTTCGTCGCTCAACTCCTCGCCTTCCAGGAATTTCTCCATCAGGGCGTCGTCACTCTCAACGGCGCATTCGATGAGTTGTTCGCGGTAGGTGCTGATACGCTCTTTGAGGTCGTCAGGTACGGCAATCTCCTGTACATTGTTGCCACCCTCGAAGGTATAACCTTTTTGTGACACGAGATCGACGATACCGGAGAAGTGAGCCTGTTCGCCGATGGGTATTTGCAGGGGGACGATTCTTTTACCGAATTGAGTGCGAAGTGAGTCTAACGCTTGCTCGAACGAAGTGTTTTCGCGATCAAGCTTGTTAACGAGAATGATACGGGGAAGGTTACGCTCGTTGGCGTACTGGTAGGTGAGTTCTGTACCAACTTCGACGCCTTTTTCCGCTGTCACCACCACAAGGGCGGCGTCAGCGACGCGGAGTCCGGCCTTCACTTCGCCTACGAAATCGGCATAACCGGGGGTGTCGATGAAGTTGATCTTGGTGTCTCGCCACTCGACGGGAAGCACCTTCGCATTCAAGGACATGCGCCGTTTGAGTTCGTCGGGGTCATAGTCGGAGACCGAGGTGCCCTCATCGACCTTACCCTGTCGGGTAACTGCCCCGCTATCGAAGAGGGCCGCATCTACCAGAGAGGTCTTGCCTGCTCCAACATGTGAAATCAATGCAACATTGCGAATCTGTTCCGCCCTATAAACCTTCATAGAAACATATCCTCCTGAGTTTCTCCACAAGAGGTGATCTACCAGACGCGTTGGGGTCTGCCATAGACCACCTGTGCGGCTACATATGTGTAGCTGGTTCGGTACAGAGGTAAAAAAGTGTACGCGCACTGTTCCAATTCGGTATGTTTAGTATAGCAGCAATATTAGATTTATGCTACCTGACAAATGACAAAGGTCTGAAGCAATATTTGTCAAAAAGAATGGTTTCTACGAAATGCAAGGTCTGTAGGGGTCTAATTCATTACACTCTGTTGACAATAGAGCACCCAGGAGGTTTTGCAGATAGTGTTCAACTTCCTTTGGCATAGTGCGTCGCCAGCAGGGTGTAATGAATTAGACCCCTACAGACTTTTTCTTGTAAAAAACTTACAATTGAAACCAGGGCATCCCTGGTTTCAATTTTACTTGTTCTCTTGCCCCCACACTGCTATACTAAAGGCTGTATTTTCCATTGTTGTATCTGAAACAACTAAGAGGGAGTGACATCATGCCTGTAGATATAAGTGATATCGAGAATATTCTGGCGCAGGAGGAGACGTGGCGACAGACGCAGACCATCAATCTGATTGCCAGCGAAAATACGCCGAGTGATGCTGTGCGGCGTGTGCAAAATTCGGACTTTATGGGTCGCTATGCCGAGGGACATCCCAACGAGGGCGACAAGGTAAACCGCTATTATCAGGGGACGCGCTTCATTGATGAGATCGAGCGCATGGCACATGATGAGATTATCTCGCTGTTTCGTGCAAGGCAGGCTGATGTACGGCCAATTAGTGGTAATGCAGCAAACACGGCTATCGCGCTTGGTTATCTACGTGGTGGCGATGCCATTATCGCCAACTCGACTGATGGAGGTGGACATATCAGTCACGGTCCTGTTGGTGTCTTTGGGCGTCGTATCCAGAATCGTGGGCAAGTGTTGAAGTTGGGGAGCGAAAAGTCGGTCAATTTGCACTATTTACCATTGACACCGGACCAGTATCATGTCGATCCCGAAAAGACTATCGAGATGATCGACCAGATTTCACCGCAATTGGTGATTATGGGCAAGAGCCTGTTCTTTTTTCCAGAGCCAGTTTCACAGGTCGCCGCCTTTTGTAAAACGAAGAGTATTCCATTGCTCTATGATGGGGCGCATGTGCTTGGGCTAATCGCGGGTGGCGAGTTCCAGGACCCATTGCACGAAGGGGCAACGTGGTTGACAGGTAGTACGCATAAGACATTTCCAGGTCCACAGCGTGGAGTTATTCTTGGCAACATGGATGAAGAGACTGAGAAGAAATTCTGGCCGCCAGCGGATCGTGGTGTATTCCCCGGCTCATCAAGCAATCATCACCTGAACACGCTACCCGCCCTAGTCGTTGCCATTCGTGAGATGCGAGCGAATGGGGCGAAGTATGCGACACAGATTGTGCGTAACGCGCAGGCACTGGGGCAAAGCCTTGACGGATTGGGCACACCCGTTGAGGCGCGTGAGTTTGGCTACACGATGAGCCATATGATCGGCGTCAATGTCGCTCAGTGGGGTGGCGGCGTGGAGATTGCGAAGGTGTTAGAAAAGAATGATATCATTGTCAACTACAACATGCTACCAGGGGATACCGATCCACGCAATCCCTCTGGTCTTCGCATCGGCGTCTCCGAAATGACTCGCTTTGGCATGGAGGAGCAGGCGATGGGCGAACTGGCGCAACTGATTCATGACAGTGTGCGTGGCAAGAACGTCAAAGAGCAAGTGCATGGGCTACGCAGTCGCCATACCGAGATGAAGTTTGTGTAGAGATTGCAACTGGTAAGAGGATGCAAGACTTTTTTCCTACTTGAAACTTGTGTTTATCCTACTACGTGACCTATGCATATGTAGCACGTTATCAGTTTTGCAACAGTATATTTGTTGCATCTATAAATTAGTATGAAAATAGTAAAGGATGTAGAAAATGGGAACTTTTTTAAGAGGTCTCTTGATTGGCCTGGGACTCGGCTTTTTGGTGGCTCCAATGCGTGGTCAAGAAATGCGCCGACTTATCAGCGAACGTTTTCAGGAATTGCGTAATTCGCTACCGGAAGGTTCGCAAGTAAATCAGTACACTCAGCAAATTTCGCAGAGCGCAACACAGGCCGCCAGTTCACTAAAGGATTACGCACAACAAGCTACTGCTCAAGTGAAAGATACAGCAAGTAGCCTGGGAAACATCGCGCAACAGGCTGGTTCGAGTGCTAAAGATACTGCTAGCAATCTTGGTGGTATCGCACAACAGGCTGGTTCAGATGCGAAGAATACTGTGAGCGATCTGGGAAGCAAAGCGCAAGACGTAGCACAGCAAGCTGTATCAACCGCGAAGAATACGGCGAGTAATGCTGCAAATGTGGCTCAAAATACAGTGCAACAAACTACGTCAACTGCGAAAGATATTGCCAGTAACGTAGCGAATACGGCTCAAAGCGCGACCCAACAGACTATATCTAATGCGAAGGATACTGCTAGTAATGTAGCGAATACGGTTCAAAATACAGCACAACAGACTGTATCTAATGCGAAGGATACGGCGAGCAATGTGGCAAACACTGTCCAGCAGACAGGTTCAAATGTAAAGGATGCGAGTAAGATTACTGACAATACAACTAAGCAGACTGCCGCACCAATGCTACAGAATATACAGCCTACAACATCTTTTCCTGCGCTTTCTTCTAACCAGACAAGTCCTACCAGTGCTGCTCCTGTTACAGGGGATACACTTAGCACGATACCAGGAATCGAGCCTGAAATACAGGGTAAGCTAGAGGCGCAAGGGATAAATACGAAGCAGCAGTTGCTTGATCAGACTTCATCGAAAGATGAACGTGCAATACTTGCTCAAAAGGTTGGCGTAAGCACACATATGCTGAAGACGCTAGCTGATCGTGCTGATCTGATGCGTTTGCAAGGCGTGAATGCTGATGTTGCAACAATGCTTGAAGAGGCAGGTGTCTCTGGTAGCAAGGACTTACGTCGTCGTAACCCTGAGCATCTGTACGCAACGTTGAAAGAGGCACAAGAGACTGGCAATAATGCCTACAACACGCCGGGAATTGATCAACTCACGCAGTGGATCGCGGAAGCAATGGCTTTAACAAGTTCCTCGCAAGAGTAGTTATATTGTCCTAATCAAAGGGCATTTGTCACTTGCCACCTACGGTGGCAAGTGACAAATGCCCTTTGATTACAATATTAGTTTTTGATTATTTTTGCCAGGTTTTGCGTAACACACGTAACCAGTTTTCGTGTGTTATTTTTTGTAACGCTGTCTCATCGTAGCCATGTTCGCGTAGTGCCGAGATAAGCTTTGGTAGTCCTGTAACATCTTTGATATCCTGTGGCACCGTTGCGCCATCGAAGTCGGAGCCGAGGCCAACATGGTCGATGCCGAGATGTTCGACGAGATAGTCGATATGACGTACCATCGTCTCTATCGACGTATTGGCGTCGTTGTAGCCATCGTTACGCAGGAACGAAACGGCGAAGTTCAGACCAACCATGCCATCAGAGGCTTTGATGGCGTCGAGTTGCTTGTCCGTCAGGTTACGTGGACAGGGGCAGAGGGTATGTACGTTCGAGTGGGTCGCGACAAGCGGTTTGTCTGAAAGTTGCTCGACATCCCAGAAGCCCTGTTCGGTGATGTGCGACAGGTCAACCATAATGCCGAGGCGATTGCAGCTACGTACAAGCTTTTTGCCAAGTTCGGTAAGCCCTAAACCTGTATCGGGCGAGTGTGGAAACTTGAAGGGGACGCCGTGCCCGAAAATGTTTGTGCGACTCCATACAATGCCTAATGAGCGAAGACCTGCTTGATAGAATACCTCCAACGTATCCAGGTCGGGGTCGATTGCTTCGGCTCCTTCAAAGTGCAAGATCGCCGCGATTGTGCCATTGTGTAGACTGGTTTCAAGCTCGTCGGCGGTGCGTACAACCTTCACCTGTCCCTCTGACTCCGCCTCAATTCTGAAGAGACGAGCGGTCACTGCCAGTGCCGTTTTGAGTGCGTAGTCATAGCTGATAGCGGGAGCAAGTGGGAACTCGTAGCCGTTCTCAGTTTTGATTATATCGCTTTCTTTGACCGTACCCACCTCAGGAGGCACGAAGACCGCGAAGAAGCCACCGCCAAAGCCACCTTTTCGCATGCGTGGCAGGTCGAGGTGTCCCTTGTCGCTCTCGATAAAGAATGAACGGTCGCTACTCCGCTCCGGTAGATGAAGATTGAGTAGAATATCGTTGTGTCCGTCGAAGATAGGTAATGGATTTGCCATTCCTGCGTTGTTGCTTTGCATATTAGCTTACTCCATGTTCTTTAAGCAGGTCAATGAGCCATTGTTCATCGTGAATCGGCACACCAGCTTTTTGGGCTTTGGCGACTTTTGAGCCTGGTTCTTCGCCGACGATGAGGTGGCTCAGCGATTTGTTTACTCCCGATGCGATTGTCCCACCTCGTTGTATTAAAGCCTCTTCCGCGATGGGACGTGTCATGCTACTCAAGCGGCCAGTCAAAAGAAACGTCTGGCCTACAAGTGGTCCCGTTATCGTGTGCTGCTCCTCTTGCAGGTTGAGGCCAGCTTCACGCAAGCGTGCAAGAAGGGCTTGATTGTCTGCTTCTTGTAGCCAGGAGTAGACGCTATGCCCAATCTTCGGTCCTATGCCTGGAACCGCTATGATTGCCTCTTCGCTCGCTGACAATAAATTGTCTATATTCTGGAATGCAGCGGCGATAAGTTGTGCCGCCTTCTCTCCCATATAGCGAATGTTGAGGCCAAAGAGCAGCCGCCAGAGCGGACGTTGCTTACTGGCTTCGATGCCAGCGAGCATATTATCCGCGCTTTTGGCCTTGATGCCCTCCAGTGCCAGAAGTTGATCGCGCGTTAACATGTAGAAGTCGGCGACGGTTTTGACGTAGCCAGCGGCGACAAGTTGCTCACACATTTTTTCGCCGATGGTCTCGATATTCATTGCGCCCTTCGAGACGAAGTGAATGAGGCTTTCAAGGTTACGGGCCGGACACTGCGTATTGGGACAATAGGCCATTGCTTGATCGGGAATGCGAATAATCGGCGTACCGCAGCGTGGGCAGTGTTCCGGTAGATGATAAACCTCTTCGTTGCCTGTACGTCGCTCGACGACAGGCTTCACTACCTGTGGAATAACTTCGCCTGCGCGTTGGACCAGCACCCAATCGCCGATACGTAGGTCTTTACGCTGAATGTCGCCCTCGTTATGAAGTGAGGCGCGTGAGACGGTGACGCCACGAATATTTATCGGCTCAAGCTCTGCCCACGGATTAACCGCTCCGGTGCGTCCAATGTTCACATCAATATTGAGCAATTTGGTTGCGACCTGGATTGGTGGATACTTGAATGCGATGGCCCAGCGCGGATCACGTGCAACGGTGCCGAGTTCCTGCTGCTGAAAGAAATCGTTGATTTTAATGACCACGCCATCGATCTCGTAGGGCAGATTGAAGCGTTCCTGCTCCCATTTTTTACAGAAGGTAATTACATCGTCCAATGTATGTGCAAGATGAATATTTGGGTTGACAGAGAAACCCCATTCGCCAATATGATGCAGAGCATCCCACTGGTTGTTGATGTCCATGCCTTGAATGTAGCCGATCTGGTAGCCGAAGAAGTCGAGGTGACGCGAAGCGGTGACACGTGGGTCTTTCTGGCGTAGCGAACCAGCGGCAGCATTGCGTGGATTGGCAAAGAGTTTGTTGTCGTGCATCTCTTCGTTGAGCTTCTCAAAGCTCTTGATGGACATGTATATCTCGCCCCGTACCTCAACGCGGTCGGGGATATGTTCGCCGCGTAAGCGTTGTGGAATAGTACGAATGGTGCGTATATTGGGTGTCCAATCCTCACCAATCAGGCCGTCGCCGCGTGAGGCACCTATCGTTAGCCTGCCCTTCTCATACGTTAACGCCATTGCCAGACCGTCGATTTTAAGTTCGCAGACGTAGCTAAACTTCGCATCGGGCAAAATGGCTTGAGCGCGTTTTTGCCACGCCTGCAGCTTCTCCTCATCGAAGGCGTTGGCGAGACTTAGCATCGGCACAGGATGGCGATGTTGCGCGACATCCTGTACGGGACCAGCCCCGACTCGTTGTGTTGGCGAATCAGGTGTTTGTAGCTCTGGATGGTCTTGCTCGATCTGCCGTAACTCTTGCAGAAGGCGGTCATATTCCGCATCGGTTAGCGTCGGGTTATCCTGCACGAAATACTGATAGTTGGCCTCTTCGATCTGGTGTCGTAGTGCGGCAACGGAGTCGGCGAGTTGTTCTGCTTCGTTAGCGTGTGCATCGAACATACAATGTACAACCTTTCAGTGGAGATAACATTATCAAACGTTTTGAAGAGAGTATTCTTTTCAGAACGTCTGATAGTGGAACACTTCGGGCGTACCTGTAAACAAGCCGTTGATGTTACTGCGCCACTGTGGGAAGAGCGGACCACCGCGAAAGCCTTCGGTGTGCGCCTCCAACGAGGTCCAGACGACGTTGAGCATGTAACGCTGTGGTTGTTCGATGCAACGGATTACATTTGCCGAGATGCATTCCGGGTGTTGACGAATAACCTCCAGCCCCCTTATGATGCCTGCACCAAGTTTGTCTTCTTTGCCTGCTGCTGCGATGAATACCGCGACTTCTGTCACCATGATAGTTCCTCCGTTTTTCTCTATAGTATCATATGGTATGGTGATGTCGCAGTCTGCCAATGTTAATTGAGGATGATGCCTAATTACACTAGCATTTGCCTTTATACATATCATCCGATTGGCTGTTGTCTAGCCTATCCCCATCTTCTATACTAAACAATAAAAAGGATACACCCTTATGTACTCTCTTACTTCGTGTAAGCTGTGGAATTATGTTGTACGGCTGTTTGTACTCATCTCTGGCTTGTTTCTTTTTGCAACTGGCACTGTCTTCACCTATCGTTCAAATGTGGGGCTGGGGCCGTGGGATGTGTTGCACTTGGGCATCAGCCGCCACACACCGATTACCTTTGGACAGGCCAATATTGTGGTTGGAGCCATAGTCATTCTTGCTAGCTTATTTCTGCGCGTGTATCCTGGTGTTGGCACTATTCTCAACATGCTACTGATCGGCCTCTTTGTTGATCTGCAACTACGTCTCAACTGGCTGCCCGATTTCAGCAGTGCGTCATTATTGGTACGCTTACTTATTGATGTGTTAGGCGTGTTTATTACGGGGATTGGTACCGCGCTCTACATCAGTCCACGGCTCGGTGCAGGTCCACGCGATGGCCTTATGATGCGACTACATATACTCACAAAGACCCGTATCGCTATCGTTCGCACGCTCATCGAATGCTCTGCCCTGGTCTTCGGCTTTTTCCTCGGCGGCACCGTTGGTGTAGGAACACTCATCTTTGCCTTTGGCATCGGTCCCTGCGCCGAGGTTGGGTTTTACCTTATTAAGAGATTTCTGCTGCTCACTGGACACAAATAGCAATTCCTCAGAGAAGGAGAGGAATTGCTATTTGTGGCACAATAGAGGAAAGTGGTCAATGAAAAATAAAAAGATGGCTCTCACGAGAACCATCTTTTTATTTTTCATTGACCATGTATTCACAATTGTGGTTACACGTTTTGTGAGTCGCCCCAATCTTGTTGGAAGGTTTGTTGCAGCGTATTCAACACACCCCCGTCCGAGACGATGATGCCGAGTTCACGATTCTTGTCGAGCGATTGTGTTGAGATGTTTTCGGAGCCGACAAAGGCTTTTTGTCCATCGACGACGATAATTTTGGCGTGCATGTACAGGCGTGGGTCCTCTTTAACCTGTATATTGCCCTGCTTGATCGTGCTGATACCGTCGCTATTGGTATCACGCGCGGAGCCGCTTGGGGAAGGAAGAATGATCTGGATATGCACACCACGTTTGGTTGCATCAACTAGAGCCTGTTCGATGTTGCTGTCATGCATCTCTTCGGCTTCGATTAAAAGCGTGTTGTGGGCACTACCGATGAGCGTGGTGAAGGCGTTGCGCGAATTAACAGGACTGACGACAAGGTTGGGATCACTGAACTGGGCGGTTGTGTGATTCCAGTCGGCGTTGAATATCTCGACGACCGCCTGTACATCCGGTGGGTTCGTATCAGTGATGTCGTACTCGCGGTTCGTAGTTTTGCTTTTGCCTCCACTACTGCCACCGAGGGCGGCACGTGTGAAGTTCGAGGTCATGATGTAGGCGGTCGAGTTGTCGATAATCATGCCTTTTTCGTGTGTCAGGGCAAAGCTAGAGCTTGTGGGCTGCGCCTGGATGCCTGCTGCTTTCAGTTGGTCAATAGTACGACTTGGCGAACCACCACCGCCAAAGGGGTGCAGCTCAAGCATAACCCGGACATCGCGTCCTTTATGCGCGGCTTCTTCCAATGCTCTAATCACGTTGCGGTCACTGAGGAGATACATCTCGACCCAGACCGATTTTTGTGCGTCTGCGATGGCACTTGTGATGCTTGAGTCGCCTGCGTCAGGCTCCACAAACACTTTTACGCCTTGTACTCCTGCTCCGATAGAACCACTACTGGTAGGCCCTCCGATACTACTTCCGCCGTTGTTACTTCCGCCAATAGAGATACCTGTATCGCATGCTGTTAGAAATAGACAAAAAAGAGTTATGATGATAGCTATATACTTTGCTTTATGTGGAAGTTCAATTCGCATAACGTCCTCCCTTAATTTTTTATTCGATGGCTTCTTGCCGCCTACGGCGGCGACAGGGGAAGAGAAGGCTGGGGATGCCTTTGGCGACAGCCCCAGGCCCCAGGTAAGGGGCGACCCCTTGCATCCTCGCTTTTCACTCTGTGATACGGCGAACGCCTCCCAATGCTGGAAGGCGTTCATTTTTGTTCATGGTAAAGCTCCAATTATGGGTGCAAGAACACGTAGAGCGGAGCAAGCACTAGCGTGATCGTCGCGAGTAATTTAATTAGGACGTGTAGTGATGGACCAGCTGTGTCCTTGAATGGATCACCGACGGTATCACCGACAACACTGGCCTTATGCTCTTCACTACCTTTGCCATGCACAACACCGTTGGGATCAACCGCGCCATTAGCGTTAATGTGTAGGAAACCTGCCTCGATATATTTCTTGGCGTTATCCCATGCACCACCACCATTGTTGAAGAACAACGCGAGAACGATACCACCCATTGTACCAACCATCAACATTGCCGCCGCCGCCTGTGTGCCAAGAATGACGCCAACGGCAACAGGCGTCGCGATAGCTATGATGCCAGGAAGAATCATGGCACGTAAAGCACCGCGTGTACTGATATCGACACAACGTGCATAGTCGGGGTCAACGCGGTCTTCCACGCGTTCCGCCATAATTTTTGGATTCTCGCGGAACTGGCGACGTACCTCTTCAATCATGTTTTGGGCCGCCGCACCGACTGCACGGATTGCCAGTGAACTGAAGAACAGAATCAGCGTCAAGCCGATAAGTGCCGCGATGAAGACAGTGATGTCGGCGAGGTTTACGCTATAGACGCCCGCTTTTTCGGCTGGCTTTCTGAGCGAGTAGAGAACATCGAGGTAGGCACTGAAGAGCAGGAAGGCCGCAAGAGCCGCTGAACCAATGCCATAGCCCTTTGTCAGTGCTTTCGTCGTGTTGCCAACGCCATCAAGTGCATCGGTAATGTCGCGTACCGCGCCAGACTCACCACCCATCTCAGCAATACCACCAGCGTTATCCGTGATTGGACCGAATGTGTCCATTGCGAGAATGTATCCGCACGTCATCAGCATACCAACGGTAGCTGCGGCTGTGCCGAAAATACCACCTACATTGATGACGCCGTGAGTGCCCAGTGATACTTGACTTCCCAGGAAGTATGAGAGACCCAGTGCTACACTGATTGCTAGTACGGGCAACACGACACACTCAAGACCAATGTAGATACCTGCGATAATGACGGTCGCAGGCCCTGTTAGAGATGCTGCCGCGATTTCGCGCACTGGACGGTAGGTGCCAGACGTATAGAACTGCGTGATAAACACGAAGGCAATACTCAGAAGAATGCCAACACAGCCCGCCAGACCGTACCAGATCCACGCTGGTAAATTTCCTGTTGTTGCTATTGACTGGTTGTTCCCAAGCGTCGTGCCGTTGAGCAACAGATAACTTCCCACGAAGATACCGATAACGCAAAGGACGCAGGTAATGTAATAGCCAATGTTCAGTTGACCCATCGCTATAGCACCAGGGTCACGTCCGTTCGCATTTTCTGGTTCGACGACCACTGAGGGGCGAATCCAGAGCAAGCCAATGGCCGAGGCGATGATACCGAATGAACCCATCACGAGCGGGAAGAGAATCCAACCAGCATTGTGTGTCAGGTTGAAAAGTGCGACACCCAGAATCATCGTGCCAATGTTCTCTGCTGATGTTGACTCGAAGAGGTCGGCACCACGTCCAGCGCAGTCACCGACGTTATCACCAACAAGGTCGGCGATAACCGCAGGGTTGCGTGGGTCATCTTCGGGGATATTTGCCTCAACCTTACCAACAAGGTCGGCACCAACGTCTGCGGCTTTGGTGTAGATGCCACCGCCAAGCTGAGCAAACAGAGCGACAAAACTAGCACCGAAGCCAAAGCCAATTATAAGTGAAGGCGTTGCTGCAAACTGTGCCGGAGTGCCTAAGCCACCAAAGAGCATGAAGACAAGGGAGAGGCCCAGCAAAGCGAGCGCGACCACGAGGAAACCTGAAACGGCCCCTCCACGCAGTGACACCATCAATGCTTCACCGAGGCTTCTGCGTGCGGCACTTGCTGTACGAATGTTGGCTCTCACGGCCACGTACATACCGATGTACCCAGAGACACCAGAGCAGAACGCTCCAATGAGGAAGGCAGCTCCCGTGTGCCATGCAAGATTGAATTTATCCGCAGGCGATCCCTGGCCGAGTAGTGCTAAGATAATGGAGATTACAATAGCGGCAACAACGGAAAGAGTCGCGATAGTGCGGTATTGGCGGTTGAGAAAGGCTATTGCGCCAGCGAAAATAGCGTTTGCAACCTTTTGCATGGCAGGTGTGCCAGTGTCTTTTCGTAGGACGTAGATTGCCAGGTAGCCAGCGAAAAGTATGGCAAGGAGTCCTACAACGACGGGAACCCAGATAAAGTTACTGTTACTCACGATAGAAAACGCTCTCCTTAATGGGAAGGTACAGATATATGCTAATCAACATTGATAAGCAGCAGATATCGTGATGACACCACAATAGAGGTGACTGCTTCAACATGGGCTGCAGTCGCCTCTAATAGATAGGCTAAGTCGAAACGTAGTGTAACATAGCCCATGTATTATGACAAGTATGCTTTTCGTAACCGAATCGGTAAAATGAGAAACATTTCGCAACTCAAAAGCGTCTTCGGGAGCGCATATATACATGCTATACAACGCCAGTTTTGCCGCTGAGTAGTGCCTGAATACGCGGTAGCAGAGGGACGACTTGCTTTTTACGTGAAACCAATCCTTCGACGACAATAGAATATCCATCAGCTTCAAGGGAGGTATGCAACGCTTCTGCAACCGCATGTTCACCACCTGCAATGAGCAAAGTGCAACGCATATTGATGATATCAACAATCATAAAAAGGAATGACGAGTAGTTATGCTCATGGGCGATACGTTGCATCGTCGAGACGATTTCGGTTGAGCGTTTTTCAATTGATGCAGGACTTGCGGTCTCAACGGTGCCAATAGCGATTTTTGCGTCGCCCATGGTAAATTCTTTGAAGTCGGATGTAATCAATGCCTCTGCCGATTTCTCGCTTAAATCGGAGGCGGCGGTAGCGAAAATTTCTTGTCCGAACTGTTCTATATCCTCGCCTGTAATCTCCGCTAGCTCTGCGGCAACACGTTCATCACGGGGCGTACAGGTGGGAGAACGTAGGATGAGTGTATCGTAGAGGAGTCCTGCGAGCAGTAGTCCGGCGACATCGCGCGGAATAGCCACGCCTGCTTCGTGATAGAGTCCTACAATAATGGTGCCGGTACAGCCTACAGGGTCGGCGCGGAACATAATGGGCTTATTAGTATGGACATCGGCTATGCGATGATGGTCAATGATACCAAGTAGTTCGGCCTCGATGAGTCCGTCAACCGCTTGCGATTGCTCATTGTGATCGACGAGGATGACACGTTTGGGGTGCGCGTTGAGCAGGTCAGAGCGTGAGATATAGCCGACGAGTTTGCCCTCGTTATCTACCACCGGTAGTGAGCGACGACGTACTAATGTTTTTTGCACCTCGCTCATCAAATCTTCAGGATGGCAGAAATCGAAGGTGCGGCTCATGATATCTTGCGTACTGATGCTCAGGTTGATGAGGCGTACCGCGGTAAAGGTATGATGCCCTGTGCTAATCACCATCACGCCTTGCTTACGGGCCGCCTGCAACGTTCTTTCCGAGACAAGCAGGTCGCCCGTGATGACAAGAGCAGCCGCTCCACGCTCTATCGCGATCAGTTGTGCGTCTTCGCGGTCGCCAATCACGACAAGGCAGCCCGTCTCTACATAGTCGGCCATCGTCTCTGCCTCCATCGCTCCCACGATGACGCGATTGCCGAGCGTGCGGCGTCCCTCGACCAGGACACGTCCACGTAGGACACGAACGAGATTATCGCGTTGCAATGGCAGGCGATTCACGGCACGTGGGTCGAGATCATTGAAAAACAGTTTGGCGAAATCTTGTTCGCCGATGATGCCATGTACCTTGTTTTCGCTGTCCACAACGGGCATAGAGCGGCGATTGTGTTCCTGTAAAAGCTGCCCTGCTTCTAACAATGATTGGTTGATGTGAGCGCACACAACGCCACGCTTCATGACATCGCGTACCTGTAAATATACATCTTCTCGTGCTTCCGGTGCCTCGACCTGAAAACGGTCGAGTACGAAGCTTATCTCTGGTTTCAATTCGCCATTACGTGCAGCTATTGCTTGCTCACCTTGTATATTCAAAAGCTTTGCATATGCGTATGCAGATGCTACGGAGTCCATATCAGAATTTTTATGTCCCATTACATAGATTGGTCGTGCCATAGTAGTGTTCTCTCCTTATAAATAAGACTGAACGTCTTGGGTCGTTTCCAGGTTGTGTACTCTCTTCTTAACCAGTATGAACGTTCTCATCAAATGCTTTACATATATTGTACAGGTTTGTTGCTACATACGACTTAATACGACTTACGTATTACAGGTTTATGATACGTTTTTTTTCCGTGCTAGACGTATCGCAATACCTATACATCCCGCAATCGCTATCAGCAAAAGTAGCATTCCTGCGATGATGTTCAACGGTGGCGATGGCAGCGACGGCGTTTTTTGTGATGTTTGATGCGCTGTAGGAGATACCTGCGACGATAGGCTAACTATTTGGTCGGACAAACTATCATTGGCCTGTGGCAGTTCGACGTTTGGATTCTGTTGTGGCTTACCATTCCCCGCGTCACCTTTATAGGGATTATTGTAGACGATTGGTTGGTCAGCAACAAGTACATTTTTCTGTGTACGTTCGGAGCCTTTCGCAGAGCGTACCGTAAGCGTTATTGTATAATTACCTGTTTTTGTATAGGTGTGATCAACACTGCTACCATTGGCCGTTGTGCCATCTCCAAAGTCCCAGGTGTAGATAAGGGGTGTTGTACCATGCTCAGGGTCAAATGATGAGTGAGCATCGACGACGATACTTTTGTTGACCAACGTTTGCCCTATGTCGCTGATGGCCGCGAACGGATGCGTGTTTGCGGACGTTTCTCCAAGTATATCAGGTTGGTGCAGCATCCAGGTCGTGAGCATACCGGGCAACGCGAGTGATAGCGTTAGCGCATGCGCCTTATGAGAACTACCATCGGCAAACGTATTCATAAGTTGAATGGTATCCTGTGGTTGGTCGTAGGGGTAGGACCATGGAGGTGGTTTGTTGTCGTAGTAGGAGTAATTGCCGACGAATGTGGCACATGGGAGACCAGCGAGCGTAAAGGGCAATTGATCGCTGCCACCTAGTCCGTCATCTTCCCGGTGGATATTGTTGATTTGCTCAGGCGTGAAAATCGGTTGTGCCTGCGCTTCGTTGTTCTCATCATGATAGGTAAGACCCTGAAAACCGAGTGCCCGGAATTGTGCAAAGGTCGCAATGACTGCCTGTTGCATCAACGCTCGAAAGTGCCTGATGTTCTCTTGCTGTGTCTGAGAAAGCTTGCTTTGTGCCGGATAGAGGGCGTTGTTTTGCAACGGTGACAGTTCGATATTGAAGGGAAGGAGTGGGTTCGCGGCCTGTCCAAGGTAGCGTAGTGGATAGGCAATACCGTTTTGCTCTTCGTTGAACATGGCGATGATGTTCTGTACATCACCATTGATCGTGTCGTTGAGATAGTGAAATGAGCCGTACAGCCCCTGCTCTTCCGCATCGAAGATTACAAAACGCAACGTGCGTGCTGGATAAACGTGATGACTACGCCAGTAGTTGCCCATCGCTTGAGCAACACCAAGTTCTATGGCACAGCCACTGGCATCATCGTTCGCCGATTGTGTCGAGAAAGCTTCACCATCATAATGACAACCAATTACGACTACCTGTTCAGGGTGAACCCTTCCTGGAACCGTGACTTCGACATTGAATGCATGATTTGTCGCTGGACGGTCATGCCAACCGCTCACCGTAAAGGTATCCTGGCGCGATTGTGTTCCAAAACCTTGCAAGTTGTGTAGCATTTCTTGTGCCCAATACGCGGCAAATGCATCATGTCCATTATTATCATAGCCAGCTTCACGGTGCTGAAAGTGAGTGACCATGTAGAAAAGTTGATCATAAATATAGTCGGGATTGACGGTCGGAAAATCAGTGGAAGTAGTTTTTCGAGCATAAAGATGGGATGTAGGTGCTGTGATGGTTGCTGGGAGGAAGATGCCAAAAACGAGTATGCACAGGTAACACAATTGGATAATACTGCGTTTCATATGGATGTTTCCTCCTTTGCTTTATGCTGGTGTAACAAGATAGTATCATATTTTCCCCCTTTGCACTAGCCCATTTTACCCATAATACTGAACAACAGAGAAGTACCATGATACACTACAACAAGGAAAATAGCGATTGGGGAAGATCATGCAGAAACTAGAAGTATACATAGAAGAAAACGTACATGGATCGATACGACCTGTTGAGATCGTTGCAGATGCACCAGTTTCCGCCCTCGTACCCGCTCTGGTTGAAGAATTAAAACTGCCACGAGCGGACGTATTTGGGAAGCCAATGGTATACATGTTGCGCTATGCTTTTAATGGAAGAATCTTACCTGAACAAAAAACCCTGCTTGCATCGGGTGTGAAGCATGGAACACAACTCGTGCTTGATACGTACAGTGTTGATGGCTCGGTAGCAACGATGATGGAAAGAACAAACGCGCAAGCGCACCCTGATGCACTATTTCATTCCTCAGATACCGCGAATGATGACACTAGTTTTACCGCACTGACAAGTGTATCGAATTCTGCACAGGGGAAGCGACGTGTAACACGTAGAGCGTTTTTAGCTATCGGTGGTGTCATTTTAGGTGCAGGTACTATCGGCGCAGGTTATGCTGCGTTTCGCACATTCAACAAGGGTACATTGAATATGGCGAATATGATGGGAGCGCAACCAACAAAAACGCAAAAGATACCCGTACCCACAACTCCTATGATTCCAACAACGGCAAAGACAGGCATCGTCTTTACTGGACATCAACAGGTTGTGCGGACTGTTGCATGGTCGCCTGATGGTACAATGCTTGCCAGTGGCTCTGATGACAAAAATCTCCTGCTGTGGGGTATCGACGGCACCGTTCATCAGATGATTGCTCATCCTGCCTCTGTTCTTGCGGTTGCGTGGTCGCCCGACAGTCGGCGTCTGGTGACAGGTTCAAATAATCAGGTACTCTTCGTCAATGCCCAGACAGGTATACAACTAGGTCGCTCGATACATCGTCACACCGCTGCTGTTACAAGTCTTGCCTGGACGGGTAAGAATCAACAACTACAGGTCGTTTCGGGTGGTGCAGATAATCATGCTATTGTGTGGGACACAACGACGTATCATTCGCAGACGATTTTTACCCGCCATACCACTCCTATTGAAAGTGTCTCCTGGGCCGCCGATGGACAGACGGTGGCATCGTCTTCACAAGGCGGTGCCGTGCGCGTGTGGAACGCGGCGAATGGGCAAGAAGTTCATGCCTATTATTTAGATGCAAATGTTCGTATGCGTGTACTCGCCTCTGCACCCACTGGTTCAACTCTTGCCGTCGGTGGTGAGGATGGTATAGTACGCCTCTGGAATGCTTCAACCTGTCAGCAGCAGGCAATAGTGAATGGTGTGCGACAATGCGTCGATGTGCCACAACGCATACACGTCTCACAAATGCCTGTACGTTCTTTAGCATGGTCGTCCGATGGTAAGTTTCTTGCAGTGGGCAGTAACGATGGCGTGTTTACACTCTGGTATCCTGAAAAAAATCAGAAACCATTACTCACTATGACAATTCAGCCAAATACGCCCGTTCACAGCATCACATGGGCACCAAAAGGAAATCAGCTAGCGGTAGCCGCAGGCACCAAAGTAACGCTTATGACGTTGATGTAGTATAGTTTATATAGAACAAAAATGCGAGTGGCAAAACACGTTTTGCCACTCGCATTTTTGTTCTGTTACAGGTTTAAGCAGTGCTAAGCTCTCGTTGCCTCTTCTACAAAGTGAACCAGCGTTTCCAAGTCGTTACGCGCTCTATCAGCGATACTGTTGTTGTAGTATGGCACACTCTCTAACGCCTCATATGCTAGCTTGCACTGACGTGCTAGAAAATTGCGGCAATAGGCTTTGGTGTCAGTGTGACTGAAAATGGTGAGGACCTGCTCCACCTGCTCGGTTGTAAGTGATGTAGTTTGTGCGTATACATCGCGCAGAAAGTTTTGCTCGTGTTCAGTTGCATGTTCTAAGGCATGTAGTATGGGAAGGCTTTTTTTGCGTCGGTAGACATCGCCCGCCGATGTTTTTCCTAGTTCTGCAGCACTCGCCCAGACGCCAAGAATATCATCACGCACTTGAAAGGCCACACCCATTGCATCGCCAAACCGTCGTAAGCTCTCGATGGTATCGCTATCGCGTGTTCCTAAAAGTCCACCCATTTTGGCGGCACAGGCCATCAATGCTCCCGTCTTGCGCTGAATCATATCGACGTACATCGCCACCGAGACATCCAGGCGTTGCTCAAAACTGATATCCAGATATTGCCCCTCGGCTAATACAAGGCAGGCGTGGTCAAGAGTTGCCCCCAGCCAGGCCGCCGTTGTACCCTCTACACCTTCGTCGAGAACGCCCCACAAGGTCCAGCGAGCAAGGGCAAACATGCCATCACCTGTATTGACTGCTTGTGGAATGCCCCATTGTTTCCACAGTGTGGCACGATGGCGCCGTTCCGCATCACCATCTTCGATATCATCATGAATGAGTGTAAAATTGTGCGTGAGTTCGACTGCTGCCGCAGCGGGTAAGGCACGACGTAGATACCCATTGCCTTCAGTTGTTGCTAAACCCCATGCCCCTGATGCTTCATACGCGAGTAGTAGGAGTGTAGGGCGGAGCAATTTGCCAGGGTTACTCTGAATTGACGTGAAATTCGTGTTTACCCAACCCAGATGATAGTGCATCTGTCCGTAGAAACCGTGTAATAAATTGTTTCCCGTTTGACCTGCTTCATTTTTATAGACTGCATTGCGTAGCGCAGTCGTGATTACCTCGTTATGACGATTGAGCGTAGATTGTATCGTTGTTGATAATGTCATGTATCGTTAGCAATGAGACGGCGTGAATGGTGACATACATTCCTACAACTGTAACTATGCCACCTGGTGCAGGATATTTATACACGAAATACACTGAACGTCTCTTACCCCTTTCCCTTTGATGATGTATAGATGCTCAAACTTAGCGATGAAGGTAAAAGAAAATTGTGACGAGGACCGTTCCCACTGCAACCACGATGCGTGACAGTCCTTTAATACCACCAACACGATAGAGCGGGGCACAAAGGTCACAGTAGCGATTTATATACTGGTAGCGATGGCCGCGCAATCCCTCGCGCACAATGACTACATCTTCTTCCTTACGTTGAGTATGGAGTTCGTCGCATACATGACGACCACAGCCCTGACAGGTGAATTGGTCAACAAAATGCGAGGTTTTTGAGATTGACCACTGGTCCGGATAAACCTGTATGCCGCAGACATAACATGCCTGTGTCTGAGACATCTTCATCTGATTCTCTGCACATGGTGAATGTTGCTGCTTTGGAAAATGTTCCTGGCAGAAGCCGTGATGACAGTCGGGACAGCGACCGAGAGCCTCTTCGCTACACTCGTGGCAGCGGCGTGTGGCATGTATAGGAGGCGTAAAACGCTTGGCTTCAGTTGTATCTTGCATGTGGTGGGTGTTCCCCTAACTTATTTCAACTTGTTTCGTTTCAATGTAGGGGTCTAATTCATTATACCCTTGTTCCCATCCAACATCGTCTCAAAAATTGAGGAACGTGCCTGATGATTGTGGGCGTGGTCAAAAGCGACGAGGGTGTAATGAATTAGACCCCTACAGTTTTCTATTACGCTAATTTTGATGATGCAATAATAATAAGTAATAAATGATAGTTTGGTGATAGTATAGCATGATCTGTTGCTATGAGACAACGAAAACAGTATAGTGATGATAGAGTATTTTGAAAGTCGCCGACAGATGTATTGGGACCAGACGGGCGACCACAAGGGTCGCCCCTACTATATACAATTGCATACTACGCTCGTCAAGTATAGTAGGGCGCGACCCCTGTGGTCGCCCGTTCTCATGGATTAGAGGCGACGAATGGAGGCGTACATACATGTCAGCAGCACTAGCCCCCACGGTATGGGCAAATCATCGTCTTGAGTGGGGGAAACATACGCATATTATGGGCATTGTGAACGTCACACCCGATTCTTTTTCTGGCGATGGTCTCGCTCAGCAACCACTTTCAGAAGAGGCATTGGTACGGCGTGCGGTAACGCAGGCGCAGACGTTTGTGGCGGAAGGGGCGACCTTGATTGACGTTGGTGGTGAGTCAACTCGTCCACATGCACCCGTTGTGATTTCGGTCGAGCAAGAGCTAACTCGTGTGTTGCCGGTGATCCAGGCACTTCGCGCTACGCTACCGGACGATGTGATGATCTCGATTGATACGTATAAGGCAGACGTTGCCGCAAAAGCTCTCGCGGCAGGTGCCTGTCTTATCAATGATATCTGGGGCTTACGCCAGGACCCGGCAATGGCGGCGGTTGCGAAAGAGCATGGCGTGCCGATGGTGTTGATGGCAAATATGCGTGGTTATACAAAGCGTGATATTGTGAGCGATGTGTTACGGTATCTTGCTCGTAGTATTGACATGGCACTTGATGCAGGCATACAGTGGGAGCATCTTATCATCGACCCTGGCATTGGTTTTGGCACGACAGCAGAAGAAAATTTGACCATGTTGCGCCGCTTAGGAGAGCTACGAGCGTTAGGACGACCAATTCTGCTTGGAGTCTCACGTAAATCGACGATAGGGCGTGTGCTTGGTGGTCTACCTGCCTCTGAACGGTTGGAAGGCACGGCGGCAAGCGTTGCATTAGGCATTGCACAGGGGGCGGACATTGTACGCGTACATGATGTGCATGCAATGACGCGTGTAGTGAAGATGAGCGATGCTATCGTTCGTGGTACGTTTACTATCACACCGGAATGGCAATAACTCTTTTTTATGCAGAACGAGAAAAAGGTGGCGAGTTGTGAATTATTCAGAGGCCCTTTCATATATCTATAGCTTTAGCGATTTCGAGCGCAGTTCCTCGTTTACGCGAGATCGCAACGAGAATCAATTGCGTGAAACTGCGTTACTTGCACTGCTTGCTAATCCACAGCAACGCTATACAAGTACACTTATCGCAGGCACAAAGGGTAAGGGATCGACGGCGACGTTTATTGAACGTGTTTTGCGAGAGGCAGGTGTGCGGACTGGTCTCTATACACAACCGGACCTGCATACATTTCGTGAGCGCACTCGCGTCAATGGTCACTTGATAAGTGAACAGGAGGTGGCGCAACTGGTGCTGGAGATACAAGCGCATGTTGAACAGATACAGGCGCAACAGCAATTCGGTCCATTCATCACCTATGAGGTTGCAACCGCGCTAACCTTTCTCGCATTCGCGCGTCAGCGTATCGAACATGCTGTTGTTGAAGTTGGTATTGGTGGACGCCTCGATGCCACAAATGTATTACAACCGCTTGTTTCGGTTATCACCTCTATCAGCTATGATCATATGCAGATACTGGGCAACACTCTTACCGAGATTGCAACCGAAAAGGCTGGTATCATCAAGCCTCATGGCCTGCTCGTCACCTCCGCGCAAAATCCAGAAGCTCTCCATGCTATCGCCTCGGTTGTACAGCAAAGACAGGCTCATATGGTGCGCGTCGGAGCATATGAGAGTGAGCAGAGCGACGTTGATGCGAGGACATTGCCGCCTGTGCAATATCGTTATCGCTTGGAGGAGCGTAACGAAGAGCGGCAACGCTTCACCGTGTGGACGCCTGATCGAATATACAATGGACTTGAGATTCTGCTTGCAGGTCAGCATCAACTTGAAAATGCCACGGCAGCCCTTGCGACGCTTGACCTTTTGCGTGAACATGGCTTATCCTGGAACGAGAATGTGCTTCGTGAAGGATTTCGGACTGCACATTGGTCGGCACGAATGGAGGTGGTTGGGCACCAGCCAACGATTGTGGTGGATGGAGCGCATAATGCCGACTCGATGCAGAAACTGTTGCAAGCGTTACGAGACACATTCAAAGCACAGAAACTGCTTTTCGTATTTAGTCCCAATCAAGATAAAGACCTTGCAGGCATGGTACGTGCCCTTGCGGATATAGATATAATTGTACTGACACGTATGAAAAATCCTCGTGCAACGTCTATCGAGCAACTTGAAAAACTGTTTGCTGAAAACGCTCCTCATGTTGCTGTTCATACAGCACAAGAGAGTGGACAAGCGATGGATATGGCATGTACACTGGCAGGGAAAGATGACCTGATTTGTGCTACCGGTTCATTATATCTCGCCGCAGAAGCATTGCGCTGGGCGGCTTCTCATGGGAATACTAGTGTTGCAGCAACTATTGAGGGTAGCGATCACTAGCGATTTTTCTAAGCCTTTTTGCTAAAGTGTGCATCTTTTATGTAGAGTTTCGCGTGACTATGGTAAGTAATCCATACGTTTGTGAAACCAAGTCATTATGTTATCAGTCAAAAAGATAGCTTCAAGGTGAGGTTATGGCACGGATGTTTTTAACCTTGTTATTGAACAGTATGTGTGTTTCGTGGTCATAGACCGCGAACTACGCATGGAGGAGCGAACTCATGAGCAATGAACAATATCCGCCCGATCCACGGTATCGAGTGAATGATGAGCCGACTCAGGTTAACCCACCACCACAGTATGGCCCCATGAATAATTCTGTCAGGTCAGCGAATAGTGGTGGCGCATACTCACAGAGTCAGCAGCAAAGCTACGTAGATCCGGCTGGCAATCGCATCGAGAGCCGCGAAGAGGTGTATGAGGATAGAAACGCGAGTCGTGCCAACGCGCGTTACTGGGTAACGACCGTGACTTACTTCATCTTAGCTGTATTGGAGGTCATTCTAGCACTACGGCTCCTGTTTCGACTTCTGGGTGCAAATCGGGATAACGGGTTCATTTCGTTTCTTTACGGTTTGAGTCATGTGTTCGTTGGCGCATTCAACGGCATTTTCAACGATCAAGCGATTGGCACCACTCATGTATTTGAGACCTCGACTGTGATTGCGATGCTTGTGTATGCCCTGATCGCGTGGGGTATCGTCTCGCTTGGCAAGGTAGTATTCGCACCTGTAAATTCAGGGCGGCAAAGTGTGACGACGACGCGTCGTGGCCGCTATTAAAGGTAAAAATATTAACGGGCGACCACAAGGGATCGCCCCTACTATATGATGTATGGTTACGTTTCATCGTGTATAGTAGGGGCGATCCCTTGTGGTCGCCCGTCCTTCATTGCCAAATATTGACTCTTGCGGTCTCCCTTATACCGTTAGAAATGGTGTATAATTCAGCAACGTAACAATAACGTTGTATATCGTTCTGTTTTCTCCAACTTCATCGAGGAGGTTTCCGGCTATGCAAGGCTTAATGATGGACTATCCCTTGACATTACAGCACGCGCTCAATCGGGCTGTACGTCTTTTTGGACGTAAAGAGATTGTGACACAGACCGAAGGCGCATCACATCGTTATACCTATCGCGAATGGGGCAAGCGCACAGCGCAGCTTGCCAATGCACTTGCGAAAGCGGGTGTCGAACCTGGAGAGCGTATCGCTACATTTGCCTGGAATAATTATCGCCATCTCGAACTTTACTACGCTGTGCCTTGCATGGGGGCAGTTTTGCATACGCTTAATATTCGTCTTTTCGCCGAGCAACTGATCTACATCATTAACAATGCGGAAGACAAGATTATTTTTGTCGATGGCGATCTTGTGCCGCTTTTGGAGAAACTCGCCGATCAGTTACCAGCGATAAAGCTCTATGTCATCATGGGCGATGCTCCTCAGGGTGCTGGCACATTGCACCCCTCGGTTGACTATGAAGCGTTTATTGGCGATCAACCAACGACCTATGATTGGCCGCAACTTGATGAGAATTCTGCCGCTGCTATGTGCTATACCTCCGGTACAACGGGTAATCCCAAAGGCGTTGTATACAGTCACCGTTCAATCTTCTTGCATTCGATGGCGTTGGGCATGGCGGATAACAAAGGGTTAAGTGAGCGTGACACCATCCTGCCTATTGTGCCGATGTTTCACGCCAATGCGTGGGGACAAGCGCATGCAGGTATTATGCTGGGGTCAAAAATTGTGCTGCCATCACGCTTTATGGACCCTGCACGTATCGCTAAGCTGATGATAAACGAGAATGTGACTGTGGCGGCAGGTGTGCCAACAATCTTTATCGGTCTTCTCTCGCTACTCGAAAAGGAACCCATGAAATTCCCCGCGCTGCGTGCCATCTATTGCGGCGGCTCCGCCGTTCCCAAAGCTCTCATAGAGGGTCTCTACAAGCACGACATTAACATCGTGCAGGCGTGGGGCATGACTGAGACCTCACCGCTAGCCTCTGTTAGCAAGTTACGCTCCTATCAGGATGATCTACCATTGGAAGAGCAGTTCCGCATCAAAGCTAAGCAAGGCACAGCAGTACCAGGAGTGGATTTCCGTATTAACATCGTGCAGGCGTGGGGCATGACTGAGACCTCACCGCTAGCCTCTGTTAGCAAGTTACGCTCCTATCAGGATGATCTACCATTGGAAGAGCAGTTCCGCATCAAAGCTAAGCAAGGCACAGCAGTACCAGGAGTGGATTTCCGTGTGGTGGATATGGAGACAGGTAAAGAGGTTCCGTGGGATAACGAGACCTTTGGCGAACTGCAGGTGCGTGGGCCGTGGATAGCAAAGGCATATTATAAGGACGAGCAAGCATCAACCAAGTTTGCCGATGGCTGGTTTGGGACGGGCGACGTAGCGGTGGTGGATGAAGATGGTATATTGCAACTCGTTGATCGCACCAAAGACCTTGTAAAATCCGGCGGCGAATGGATTTCCTCGGTTGAGTTGGAAGGCTTAATCATGGGCCATCCGAAAGTTTTAGAGGCATGTGTCGTTGGTATTCCTGATGAACGCTGGTCAGAGCGTCCCCTTGCCTGTGTCGTGCCCAAGCCCGACTATGTTGATAAGGTCACGAAAGAAGAAATACTCGACTTCCTGCGTCCCCAGGTTGCCAAGTGGTGGCTCCCCGATGATGTCGTCTTCATCGACGCCGTACCCAAAACCAGTGTCGGCAAGTTCGACAAAAAAGTGTTACGCAGTCAGTTTGGAACGTCTGGTAGTGTTAAACAAAGCTAGCCTGTGTAGATGAATGAGTGTTCTTGTCCAGAGTACGCTGGTGCGGCTCTGGACAATTTTTGTAAGATGTGCATGGGCTTAAAACAGGTTGTATGGTATAATGATACAAATTGCAATGACATATTGTATGAATGAGTAACAAGAATATTGAGGCAGAGAACATATTATGGGAAACCTCATTCTACCTTCACTAGAAATCCATAATTTTCGTGGCTTTCAACATCTACAAATTGAACGGCTTGGGCGCGTCAATCTGATTGTGGGAAAAAATAATATTGGGAAATCGAGCTTATTAGAAGCTCTCCAATTATATGCTCACAGAGGAGCCTTCTCCTCAATTATCGAAATGTTGGAGGTGCGCGAAGAAGGTATTCTCTATGGGAACATATTAGCTGCTCTGAAATATCTCTTCTATGGACGCAAAGAGATTACTCCTGAAACACAGCCTATTACAATTGGACCACTTAGCACCCCCGAAAAAACACTAACTTTATCTGTTAGCTGGGATTTGACAGAACTCAAAGATGGAAAACTACAAACAAGACCCTTGCAAGTTGGGGAAGTACAGAATGATGGCTTTCTGTCACCGCGCTTTAATATCCATAGAGAAGGACATACTATCAGTTTTCCTCTTGAAGCGTCGTTACCCTCGACGATGCTCAAACAGAACAGCAAGGAAATCAATAGCTTTTTCGTAGCAGGAAGTGGGCTAAGTCGAAGGCAGTTGGGCGACTTATGGGATAAAGTCGCACTTGGAGAAAGAGAAGCCGAAGATGATGTACTGAATGCGCTACGAATTGTCGCACCGGGGGTGGAGCGTCTCTACTTTGTCGGGGATGCTCAAAACGGAAGAGAGCGTATTCCTGTTGTCAGGGTGAGTGAGATTGACGGGCCTCTTCCTTTACGTAGTTTGGGCGATGGTATACAGCATATCCTTAGCATCGCCATTGCGCTTGTCAATGCAAAAGATGGTATACTTTTGATTGATGAGGTAGAAAACGGCATCCACTATATCGCCCTCTTTGAGATATGGCAACTTATTTTCCGTATCGCCCATCGGCTCAACATTCAAGTATTCGCTACTACTCATGGTTGGGATTGCCTCGAAGCGTTTCAAGCAGCAGCACAGGAAGATCAACACGAAGAAGCACTGTTACTTCGCCTAGACCGTAGGAAGAATGGTATTACTGCAACCCTATTTGATGAGCGTAAAATGGCTATAGCTACCCGCGAACAGATTGAGGTGCGTTGATTATGGATGGGGTATTTGATGCTAGAGGGAATAGAAATCAGGATTTACTACTTGTGGAGGGAAAAGATGATGAACATGTCTTTCTAAGTTTACTTGCTTATTACAATGTTCCCAATGCTTTTAGAGTCAAAAGTACAAATGGCATCAACAAGTTGATGGACACTCTCGAATTAGAAGTTGACAGCAATGAGCTAAAGCATATCGGAGTAGTAGTAGATGCCGATGTTGTTCTTGAAGATAGATGGAAAGCACTAAGAAGTGTTTTAGTAAAGATGGGTTATAACTCTGTTCCTTCAATGCCGAGTTTTAATGGAACGATCATTTATGCTGAAGAGAGACTTACTGTGGGTATCTGGCTTATGCCCAATAATGTGCTGCCTGGAATGATAGAAGACTTCATCAAGTTTCTTGTGCCGGAAGATGATCTGCTTTGGTCGCTAGCAGAAGACGTTGTGCAGAGAGTCATAGCGACTGATCGCAAATTTCGCCTCTCGTACACAAGCAAAGCCCTTTTGCATACATGGCTTGCGTGGCAGGAGGAGCCAGGAGGACCAATGGGGCAGGCAATCACTAAGAGATATCTGAACGCTAATGCACCTCATGCTCAACAGCTTATTAGCTGGCTACGGCACCTATTTGAGCTTGAAATCTCTTGATATTTTATTAGTGTACACCAAACATCCGACAGAACAACTGCGTCGTAAACACCAGTATCAACTCGTGTGATACACTCTTCTGCTTCAACAACGCCTCGACACGCTCCACATCAAAAATTCCTCTTTCAAGTATCGCTTCTCGTGAAAGCACCTCTTTGAGTAGGTCAAAGTCACCGATATGCAATAACGATGGTACACGAAGTTCCAGTGGTAGTTGCGTCTGTTTGTCCTCTAACAGAGCGAAGTCGTTTATCTGGATGGCGGACAAAAGAGTTTCGTTGCGTACCTTTTCATCTAATTGTGTGAGCAGTGCCATCACTTCGCTCCTGAGAAAAGGAGAGCGCAGTGCCATCGTTTCCTGTGTCGCTATCTGCTGTGCTGGCCCCACTACGCTATCTGGTAAATAGGTGTGGAGATCGAGATAATATTGTTTTTGCCGTGTACTCTCGAACTGCTCGGCACGCCTTTGTAACCTGCGTGTATGTAGCGAGTCTTCCCATCTCTCTTCTTGCTGTATCTTTTGCTGTGTATCCTGCGAAAAAAAAGGCCGTATGCGTTTGGGCACTACTTTACGCTTTCCTAGCAACGCACTCGCGCCCAAGCCAGTAAGGGCAACCCTTGCATCTAGCTCTGCTACCGCACCATGTAAAAGCTGATGCAGTGCTAGTGGTCTTGTATCCACACATGGAGCCTCAGTCTGTAAGATTACGGCACGCCAGAACTCTGGATCATCACGACCTACAACAGTCAAGAGAGGACGTTTAACTCCCAATTGTAGCCGTGATACACCGCGCCACATTGGTACATCTCTCTTCTTATAGTCGAAATTGACGATAGTAAAGGGCACTTCGCTCACCTGACTGGCGATGAGTGCGGTCAACGAAGAAGGTATATCGCTATTCGTGAGTGCAGTCCATCGTTCATGTGGTGGAATGAGCGCGGCAGTATTCTCCATGAGCAGCGTTTTGAGATGTTCTATCACGTCTTCTTGCGAAGCCTCAGAGGAAGGCTCGAACCGAAAATCGGTAGAGGGACCGACAACGGTTTTCGCGTGTTGCCAACGCAAAATGGAGCCAGCAGGCACGACCGAAATAGTTTTGAAAATCGTCCACGGAGCAGGGATAAAGCCAAAGCGCAGGAGGGCATCGAGAGCGGCAAAGCGTAACTCTCTTGCAACTCCTAACACAAGGAGTGCTTTTATCTCACTGGCAAATAAGAGATTGCCCTGTGCGGGCCAATCTTCAATATAGTAGAGAGGGTGAAGACCTGAAAGAGGACGGCGGTAGACAAAGGTACGGCGATCAGGCACCCAATCTAATACGGGTGGCTCATCATTGTGCTGCATCGCGTGAGCGGTGTCAGAAAAGGTGACAAGCCCCATTCCCGGTTGTACAACGCGAGCAGGTGAGCCACCGTTTATAGCGAGAACCGACTCCATCGCCGCTAAGGTCTGCTCAATAACTTCGGTTGGAACCTGTTCACCAGTCAACCATCCAGCAAGTACGGGCATTGCTTCTTATAGCCTTTCAGAATAGTGCTATTTTCATTACAGAATAGAAAGAGGAAGTAGCTTAATTATCCCTATCCTTACGCCAGGGCGCATCAGAACGGCGCATCCAACGTCCATTAAAATTAATATAGTTGTCCTCGCGATTGAAGAAGTCGTCGGTCAAATCGCACTCTTCCCATACGCCGACCTCGCCTTCGTTTTGGAGTTTTTGCACTATCTGTGTAATGACTTGTGGACCGTTGTCAAAATCGACATCGGGGAAACTGGCTTTGTCAACCTCGCCATCAAGCTCTATGGGTTGCTCTTCGCGTGTTCCTCGCAAGACGTAATAGGTGTACATCGAAATATCCTTACGCTAAGTTTTTGTGTTTCTCTGTATGCCATATGATACAACAGTTTTTCGCTTGCTCATAGAGTGATTATTGGTTGTCAGGACTTCAGGATATAACAGAGATTTTTGTTGATGTGGCAGAAGATGTAATGGTATAATGTGTAGCACAACGTTCAATCAATATGAGTCCGCCGAGAGTTCCGCCTCGTAAGTGGTACGAGTGGAGTGGCTTCTCATGTAATCTTATACCGAAGTAGGAGTACCGCTTCGCATGGTTATTCTTCTGTTCGCGCTCCTGGCATTTGCCATTATCATGATACTTGCCGGATTATGGCTTTCGCCGCGCAAACGCACTCCCACATACCGAAGCGTTCCTTATGCTGAGCAGACCGTTGGTCGCCGTGCGGGGGCGCGTCGTACAAGTACGACACGTACTACTGTTGGCGAAAACAGGCGTATGAGTACACGTCGTTCTCCTGTAGTCGTAGAGCAACGTATCTGGTCAAACATTTTTGCATCGCTTAACATAAGTCAGCTATTTGCTCAACAGAGAAAACGGAGAGACACGCCGTGGCTGGGTCTGGGACTTATCTTGCTCACACTGTTTGTTTTTGGTGTCTTCTTACTCAGAACAGTTTTTCCAACGCCGGCACTACTCGCGTTGATGCCTGACAGCTCGAATACTACGTTGAACACAACGAATGGCAACTCAAAACCCATTCCAATATTTACTGGTGCCTCAAAGGCATTAGCACGTGTAAGCCAAGTTGATCCAGCGCAATATAATTCGATGCAAGAGTACAATACATGGTGGCCTTCCGCCTGTTCCGCCGCTTCGATGACTGAAATCATCAATTCTTACGGTCATAATTACCGTGTGACAGACATCCTTAAAGCTGAGACAGGTGTCGGTGAGATAACTCCTGATGCAGGTTTACTCGAACCATATGGACTCGACAAAACACTTGCACAATTTCACTTTACTACACATTGGTTGGGTAGTCCCACAGTACGACCAGCTCACCCTTCAGTAGACAATCTTATTGCTGTTGCAAATAGTGGGACACCTGTTATCATCAACTTTCCCCCTGATAGATGGGCAGGTGGTCACTTACTTGTTGTTATTGGTGGAAATAAGGATTATGTTTATCTTGCGGATTCATCGAGACTCAATATGCGAGCGATGGATCATAAAACATTTTTGAAATATTGGGTTGGGTTCGGAGTTGTAGCAACACCAGCATCATAAAACAACTAGCACAACAAAAAACGGGTAAACAATTTCATGAAATTGTTTACCCGTTTTTTGTTGTGCTGCTCTATTGTGTTTTTACTTTTTCCTCGATACCAGGAACTTCTCCCTCAGCCTTTTTCTCTTCAGGAATATAGAGCTTGATACGGCGAAACGACTCGGCATACTCCATATCGAGGCCCTTTTTTTCTTTGGCCTCTTTCGCGGTATCTGCCGCCCGTTCTTTGACCCGTCTAGGAATGTCAGAGTCGGGCGAGAACTGTGTGGCGTGGCAGAGCAAGCCCTTACCTTTCAAGTCGATAGTTTCGGTCACGTCAACATAGGTGTTGATGCCTGCCGAGAAGAACAGATACAAGTCATGAACCTTGTACGGTTGGAGGCCCTGTGCCAACAATTCACGGAAAGAGCGTGGATTGCCAATGAATGGGTAGAGCGCATCGAGTACAATGTTGCCTGTTGTGCGATGATCGGTATGATTGAGAAAACCTGTGTCATTTGGCTTCTCATCAGGATCAGGTGCATAGATCTGCTGTGTTGGATCGTGCGTAATGACGACGCGCGGACGATACTGGCGGATTAGGCGCACAATCTGCTTGCGTGTCTCGTCGTTGTTCTGCAAATGCCCGTCGGGGAAACGTAGAAACTCGACTGCCTGTACGCCAACTGTCTCTGCGGCAGCACGCTGCTCATGTTCGCGTGTAATCATGAGTTCTGTATCAACCATACTCGGAACTTCGCTACCCTCGGTGCCATCGGTCATGATAACCCAGACAACCTTTTTGCCTTGTTTTGCCCACAACGCGCTGGTAGCTCCTGCGCCAAAATCGTCATCGTCTGGATGGGCACCAATAACCATTGCTTCAAAATCGGGAACCGTTACGACTGGTACCGCTCCCTGTGCTGTTCTATCTCCCATAAATAACCTCTCTTTATATTGTTTGTTTTTCGTAGGGACCAGATTTATCGCGTCCTCTGCTCCGACCGTCTGAGCGAAGCTAGAACCTCGTTCGTTGGCGGTCGGAATACGGAGTCTAAGGCGCAATTCATTGCGTGAAATTCTTGCCAGCTTTATTTGCGATTTGCGAAAAAGGTATCTCGCGTGATAAATTCAGTCCCTACAAAGCGTTGTACTATGCTTTCTGATTACGATAACAGCAGGACATGCTCAAAAGCTTCCCGTACTTCGTTCGCTGTGACATTGCGGTCAGCGAGTGTATCCAGACCTACCGCACGATTCCGTAATCCCTCTTGTAACAGGTGCCGTTCCTCGTCACTGTGACCAAGTAAATAGGCCAGGTGTTCAGTATGCCATTGCAGAAGCACGCCTGCCTGTAACAGTGTGCCGGTGCGCCGCCGAATCATGTCGAGACCGACAATTTTGCGTTGTTCTACCACCACTTCGTATGGTGAGAGTGTACCGTAGCAGGCACGATGCATCAGCCGCTCATATACTTGCATCTCTGGCTGTTTAAGCAATGTTCTCTGTGCATGTGCTTCTTCAATGGGGACAACGCGCGTTTGTATGCCCAATGACTCGAGTGCCTTAACCCACATCTCGCCAAACCAACGATACGACTCTACCACGTCAGCAGCAATAAGCGGATGTCCAGTGGGTAAGAAAACATCCAGGCTCAACAGATGTGGTCCGACAAGAACGGCGGTACCACCTGCTCGCCTGTGGTAGATTGGTATCGCTAGCTCCTGCAACGTGGCTGGGTTAAGCACTTCTGGCTTTTGCGAGAAGCCAAGTACAAGACCTGTTGGATTTGCAATCGACCAGTACAGTTTAGCTATACGCTCGTCAGATTGTGCGAAAAAAGCTTCACTCTGCTTGATGTGTTGCTGTTGGTCGGCGATCACAAGCGGCGTCATCATCCAGGGATAGCCCCTAATCTCCGCTCGCGACTGATTGTGCAGACTGTGTTGACCTTGCAAGACTCTTCTCCGCTGGTGAACGTAGTATCCATCCCACAACGGCAGCGATGAAGCTAATGCCTGCGCCAGCTAGTAACGAGATGGGGGCGCCATACAGGTGCGCGAGACCACCAGTGAATAGATTACCAATTGGCACACTTCCCGCGAAGACCAGCATGTACACACTCATTACTCTACCACGCAAATGGTCAGGTGTCACGGTCTGGAGAGTGGTATTGGCTGTTGCCGAGAAGGTGATTTGTGCGAAGCCAACCGCTGCAATCAGGATCAGCGACAATACATAGAGATGCGAAAGTGCGAAAGCAGCCTCAAGCATGCAGAAGATGATTGCTCCCAGCAGCATCGACTGGATGTTCGGTTTCTTGTTGCCCCATGCCAGCCACAACGCGGAGACCAACGCGCCAAAACCTATTGCAGATGAGATGAGGCCAAAGCCAGCAGGACCAGCGTGCAATACGTCAGTTGCGAATAGGGGTAAGACAACATTGAAGTTGATGCCAAAGAGCGAAACCGTGCCGATAACCGCAATAATTAGTAATACCGAAGGTGTCTTTGCGATATAGGACAAGCCTTCACGCAAGCTTTGCATAGTATTTTGTTTTGGTGCTACTACACCTGCTACCGTAGGCTTTACATGTATGTTCAACTTGCTCTGATCGATCAAAGCCAGACCAATAAGCACAGGAATAAAGCTAATTGCGTTCAGCAAAAAGAGTGGTGTAACACCAAGCCATGCGATAAGTAGGCCACCGAGACCTGGACCAAGGATACGTGCCATGTTGAAGAGCGACGAGTTGAGGGCAATAGCATTTGGCAAGTCTTCGCGTCCCACCATCTCGACCACAAATGCCTGACGCGTAGGCATATCAAGTGCATTTGTCATGCCCAGCATCAATGCCAGTACAAGAATGTGCCAGAGTTGTACCGTGCCTGTAAAGACGAGCAACCAGAGTATAACGGCTTGTACTGTTGCGAATGATTGAGTGAAAAGTAGTAATTTGCGCTTGGGTACTCTATCGGCAATGACGCCGCCAAATAAGGCAAGCAGCATAACTGGCAAAAACTGGAGCGCACCTACAACCCCCAGGAGCCATGCGCTATGCGTGAGCTGCAAGACGAGCCATGCCTGTGCCGTCGTCTGCATCCACGTACCAGTGAGTGAAATCATTTGGCCTGTCCAGAACAGGCGGAAGTTCCGATGTTTCAGTGCTGAGAAGGTACGTAGAAATCCTCTTGGTTGTACCTTCTCAACAGGAAGTGAAGTTTTAGTAGCGAGTGTTGTCATTAAAGAAAGGTCCGATCTAATGTATTTATATATGATTACTTTTGTGAATTATTCTTGATTTTGCAGGATGACGCGTTTTTCTTGATGACGTTCAAGCTTAACACGTAGCGCGGTTCGCATCTGTTCTAATGCTGTAATTTTTTCATTAATAAGCATGAGTTGACCATGTATCAATTCATCGGCGCGATCTAATTGCGCTATCTTTGCCAACGTTTCTGTTTCCTGGCGATAAGCGACCTTAATGTGCCCACGCTCCTCTTCCGCATTCAAGAGTTCTCGTATATCGGCGAGTGAAAAACCTAGCAGGTCACGTAATTCTTTGATGCGTTCTAAATGTTGCATGTCATCATCGCTATAACGTCGATAGTTGCCCTCGGTACGACCTGTAGGTAGAAGCAACCCCACCTCCTCATAGTAGCGCAGTGTGCGCTTCGTCATACCAGTTTTTGTTGCCACCTGCTCAATAGTATAAAAAGACTGCTCTTCTGATTGAGTCTGTTCCTCTTGAGGCATTGATGGTAGTTGTTGGTCTGCGGCAAACATAGTACATACCTCATCAGTGAATCCACCGTGTTTTGCAAAAATGTATACTACAAGTATACCACAAGATTAACGTTTACGTCAAAGTTAGGAAGGTAAACTTTTGTGGAAACTTCAATAGAGAGGTAAGATGGGGGGATAAAGGCGTGCAACAACATGTATGATAAACCTTCATTGAATTTCTAGTGTATGCTTGACAATCCTTGCGAATACTGATGCTTGACATACTGCTATGTGTCATGTATAGTAACGGTATGAGCAAAAACACATCCACGCATCCACGCGTTACAGCATACATTCCACAAGAGACGCTGGACGCCTTAAAGCAAGAGGCCAAGAAAAATAGACGGTCTATGAATAATCAGTTGGTCGTCTGTTTAGAACAGTGTCTTAGTGTCGTAAAGAAGGAGAAGTAGATGCAACTGGTAGAGCAGCATTGTATTGGGCGTGGTGACGTGCGCTTTGAGGTGATAGACCGCGTGGCGTTTGCGTCCAAGAACCTATACAATGCCACGCTCTATGAGATGCGTCAAGCCTTTATCCACTACGGACATCGCATCTTCTTCAAAGAGTTGTATCACCTGATGAAGTCCCATGAGGCGTACCAAGCGTTACCTGCAAAGGTTGCTCAACAGGTGTTGAGGTTGCTTGACAAGAATTGGGAGTCGTACTTTGAGGCTGTGAAGGCATGGAACGACGACCCTAGCAAGTTCGTCGGACATCCCAAACTTCCTAAATATAAAGACAAGCAGAAGGGGCGCAATATCCTTGTCTTTACCGTGCAAGCCGTGAGCAAGAGAGGACTCACCAAAGGCATTGTGCAACCTTCTGGCGTCCCTATCGAGATACAGACCTCACACACCAACGTTAATCAAGTACGCATTGTGCCATGCGGCGGCTACTACGTAGTCGAAGTCGTCTACACGCAAGAAACACAACAAGCCGATGTAGACACGACACTGGTTGCATCCCTTGACCTCGGAATCAATAATCTGGTGGCTCTAACTTCAAACAAAGTTGGCTTTGTGCCACGACTGGTTAACGGGAGACCCATCAAGAGCGTCAATCAATTCTACAACAAACGCAAAGCCGAGTTGCAAGCGATCATCAAGCCTGACACTCGCTTCACACACCGTATGGAGCGTATGACCACAAAGAGAACAAGGCGCATTGACCACTACCTGCATATCGCTAGTAAGAGGATAATAGATCTGTTTGTGAGTGAGAGAATAGGCACGTTGGTCATTGGCAAAAATCCGTTGTGGAAGCAAGAGGCCAACATGGGCAAGAGAAACAATCAGCAATTCGTGCAAATTCCTCATGCCCGTTTCATCTCCATGGTGACCTACAAAGCGGAACTCGTCGGGATACAGGTGCTTGTGGGGGAAGAGTCCTATACCAGTAAAGCGTCTTTTCTGGATAGTGACCCAATCCCGACCTATGGTAAGAAAAGTCAAGACGTGGTGTTCTCAGGGAAACGGGTCAAGCGTGGTTTGTACAAGAGCAAGAATGGTAAGAAGATAAATGCAGATGTCAACAGGTCATACAACATCCTGCGAAAAGTAGCACCTGACGCCCTGCGTGGCAAAGGTGTAGAGGATTGTGTAGTCAATCCAGTACCGTTACAGGTACAAAGCCTAATGTCTAGGATTTGCTAGATTCCGGGAACTATCAGTTGTGATAAAATGATACTTGTTGGCGTAAGACTTTCCAGTTCTTATCGCTGTTCTTGTAGCTACTTCTCTTTATTTCTGAATGCAAGGACGTGTTGACGTGCATGACACTCTCTTATCCCTGATTGAAAGGGCTTTAACAGGCAATGAACGCCCTCTTGAGTTTTACCTACGCGATCACAGTCGTTTACCGGGGCCGCGTGCAAACCTGGAGTTAGCAAACGATGTAGGACTGCTCTTTGCTGCTTCTGTGCCCAAGTATCCTGAAAATGTGTGGAAGCTTATCGACCGCTTTGCAAACGGTGATCGGAAAAAGGTCGCAGGTAACACGCCCGAAGAGTTTATCATGCTCTGCGGTATCATCGCTTTTGGGACGTGTGCCGCAGTCTATGCACCCTGGCGTGAGGAAAGTTTTGCAATGCTTGAGCATTATGCCTGTAGCACTCAGTGGCGTGTCCGCGAAGGTGTGGCTATTGCATTTCAACATTTGTTAATGGCTATTCCTCATGATACGCTCATCCGACTCACAAAGCTTGCTGCCACCGGAAATTATCTTCAGCAGAGGGCAGCTATTGCCTCAATTGCCGAGCCACCTTTGCTCTACAACGCGGATTTGTTAGAGCCTGCATTGAAGATACAAAAAATTGTGCTTGAGCGTCTCCGCCACGCACCTAAGCCGGATCGTAAGACAGAAGATTTGCGAACGTTGCGACGCACTCTTGGCTATACACTTAGTGTGGTGACAGTTGCGCTACCTGAACAAGGTTTCGCGCTGATGCGTGAGTGTGCCACATGGAATGATTCCGACATCCTCTGGATTTTGCGCGAGAATCTGAAAAAGAAGCGCCTTGCAAAGTTTACCGAAGATACAGAAGTGCTTTCAAAAATGCTTCTTGCATAAGTTCCTCGCCAGATTTGGTAAGACGTGATACACTGGAAGTCAAAATCTACAATGTTGTACCAGGGTGTGTTCGGTGGTGTATACCAGCACACCTCAATTTTATGTTATCTTGCCCTTTCTATCATGAGGGGTTGAGAGAAGTAGTAGGGATGTTACGCTCTTTTTATGCTATGACGATGCCAGGGTTGGAGACGCTGGCATTCAGCGAAATTCGTGCGAAGATGTCAGACGCTGAACTGGTGAAGTTCGCGCGTGGAATTACTCTTTTCCGCACTGGAACGCCCACTGGCGACCTGTTGCAATTGCGGACCGTTGAAGATGTTTTCATCACGATTGCACACATCACCGGACTGGGCCGCGGACGCGATGCTGTGCGCGTGTTTCATAGTGCCATGTTGAATGTTGAAGACATGAATGGCACGCTCTCCGTGTGGCGACGCGCCCACAAAGCGATACAGCCGAAAACATGGCGTGTTGTGAGTCAGATGGTAGGCACACACGATTTTCGGCGTACAGACGCGGGACAGGCGGTAAGTGATGGACTCCGGCGAGTCATGCCGCGTGGTATGCGCCTTGTCAATGACGAGGCCGATATCGAGTTCTGGCTCTGGGTTGGTGGTAGCGAGGCATTAGTGGGACTGCGTGTAAGTGATGCTACAATGCGGCACCGAACCTATAAACGAGAGCATCTACCAGCCTCGTTACGCCCCACTATTGCCGCGTCAATGAGTTGGCTGGCACGTCCAACTCCCGACGATAGTGTCCTTGACCCACTCTGTGGTGCTGGCACCGTTATCATCGAACGTACATTACTCGCGCCATTTCGTAGTGCAAGTGGTGGAGATATTCGCGAAGAAGCGGTGGCGATGGCGACACGGAACGCTCGTGCTGCCCACATCAAAGCTACCTGGTCAAAGTGGGATGCTCGCTCACTACCACTCGACGATGCCAGTGTATCGCGTATTATTACCAACCTACCCTTTGGCAAACAGATTGGCACACCAGAGGAAAACGTGAGTCTCTACACAGCACTGGCGCAAGAGTTCAAGCGTGTCACCACAAAGGATGGCTTGCAGGTGGCGCTTACTAGCGATGATCGCGTGTGGGAAGATGCCTTGCGGAATGCTGGCTTGCAGGTCACGAAAAAGGTGGTGATTGTCGTCCTGGGGCAACCCGCGACCATCTTTGTCGCCGAACCCGCAAAATAAGACCAAATGTAGGGAGCGATGATGCGGTTTAACAACATAATCCGTAGCGTTTCCCAACGGGCGACCACAAGGGTCGCCCGTTCCCAGATTTAATTTCTAAATCGCATCATCGGTTCCTACACACGAAATTGTAAACAGCGACACTGTGTTATTGTTAGATAGAGAAAAAAACTTCAAACAGGCGAAAGGAGACTACTCCCTTGAGCAGCGCAACAACTGCCGATTTTCGCAACGGCATGGTTATACGATACAATGGTGAACTCTATACCATTACTGAATTTCATCACGTCAGCCCCGGAAACTGGCGTGCATTCGTGCGTACCAACTTGAAGAATCTCAAGAATGGGCGCGTCATCGAGCAGCGTTTCCGTGCAGGCGAAGAGATCGACGAGGTGCGTGTCGAACACCAGAACTGGCAATTCCTGTATGTAGATGGTGACGATTACGTTTTTATGAATACAGAGACATACGATCAGCAGCCAATTCCAAAAGAGATGCTGGGTGATGCTATCAAGTTTCTCAAAGAGCAGGATGAAGTAGAGATGCTCGTCGATGACGAGCGTATTATCTCGGTTGAACTACCAAACTTCCTGGAATTACAGGTTGAAAGTGCCGAGCCAGGAGTGCGTGGCGATACCGCAAATAACGTCACCAAGCCTGCTACGCTTGAGACTGGTGCTGTGATCAATGTTCCGCTCTTTGTCAATCCCGGTGATAAGGTTCGCATTGACACGCGCACAGGGAAATATGTTGAGCGTGTAAGGTAATTTTTGTTTTGAGAGCGAGGAATGAAGCGGAAATGCAATTGCATTTCCGCTTCATTCCTCGCTCTCAAATTTGTTTCAGGCGCGTTTATGGGCAATGAGATGAATGCCATGTTTAGGGCGAATCGTGATAGAGGGTACTAGTTCTAGCCTATCCTCTGGCGAGAGCGTAAACTTCCACTTTTGGGCCAGTGTTGCGAAAACCAGCCGCGCCTCTACCATCGCGAAGACATTTCCAACGCACAAGCGTTGACCACCCCCGAACGGAAAATAGGCGTAGCGCGGAATGGGTTGCTGCGATGACTTATCCCAGCGTTCAGGCCGAAACTCTTCCGGCTCAGCATAGTAGTGAGCATCGTGATGAACCACCCACGGTGAGAGTAGGATGACGGTGCCAGGAGCGATAGTGTATCCGCCAATCTCGTCTGCAGTTTTGCAATCGCGGAAGATACCCCAGACGGGCGGGTAGAGACGCATCGACTCGGTGATAACCTGCTCGCTATAGGGAAGATTCGGTAAGTCATCCATTGTCGGCGTCCGACTCCCCAGGACGCGCTCAAGCTCGTCGTGCAGTTTGGCCTCAACGTCGGGATGCTCGGCCAGGAGCCGCCATGTGTAGGCAAGTGTAAGTGCTACCGTCTCATGTCCGGCGATATAGAGATTGACCACTTCGTCACGTAGCTGCTTATCTGTCATACGGCTACCGTCTTCATCCTGAATATGGAGCAGGGTAGAGAGCAGGTCGCCATTATCTGTCGCTCGCTGGCGATGTTCGCGGATAATTTGTTGGATAATCTTATTGAGTTTGGCAAGAGCAGTATTGTAGCGTCTGTTGCCAGGAGTCGGAAGCCAGTCTGGAAACTGAATGGGACGGACGGCAGCCGCGCTCACCTGATCGATCAGAACATCGAGTACCTCGCCAATCTGCTTTGCATCACCAGCCGACTCTGTATCGAAAAGCGTTTTCAAGACAATCTCAAGCGAGAGTTGCATCATCTCTTCATGCATATTGAGCATCGCGTCATCTCGCCAGCTCTCCCCCTTCTGCTGCGAAAGCTGAACCATCGCGGTACCATAGGATGCAACGCGTTTTTGATGAAATGCGGGTTGCATCAGGCGACGCTGGCGCAACCAGAAATCACCTTCACTGAAAATAAGCCCATTGCCAAAGAGACTTTTCCTACGCTGTGTAAACCTGGATTTCTTATACTTGTTGTTGTGTGTCACCAGTACATGCTCAATGTGATCGGGATGGCTGAGCATGTAGATTGCCGTTGTACCCAGGCGAATTTGCATAACACCGCCGTACTCCTGGGCGCAACGTTTGAGGTATTCCAGAGGTTCTAGCACGAAGGCACGCGCATTGCCTATGAACGGTTCGCCCTTTGGTCCAGGTGGAATAGTCGTTTGTCTCGTAGTTGTAACCATGTGTTTCCATTTCTTGAAAAAGAAAAACGTGTAATGGAATAATACTTTCACTTGCTCTCTCAACATCATAGCAGCTTTGAACAGGAAATGTGTAAGTGGAGGCATGACAGCGGCAGAGCTTTGGCACTACTATATAACTATTTACGTTGCTTCCACGTCTATAGTAGTGACAGTGCTTGTTCCTGTCATGATGAAGGTATCACTTAGCAACTCCCAGAACACCTCTGATATATTTTTTATTTAAGAAGAGAGTAGAAGGAAAAACGTATGGCGAGTCAGCAACATCTCGATATGCTCAAACAAGGTGCAGTTGAGTGGAAGAAATGGCGTTTGGAACAGCCAAAAGAGCATCCTGATCTGAGTGATGCAGACCTTCACGATATGGACTTGCATGGTTTCGATCTGAGCGAAGCAAATATGAGCAATGCTAACCTGATAGGTGCTGATCTGCATGAAATCAATTGCAAGGGGCAATTTTTACGGGTACTCGTTGTAGTGGTACAGATTTCAGTGTTGTTGATATGAACGGCGTCGATGTGAGTGGAGCCTATCTAAAATGATATGGTGACGCCTATCTGTAAATGCAAATTTTGAACTGGTCGCTTTTACAACAATTATTCTGGTGAACCACAGATGAGACAGAATGAAGTGTGTTGTCTTGGACAGCCTGCTTACGAGGCAAATTGTGTGATTTTCGTCAGGATAAAGTTTGTATTTACAGAATGATTTAAGAAGAACAACGGAAGAATTCAGTTCGGAACGTTTCCGTAAAGAAGAGGTAAAAAACCCGCCTGAAGGGGAAGGCAAAATGAGCAACAAGCCTGACGATTGTAGTGCGATAGCCTGTGTAGCTGAGGCTCCCGAATGAAGGAGAGTTTCTCCCTTCTCATACAAGATTGACTTATAGCAGGCCCTTTCACACAGTATTGCTAGAGTGTGGAAGGGCCCTTCTTTTCTCTGTTGTGCGCTCTCTTTACTGTTTGCGTTCCAGCAGAACAACGGGGATATTGCGTGTGATCTTCGCCTGAAGCTCAGCGAGAGCGGGTATCTTCTGTACCTGGATGCTCCCGAGTCGGTCCCCTTCCGCGCTTTCGACAACGGTGGCTCTGGCCTCGAACTTCTCGGTGCCGACTTCGACCGTCACATCAGGATGCGCGATCAGGTTGTGATACCACCCGGGATTGGTTGGCGCGCCCCTATTGCCGGCGAAAACGTAGATGCGACCGCCTTCGGACAAATATGCCAGCGGGTTGATACGAGGTTCGCCACTTTTTGCTCCCGTTGTTGTCAGCAGAAGTAAGGGGACGCCAGCGAATTGACCACCAACGCTGCCCCCGTTAGCACGAAACTCTTCGATGATCCGGCGATCCCAGTCATTCCAGTCATGTATCTCAGTCATGTGCATCCTCCTCGTGATAGCATTTTATACGTCTCCTGAGCCTCCCTCATGAAAGGTGTGATGTCAATCATTTGATACGTGGTCACGATCTCATCACTCCCTACCTCATACCATTGCCCGTACATGCGTGGGTCGTCCAGCACACCAAGGAGATAGTAGAGCAGGTCATCAAGGGCGATGTTCTGCCATTTTTGCCGACCGTTGCCCATATTCATGGTGACGCGTCTCTTCGCTTGGCTCAGCACTGTGTTGAAACCAAAGCCGCCTCGATCAACCACCTGACCAAGTCGGATGATGGTCACGTCGAGACCGCTCTGCAGTAATATCCTTCTTCGACCACCCTACCTGGACATCACCTCTTGTTCGTGAAGTAGTGACCTTGATCGAGATCCGCGAGGAGCCCCAGATGCACGGGCTGCCACCCCAGCAGTTCGCGGGTCAGCGTACTCGAAGCTGGGGAATCGAGGGCGAGGAAGCCAGCCAGAAAGCTGAAGTGTTCGCCCGCGTCCTCAGGAGAGATGGCGACCACTGGGAGGTTGAGATGCCGACCAATCACCTCGGCGATATTGCGAACCGGCACACCCTCGTCCGCAACCGCATGCAGTGTCGATCCCGCTGGTGCCTTCTCCAGTGCCAGGCGGAAGAGGTGCGCGGCGTCGAGCCGATGCACAGCGGGCCAGAGGTTGGACCCGTCGCCGATGTAGCCGGAGGTGCCCTTGTTGCGGGCGATGCCGACCAGGGTCGCGACGAAGCCGTTATCTCCTTCGCCGTGAACAGTCGGAGCTAGTCGCACGACTGACGAGCGGACGCCGTGCTTGGAGAGGGAAAGCACCCTCTGCGCGGTGGCACCTCGGGGCCCCGCAAGCGAGCCGGGATCAGGTGCATCCCGTTCGGTCGCCACACGCCCCGATGTGAGCCCGAGTAACCCTGAGGCGATGACAAACGGTCGGTCAGAGCCTGCAAGTGCCTCGCCGAAGGTTTCGATGGCGCGGCGATCCGCATCGGCAGCACCCTGGAAGTCCCCCGAGAAGGCGATGTCGTGCTTGAACGCGAGATGGATCACCCCATCCGACGCGGTGGCTGCACTACGCAGGCTGTCAAGATCATCCAGAGTGCCGCGCTGCACTTGTACCCCGGCAGCGGCGAGGGCAGCGCCGGAGGCATCCGAGCGGGCAAGCCCGATGACCTGGTGGCCGGCACCGATAAGCTCAGGGACGACGGCGGAGCCTATCCAGCCGGACGCGCCAGTAACGAAAACTCTCATAGGAAATTCCTCCAGTAAATGTAGAATTGGGGTTTCGGTAGTGTGACCACACCGTTTTCTGTCTATCGTAGCAACAAGTTGTTGCAAAGGCATCACCTTGTTATAATAGATAGTATAGCCTAGACGGTAACATTGGGCAAGCATCAATTCTTGTCTCTTGTTACATATGCAACAAAGAGGGAAATATGTCGCACGAAGAACAGACCGACTTGCGCATTCGACGCACCCATAAATTCTTGCAAGAAGCGATGATTGAACTGATTACCGAGCAAGGGTTCGAGGCCATCACGGTGGGCGATATTGCCGAACGTGCCATGATCAACCGAGCCACGTTCTACCGCCATTATCAGGATAAATACGACCTGGTGGCAAAGATCTTTGAGGAAACAGCCAATCACCTGGTGGAAAATATGAAACCCCTCCACAAAGACACTCGTCAGAAGAACCCACCAGAAATCTGGATCCAGTTATTTGAGCATGTCGCTGACCATGCCCGACTGTATCGAGCGATGCTGGGGAAAAACGGCAGTTCGTGGTTTGCAGCCAGGATGCGTGAGCACACCATAAAACTTATGCTTGAGAGCGCGAGACAGTATGAACACCAGGTGGAACCCAGGCAACCGATCGAGCCAGCGATGCCTCAGGAACTCCCTGGCATGCAACTCTCCCATGTCCTGATCGGCACCATCGTCTGGTGGCTGGAGAGCGAAACAAGCTATACTCCCAGACAAATAGCAACTTGGTTTTACCGCTTTGCGTTTTATGGATATCTCTCTGCACTCGGGTATGAGGCTCCTACGCCAGGGAAGGAATGAGGCCACTGAAGGCTCATGCTTCTGTTGCAAGAACAGAAAGTTCATCATGTTTGAAGAGGAGCTGATGCAAAGACAACATGACGTTCCACCTACACCTCCAATTAAGGAGCTGCTTGGGGACGAGAGCGAATGAAGTATTTGCTTGACTCTGCTTCTCTGGCAACCTACACCCGTGGACGAAAGGGAGCCGTTGCCTGACTTGACGCCCTTATTTGCGGTCAGGATAGCTAAAGATAGTGGGCTAAGAATGCCCAGAGGTGGGGACCGAGGATGAAGAGACCGATCACGACGGAGAGTATCGCGTTGAGCAGAACAGCTCCCGCTGCAACATCTTTCGCGATCTTTGCTAGTGGATGATAGGTGGGAGATGCCAGGTCAACACATATCTCTATGACGGTGTTGAACATTTCTGCGATGAAGACGCCTGTAATCGCAACGAAGATCATTGCGAACTCTACCGGGGAGATACGAAAAAAAATACTTGCAAGTATGGCAAGGGTCGCAATCACGGCGTGAACACGTGCGTTCCGCTGCGTATGTAAGGCATACCAGAGACCATGAAAAGCATAGCCAAACCCTGCAACAAACTTCGCCCATTCGCCTTTTGTGTGTTGTGATGCAGGCGGTAGTGGCGGTTGGCTCATCCCTCTTACGCCTTTTGACCTACTGCTTGTAGAACAGACTGTTGAATGCCTACCATTGTCTGATAGCCTGCTTCACTGTGATCGTCATAGCCTACAAGATGTAGTACTCCGTGTGAGAGCAAATAGAGCAGCTCATATGTAGGTGAATGAGACGCTTCTGTCGCCTGCCGCACAAGCGTAGGCCACGACATCACTACATCGCCGAGATTTGTTACCGCATCCGGTGGTGTAACAAATGCTGGTGTTTGTGGTTTTGGCTCGCCACTTTCCTCGGCTTCTACTGGCATCCATAACTGCTCTGGTGGAGCGTTGACGAGCGGTTCATCTAAAAGAGGAAACGAAAGTACATCAGTTGGCTTATCTTGCTGGCGATACTGCTTGTTCATATCACGAATGCCCGCATCGTCGGTAATCAGTAGTGTCAACATAACGGGTTGTGTCACATGTACGGTGTCTAATGTTTGTTTCACAACGGTATCTATAGGAGCAGATGCCAGCAATGTCTCGATGGCGGTATTCTGCTCATCATCACCAACAGTGACATATAGCTCTATCTGTGGATGTTCATCCATATCATAAATCCTCTAAATGGAAACCTCAGGAGTGCAATATACATATTTTTTGTGATATTTGCAAAGGAGAGCAAGATGACAAGCACACAGACCTACTTCTCTCGCAGGTTCGCACAGGAATTATAGTGGAGATTTATGGTACTGTCAAGCTTCGTAGCTCTGGTTGTGAAGTAGTTCACTTGACGCAGTGTCTCACCTCCTCTACAATATCTCTAACGAAAAAAGGCGATAACCTTCAGGTTAAAGGGGACAGCTTTGATGGACAAGAGCTTTGATCGACGTGGACAAATCTTTGGCGACTACCAGTTGCTACAGGAGCTGGACACTGGTGCTTTTGGCGATCTTCCCAGGCAAACGGGGAACAAGAGGAGTCAAGGAAGCATGCAGCGCAATAGTTTCCTCCGTCCCAGGAACATCGCCGCCTTCGTGCTGCTCCTCATTCTTCTGCTAGGAGGAAGTGTGGGAGTAGTGTACATACAGGGAAAGATAGCTACTGCCAATCCGACCAAGAAGTGGGCCTATCAGACGGGATCCCCTATCTTCTCCTCACCGACAGTGGTCAACGGAGTGGTGTATGTCGGCTCTACTGACGACAACCTGTATGCGATAAATGCGGCCTCTGGAATGAAAAAGTGGGCTTATCACACAGGAGGATACATCTATTCCTCAGCAACTGTGGTCAACGGAGTGGTGTATGTTGGCTCTCATGACGGGAACCTGTATGCGATAGATGCGGCCTCTGGAGCCAAGAAATGGGCCTATCAGGTGGGGGTTGCCATCTCCTCCTCACCAACAGTGGGCAACGGAGTCGTCTATATCTGCTCTGATGACGGTAATCTGTATGCGATAGCTGCGGCCTCTGGAGCCAAGAAGTGGACCTATCAGATAGGCAGCGACATTTCCTCACCAACAATGGTCAACGGAGTGGTGTATGTCGGCTCTACTGACGGGAACCTGTATGCGATAGATGCAGCCTCTGGAACGAAAAAGTGGGCTTATCAGACAGAGGGTGAGATATTCTCCTCACCAACAATGGTCAACGGAGTGGTGTATGTCGGCTCTACTGACGACAACCTGTATGCGATAAATGCGGCCTCTGGAACGAAAAAGTGGGTCTATCACACAGGAGGGTACGTCGACTCACCAACAGTGGTTAACGGAGTGGTGTATGTCGGCTCTGATGACGGGAACCTGTATGCGATAGCTGCGGCCTCTGGAGCCAAGAAGTGGACCTATCAGACGGGGAATCCCATCGCCTCCTTACCAAGGGTGGTCAACGGAATCGTCTATGTCAGTTCTAGGGGCCAGAACCTGTATGCGATAGCTGCGACGTCAGGGACGAAAAAGTGGGCTTATCAGATAGTTCCCGGTACATCCTCTCCAGCGGTGGTCAGCGGGGTCGTCTATGTTGGCTCCGCAGACGACAATTTGTATGCACTTGCTTTACCTAATACACACTCCTAGACATGATTATTTTCTAAAGGTCGCTCGACGATGGAGCTTTAGCATGTCAAGAGTGGGTCGCTTCTATTCTACTTTGAGGCACCAAAAAGAAGAGATTATTGTGTTTTCTTTACCGTTTTCCTACCAAAGGCGATAGTAAAGACGATGAAGCCTATGACGAGTATACTCACGAAGCTGATGATACGATCCAGAACAATTGCTGCGGCTGTATGATTTGCCACATCTGCCCCACGATAGAAGAGAGCGATCATAGCTACCATACCACCTTCGACGAGTCCAACGCCACCTCCTGTGGCCGGTACGACCGTCAAGAGTGCTTCGCCGAGACCGATGAAGATACAGGCAGCAAGTACATGAACAAAATCACCCGGAATCAAGTTTAATGCCAGTGCGACAAAGAAAAAGCGCAGAGCTTCACAGAGCCATACACCTATTGTCAGGCCAGTTAGTAATGGTAGGCGGCGAAATGAGCCAAGCATACCTTCTTGCAGATGATAATACTGATCTCGGAAGCGCGTCGGAACGATTTTCGCTATCGGCTCGCGTGCCTGTCTCAACACAAAGAGGGCCGCAATGCCAACAACGACGGCAGCTAAAGTGATCTCCAATGCTAAACGTAACTCCGTTGGCAAGTTTTCGTGTAGGCTGATAATGATGGCAGGAATAAAGAGAAGGAGTAGCACGCTCAAATCCAGAAGTCGCTCAGCTAAAACGGTACCTACACCACGCGATACGGAAATCTTTATCTCTTGTCGCAGTAGATATGCACGGTAAAGGTCGCCGAGTTTTGCTGGCACGATAGAATTCGCAAAAAAAGAAATGTAGATGATCTCCACAAGTTTCCAAAACCTGGGCAGATGAATGCCATTCTCTTCCGTGAAGCCAACATTTTCTAAGAGAATGCGCCATCGTAGTGCTCTGAGCGGAAACGATGCATAGTAGATGAGGAAACCAGCCAGAAAGAAGAGCAAATTTGCCTGTTTTACCGTTGCCCACGTCTGTTTAGGGTCTATGTGGGCTTTTTGCGCGAGGTAGACAAGCAGCCCAATCACGATGACAAGCGGTACGAGAGTGCGCCAGTTGAGAAGGCGTTTGCTCAGTGAGAGCTGATCTTTCGTGATCTCTGGCTCCGCTAACGGTTGTTGTACTACCTCGTGTTGTTGTATCAATATGTCAGGTTGCTCGTTTTTTTTATCTTCTCTAACAGGCTCTTGAACATTTGGCACATCGTCTAGCATCAGAGCTATTTCCCTTCGTTGCTGACCGTTTCTGAATGTATTTCTGCTACGCGAATGAGAGTAATAATGAGTAACGCGAAGAGAATGGTCATACCATGAACATAGAGATTATCAACGAGATTGTGGACGCAGACGCCTAGCAGAGAAGCTATAAGCCCTATGGCTAATGCTCGATCATTCGTAAGCATACCCAACATTTGAAACGAGCCGAGTGTCTCAAGCCTTGATTGTCCAGCCTGTGGGTGCATACGTTTTGCTTTTATTTGCATATATTTTCTGTTTATTGTTTTGTAGTCGCGTCCACCCGCAACAAAGATCGCAGCAATGAGAAACAGGAAGGCTACAAGTCCAATAATGCCTGTTTCTGCCGCAATATTGATGTAGTAGTTATGGGCGTGATCTAGTGAGTTGACAAAGATGCCAACATGATATTGAGCGTAGGCACTACCGTAATTCCCAATACCGACACCAGTAAATGGATGATCCGAGAACATGCCAATGCCAGCGAGCCAGTGTGCAAGCCGTTCAGCGGTGGAATAATTTTGTGCGCTAGGTGCCTTGAATGATATAGAAACCAAGCCAAGTTTGTTCAGTATTGGTTGCGTGAGACGCTGTGGTACAACGCCTGCAACGAGTGCTGCGACAAGGGCTAAGGCCCCAACGCCACAAACTGCCGCAAGTTTGCGAAGCTGTGGAAATCCAACAATGAGAATGAAGAGTACGGCCACGGAAATGGCTATTTCTCCACCATTCGATTTTGTGAGGTATTCAGCCGTCCCCAATGCAAGGGCAGTTGCTCCTGCCAGAATACGTGTCGCCCAGTTACGCCCAAGCACTGTTAGCGAAAGCGCAATGGGTAAGGACATATTGATGTAGCCCGCGTAGGGATTGGGCTGATTAAAGGTACCATAGACGCGCAAGCCGCCATCACGAATAAATGATTGTGGCCCAAGATTGAGGAAATCTTGTCCGTAGCCGTAGAACGCTTGCGAGATGCCTGCCAGACACATAATCACAATAAGTGTCCATATTTGTTTACGCGTCCGCAAATACTTCGCACCCAATAAGAGTACGGCTGCAAACTCAATCCACTTAATAAGGTCTTTGATGCTTGCGTTGACGCTATGGGCTGTTGCGGTAGAAATAATCATTGCAAGGAGCAGTACACAGGTGCCAACGACAAGATAGCGTGGCAGAGGTGACTTCTCTTGATCTAAAGGACCCCTCTCTATCAACCCTTGCGAACGGAGTACAAAGCCTCCTAGCCAACTTATAATGAGGAGTATCACCAGGATATCTGCACTATTTGCATTCAATTTGCCTAATGTGATGGTATCGAGTGATCCCCAGGGTATGGCAATAGGCAGTAGATAGAGAGCTGTGCGTGGGCGCAACAGTATCCAGATGCTCAATAGCAAATAGAGTGGAAGACGAATATTCCAATAGTTAGCACTTGGTAGTGCAAGCAGGCAGAAAAGCGCAAGAACGCCGCCAAGCAATCCAACAATGTTGGCGAACGTCATGTACTCTCGTAGACGTGCAAATATCCTCGCATTGTGCGAGTTGTGCGGAGCAGAAGTAGCCTGCGTCACCTGCTCTAAACCGGGATTATACATAGATGTACATCGCTTCTATCCAGAACTTTTTTGTTACCAAGACTCTCTAAGAGACCGTAGAGAGATGCGCTGTATGACTGCGAAACCACTCTATCGTGCGTCGTAGACCATCTTCCACACCGACGTTGATACTCCAGCCCAGTTGCTCTTGTGCCTTTGAGATGTTTGGGCGTCTTCGTTCGGGATCGTCGATACGGCGCGACTCAAACTGAATGGTAGAAGATGCGTTGCAAAGGTGAATGATAGTTTGCGCGAACTCAAGCACAGTGTGTTCTTCGGGATTGCCCAGGTTAAAAACCTCTCCCGCTGTTTCTGGCTGGAACATTGCGCGAATGAGTCCATCGACCAGATCGCTGACATAGCAAATACTGCGTGTGATGGTGCCATCTCCATAGATGGTCAAAGGCTCGTTCTTTAATGCTTGTGTGATGAAATTCGGAATCATGCGTCCGTCATCAGCTTGACTGTTTGGACCATAGGTGTTGAAGATACGCACGATACGTGCATTGACTTGAAACTGACGGTAGTATTCCATTGTCAACGTTTCGCCAAGCCGCTTGCTCTCGTCATAGCAGGCGCGTGGACCAATGGGATTGACATTGCCCCAATAATCTTCGCGCTGTGGATGAACCAACGGGTCGCCATAGACTTCAGAGGTCGAGGAGATAAGAAACATGGCATGTTGTTTTTTCGCTGCCTCTAACATCTGGTATGTGCCCTGACTGTTGACGAGAATCGTCTCGATTGGATGATTCATATAGCCGACAGGACTTGCAGGACTTGCAAGGTGAAAAATAGCGTCCGCCTCAAATGGAAATGGTTGTGTCACATCGTGTTGCATAAAAGTAAAGCGTGGGTGTTGAACAAGTTGGGCAATATTTTCTGTTGAGCCAGTGAGCAGGTTGTCTACGCAAAGCACAGAATGCCCTTCGTCAATCAGCCGAGTACATAAATTGGAGCCGATAAACCCTGCCCCTCCGGTAATAACAATTCTCAAAGAACTGATCCTCCGATAATATAAAAAACGTGAAGTTATTGCTTAATGAAAACGTCTTATTTATTGTACCTTAATGGCAGACGAATGTGTATATACAAGGTAAGGAATAGGACAAATATATAGGGGGAAGGTGGTTTTCTACACGTTCCCTCTATATAACACATGTTTTACTGAAAAAACGTGGCGGTATTACTTTTTAGTTTTATTCTTGTCTGGTCTGTCTATATTTCCAGCGGCGATACATCACCTCATCACCCCAACTGAGAAAGCCGCTGGTGGTGAAACCATGGATAATGATCACTGCTAATAGTGAGCGTGGGTTGGGTTGTGCTAGATAGACGAGACTAAACACGAGACTTGCTAATCCCACACCACCGACACTACGCCAACTCCACTTACCTAAACGGTGATAGAGCGTATATGCCGCTGTACTAACGAGCCAGCCTAACCACAACTTCCCTGTCCATTGTGTCACGATAGCCAGTAGAAAGCCACGAAAAAAAAGTTCTTCAACTGGTCCATTGATGAACAGGTAGAAAAAACCTTGCAGCAAATGATCGTTGACTGTGGGCCAGCGAAACCAGGGACCGACAATCAGCATACGATATGTTGCCGCAAATGCAGCCATGCCAATGCCAACGATAAGGCCCAGCAGAAGCTGCTGTGGTACATCGTGTAACGTTAAACCCAGGAATGATAGCGGCAGATGAAAAAACGCGATATAGAGCAAGGGAACCGCACCCATCGGAATAATACGCATCAATGTATCCGGCCACATCCACTTCCATGAACCTGCAACTGTAGAACGGGCAACATGTGTTGATTGTACCGATGACACGTTTGAACCTCTCCTGGGTAAAAAAGCCTTCTGCGTTTGTGTTGATGTAGCCACTGAGAACACCTACTTTTTTTAGTCTACTTAGCTTGTGTTAAGAGAATATTAAGTAAGTGTAATACAAACAGGGGTTACCTGTCTAGTGGGCCTGTGCTTCGAGTTGTACTAAACCTTCCATCACCTCTTCGCGTGAGAGATTGCCGCACTCCAAATCATAGTCGTTTTTCGCTTCAAGTCGAGCATAAAAGGCACGACCTTGTTCAATAAACGCACTTTTTTCTGTACTTGCCTCTATAATCTCGAAAAGAACGTTCTCAGCTTTATCATATTTGCCAATGCGTTCGTAGTAAGGAAAGAGTTTTTCCTGTGTTGAAATTGGCAGTTCGTAGTCGTCCAGTTTGTTAAGTAGCTCTTGTATATCAGTATACATGCTAGCATCAGGTGCGATGGTTTCTCGTGAAAGTGCAAGCAGATACAAATGCAGTGCTTTCAGGTAACGATAGTAGCTTTCGTTGCTTTTCCCCTGATCGTCGTAAATCTCGCCTTCGGCTTTGAGTAGCACAGCAATCCAGAGGCACTTCTCTACATTGAGCGTACCAAGTGGAGAGATTGCTTGTATAAGCATCTCATCAGAAACAGAGTTGATGAAGCTCGACGGAAGACCTGTTGCCTGCAACAACAAATCATCAACGGTGATGAGTGCCTCTTCGTATTTGTTGTACTCGCGCAGATGCAGAATAATCGCCATTGCTCGCCCAAACTTCTCTGCCATGCGAAGAATGTAATCTTTGTTAACCATGTTATTATTCTCAATCGTAACGTGTGAACCCTGTAGGGGCCATAATTTATTACGCCCTCGTCCTATATAGATGTGGGCAAGGGCGTAGTAAATTATAGCCCCCACAGACGATTTTAGGTTATCTCAGTTTCACAATTGCCTGCTCAATACGCTTCATGCTGACCTCGCGTCCAAGCACCTCCATCATGGGGAAGAGCGGAGGTGTGGCATTGCTGGCACTGACCGCGACGCGAAGAGTGCCGAAGAATTGACCACGCTTCAAACCGAGCGATGTGCCCAATTCGTCCATCGCGGACTCTAAGACGGACTGCTCCCACTGCTCTACTTCATTGAGACGAGCCTGTGCGCGTAGCAGTGCATCGAGCGAGCGTGGCACATCCATACCTTTTTGAATGAGCATTGGTGTGTCATAGATTAGCTCATCTTCAAAAAAGTAATGTGCTTTAGTGGCTTCGCTGAGGGTTTTGAGGCGCTCCTGCTCAAGTGCCAACACGCGCTTTGTGTAAACTGGGTCGAGTGGTCGCTCGACGCTATCAGGTAGCCCACCTTCCGCCTCTGAACGTTCCAGATATGGGAGTGTTCGCAACGTCAACTCGTCCAGCGACAAATTGCGAATGTAGACGCCATTCATCCAGGTGAGTTTGTCGGGATCATAAATGCCAGAGGCGATGCCGACACGTTTCAACGAGAACGCCTGAATTAATTCTTCACGCGTGAATATCTCCTTTTTGTCGTCATAGGACCAACCGAGTAGTGCCATGAAATTGAAGACGGCCTCTGGTAGATAGCCCACTTTCTGCAAATCTGACCATGCTGGTGCATCTTTCCGCTTGCTTAACTTCTTTTTATCTTTTCCTAGCACCGTTGGAACATGATAGAGCAGTGGAATTTCCCAGTTCAGTGCCTTATATATTTGCACATGAAGCGGTGAACTTGATATCCATTCGTCTCCACGTAAAACATGCGTAATGCCCATTTCATGGTCATCGACAAGATGTGCCAGATGGTAAGGAGGGAGACCACTTGTTTTAAGAATAATCATATCGTCCAGATTTGAGTTCTTAAAAACCATATCGCCATGAATCTCATCGTGTACAACCGTCTCCCCATCAACTGGCATTGCAAAACGTATCGTCCATGTCAAGCCAACGGATTCATTCTCGGCTCGCTGCTCTTTTGTGAGATAGCGGCAGTGGCGATCATAGCGCGGCGGCAACTTCTGGGCCTCCTGCGCTTTACGCATGGCATCGAGTCGTTCCGGTGTGCAATAACATGGATAGGCATGACCAGTCTCGACAAGCTGATTGGCATAAAACTGATAGAGTGCCTTGCGCTGTGTCTGGTAGTAAGGACCATAAGGACCACCAATAATTGGACCCTCGTCAACATCCATTCCGAACCAATTCAATCCCTCGATCAGAAAATCGACCGCGCCTGCCACTGTACGTGCTTCATCGGTATCTTCAATGCGAAGAATGAATTGACCTCCTGTGTGGCGAGCATAGAGCCAGCTAAAGAGGGCAGTGCGGAAGCCGCCAATGTGCTGAAATCCAGTAGGGCTAGGAGCGAAGCGCAGACGTGGTACTTTTTTCTCCTGCGGAGTCTGCTGCTCCTGTGTGCGGTCGTCAATCTGTGTCATAAACGTGAAACCTTCCTTGTCGTCTCCAACTATTCCGAGTTATTGTAACATAGTGTGGTAGGATGTGGAAAGCAGTTTTTTCAGCGTGAGGAACGTATATTGTGAATAACGCAATTTCACCCATCACCCATCTCTTACCCAGTACAACCACTATTTCTTCTGATAACAACATTCATATAGCCGATTATTCTGTGCATGAACTCGCCGCACAATTTGGTACTCCATTGTATATCTTTGACCGTGCAACGATTATAGATGCCTGTCAACACTATCAACAGGCATTCGACGCTCAGTATCATGCTTCGGCGGTTCACATTGTGTACGCATCTAAAGCCTATATTTCACCGCATATCGCACAAGTGATGTCAGAGCAAGGATTTGGCCTGGATGTTGTCTCCGGGGGAGAGCTTATCGTGGCGCAACAAGCTGCGTTTCCAATGGCGCACGTTTCGTTGCATGGCAACAATAAATCCGAAGATGAGCTACGTCTAGCACTCAAACTGGGCGTAGGACGTATCGTCATAGATAATTGGAGCGAGCTAGAGCGGCTAACATGTCTTGCCCAGGAGATGCATATCCAACCTTCGGTCCTACTGAGAGTCGCCCCTGAAGTAGAGACCGAGACACACCACTATTTGCAAACGGGTCATGCATCGTCGAAATTTGGCTTCGCTCTTGCCGAGGCGAAACATGCGTGTAAGCACATTTTACGCTCCGCTACGTTACATCTTGTTGGCTTGCATGCTCATAGTGGAACGATGTTGCGTGAGGTACGGTCTTACCAGGAATGCCTGGCATGTCTGCTCGCGCTCGCCAACGAGATACACAATGAAACAGGATGGTGGCCGACAGAGATAAGTCCTGGTGGTGGTTGGGCTATTGATACAATTGATGAAGAGAAGCCGTCTCCTGGCATCGACGTGTTGGCGCAAGCTCTGCAAGAAAGTATGGAGCGTGGAGTGACACAAACGGGCAAGGAGCTTCCATGTCCCATACTGATTATCGAGCCGGGCCGTTCAATTATTGCGCGTGCAGGGGTTGCTGTCTATCGTGTAGGTGCGCGTAAGGTTACTGCTGGTGGTGTTACCTATCTCTTCGTCGATGGTGGTATGGCAGATAACATTCGACCAGCATTATACAATGCTCGTTATACAGCTTTGCCTGTGGAAGACGCACACGACCCGTTACAGAAACGGTGTGTATCTCTGGACGATATTGTGAATCCGGTGATATGTTGATTGACAGGGTACAATTGCCACGAATACAAGAAGGCGAGTATATCATGGTACCATCGGTAGGTGCCTATTGTCTGCCGATGGCAAGCAACTACAACTTGGTTCCGCGTCCCGCCGTAATATTAATAGATGAAGCGTATATACGTGTAATGGAACGTCGAGAAACATATAAAGATATGTTGGTACGTTATGGCGATTTATGATAACATTGCCATAGAAAAGTGAGTCGTACTGCTATGTTACAAGAGCAAGATGGTCTGCAAGCAAATGCTACCACACAGATAGACGAGCATGATGAACCAACTGAACCCATGCGTCGCTCTGACGTTTCTGCGTTCGCACCCTCCAACGAAGGGGAGAGTGTAGCACCAAATGCGGAAGATGTTCCATCTCCCAAATCGTTAACACAACCGTTTCCACAGCAATATGTCCAGCAACCACCTGTTACTCCGAGTGCGCCTACTTATGGTCCTGCTAATGGCAACGGTGTATACCCATACTTGCCCCCAAAACCAGCTATGCAAGGCGGAAAGCGTCCGGCAGGTGGCGTACCAGTTCAAGCAGCAACAGTACCTGAACAGGGACGGAAGGTGAGGCGGAAATTTATACCAGTTGCGGTGGGATTATGCTTTGTTGCAGTCCAAATGCTCTTGCTTGTTCGCTTCATACTCAAACTACTACAACTGTCCTCGGATAGCTCCTGGGTCGGGGCCATATATGCTATAAGTAATGTGTTTGTATTACCTTTTCGCATCCTCTTTCTGCAATTTGCCGTTCCCTTATTTGGCACAGCAGAAGTATATACGTTGCTTGCGGTTCTCATGTATGGTGTTATCTCGCGTATCGTTGTACGTTGCCTGAAAATCCTGTTGAAGACTCGCTAGCGAATGTGTAGTGTATATCTATAGATTGGCAGAAAGTAAGAGCGTTCGAGAAAGAAGATCGTTAGTCTTTCCCGAACTCGTCTAATACATCCAGGCTATTGATGAAATCGCGATATGCGTCAAGGTTTTCTTCTTCCTCTTTGCTCACTTGACCGCGTTTTTGCTCTGGACGACCCAATGGCTTTTGTGGCTCATCGTTTGCTTCTAAGGCAACACCAGCACGTTCTAATACGCTCTCTTCTACGAAAATTGATGTTTTGGCACGAACGGCGAGGGCAATAGCGTCACTAGGACGAGAATCAACCTCAACGTGTCGCCCTGACACATCAAGAACAATACGTGCGTAAAAGATTTCGTCGATGAGATCAGAAATCACAATACTCTCAATTTTGGCCCCTAATTCGCCTATGACATTTTTCAGCAAATCATGAGTAAGCGGGCGAGGCGAATTGGTCCCTTGAAGTTCGACGGCAATCGCGTATGCCTCCGCTTGCGCTATCCAAATAAACAAATAGCGTTCTTGCTTCGTTGCTTTCAAGATGACCACCCGCTGTTGCGTAGCCAAGTTTATTCGCACGCTCTCAACTGTCATCTCAACCATGTTCTTTTGACTCTCTTTCATGGCGTTGCATCCGTCGAATATGTACCGCCCTTATTGTACCTCTATCGAAGGGTCATAGGCAAATGCCTTAACCCATCTTGTGATGCAGCAACCTGTCTGTCCTACAATGCCCTCTCAGGAGTATAACAAAATAGGGCAAGTATTCCTAGCCCCCGCTCGAAGAAAAATACGAAAAGAAATTCTGAAAATCCGTTCCAAAAAAGCTTGTATTGCCTGGCCTGTTGTGGTATTATTTTCTTGAATGGCTGTTCTAGTTTTTTGTGGAAGCAAGGCACGGTGCCTTTATTCTTCCACATATTCCAAAGATGCCCCGTTCTTAAGCAAGAGCAGAGTATATGGGTAAGGGATGAACGGTCATAAGATGTGGGGTAGTATCAGGGTACATGTAGGTGAGTATAGGTGTGTATTAGAAAGGCAGGAGTCCGTCCATGTCATCAGAGCAAGCCAGCGAAATACAACGCAAGATGTATGACTTCATTGAGAAGTACATTAAAGCCGAAGGGATGCCGCCCACGAATCGTGAGATTGGGCGAGCAATGAATATTGCCAGCACAGGCCATGTAGACTATCATCTTACAAGCCTGGAAAAGAAGGGCATGATTTCGCGACAGGAAAAGAAGAGTCGCGGCATCAAGCTCACAAAACCGAGCAATGGCATCGCAGTGAAAGGCACTATCGCTGCTGGTCAGCCTATAGATATCTTTGCATCAGAAGAGCAGCAGACGATCAGTGTTGGCAATAGTGTTGCCGATGCAGAGAATGCCTTTGCTCTTGTCGTGAAAGGTCGCTCGATGATCGAGGATCACATTTGCGACGGCGATTATGTCGTGGTGAAGCCACAGTCCACATGTCAAAATGGCGATATTGTTGTTGCAGTACATATGCAAGAAGGTGTCGAAGGTAGCGCAACACTGAAACGCTTCTTCCAGGAAAAGGAACACGATAGAGTGCGACTACAACCTGCGAACTCGGAACTCGACCCAATTCTGATTCCACGCAATATTTGGGATCGTGAGTGGCAGGTGCAAGGAAAAGTAGTAGCAATCTTCCGTCAATGCGGAACCGCAGCCTAACTGTTTACGTGCCTTTCTGACTGACCTCCGTTACACCATCGACAAAACTGATGTAGGGGCGCAAAAGATTGAGCGCGTTATGTATCGTAATGAGTACTTGTACATAACGCGCACGGTGCTTTTCTCGCTCCCATGTTTATTTTTGCTTTTGATGCCCATTTTACCGCCTTTCCCCTTGTGTTATTTCTGCAAGAGTGATATACTCTAAGATAATATACATCTTATAGCCGCGATTGTTTAGCACTCCTTAGTAGGGTGGGAAGCGCAGAAAGGAAGCATCATGAAGGCTGTTGCAGCAGCATTGGTGCTGATTGCCGGTGCCGCAGTGGTTCTATGGTATGGCAATACACTTAACTCCTGGGTACTCGGTGGTTTGATTGGTGGTTTCGCAGCCTTGCTTCTCAGTATTCCTATCTCCCTCACAGTATTCTCCTACCTCTCAAAGCGACACGACGAACGCTTGCAAGCAGAAGAGCAAGAAGAGCAAGCTTTCGATCAAGAAAACTATGGCTATCAACAACTCTCCGCGCGTGCTGCCAGGAGGCCACATGAAGTAGAAGGCTATGTGATTACAGACGATACCCCCGAACATGATTGGCAAGAAGAACAACTGTATACACCCAGAGTACCGCGTGCTTTACCTGCTCCTCAACGTCAGGGAAATGTGCCACCAAATTCACCAAATCAGACACGAAGAAACTCTGAAAGATTGCCTGTTGCTCAGCAGGGAACGCATGTCCCTGAACCTCGCCCACAGCAGAATAAGCTGAAAGGTAAAGAAACAGCGGTTCTACGTGCTACCACAAAAAAAATTAACATGGCGGGAGGCCCAACCTTCGAGCCGACTTCCCAACTCAGCCAGTACCGTTCAGAGGCTATTCGTTTAGCACGTTTAGAGGCTGCACAACAACGACAAGATAATGATGAGGACGTGTCCCCAATAAACAATCCTAAAAGAGGGTTAGTGGTGCGTCCAGGGCAAGCACTGGCAAAGCAGAACAACCAGGGAACTTCTATTGTGCCCCCACGTCCTACGCGCCAACTGCCTCAACAAACGGTCTCGCAACCACGACAACGACAACGACATATCGTTGATTCGGTATCTCCACAGCAAAGTGGGCGACGCACACTTCCTACAAGTAATGAGAATACAGGGCCGATTCGTAGAATAGACCCAAGCACTGATTCTATAGCAGATCGCTTTCCACAAACGGGACCCTTGCGTCGTTCGTCGCAGTCGGGTCAAAATGCATATGCCTCACAAGAACGCGAACAACGCTCAGGTGCGGATAGTACTACTGGTAGTGTGAATAAACCACTTGTGCGCCGCGCTCCATATATGTATGAGGACGATCCCCTACGTCAAGAACTGGCCCAACAGTTGGAGGCACCGACAGTACGTCGCTCCTCGCGTTTCGATGAAGATGACGAGAACGAATAGCTGAATGGTTTTTCAAAGGTATAGCCTCTTTTCTTGAAGTATGCTACTATACGCAAAATGGTATCTTTATGAAGGAGGCTTTTCCTGTGTTAGCACACTTAACTGATACATTAACAACGCTGGTTACAAATTTTTATGTTACGTTTGGCTTATTCGGCATACTACTGGCTATGGCTATTGAAAGTTGCTGTATCCCACTGCCAAGCGAAATCGTGATGCCCTTAGCTGGTATTATGATCGCTAGCAATAAGATACTACCTGGAACAAATCACACGGTGAGTCTGATTCTTGTGGCACTTTCTGGAGCTGTCGGGTGTCTTATTGGCTCGATTGCGGCCTATGGCATTGGCTATAGTGGTGGTCGTCCTCTCATGTTAAAATATGGACGTTATCTGCTCATTTCTCAACATGATGCAGATAAAGCAGACCACTTTTTTCAACGGTGGGGAAATGCTACGGCGTTCTTTTCACGTCTTCTGCCTGTAATACGTACCTATATCTCTCTTCCTGCTGGTATTTCAAAGATGCCGTTCGTAAAATTTTGTATTTACACCTTTCTCGGCTCATTTCCCTGGTGTATTTTGCTTGCATATATAGGTATCCAGATAGGTAGCCCCAGCAATTTGAGTAAGCTTAGCCCTATCTTCCATAGCCTGGATGTTGTAATTCTGGTTGTGCTTGTAATTCTGGTTGCGCTTTACGTCTGGCGACATATCAACAATGACAATAAAGCTCGTGCTGCCGCAGCCGCTGCTCAGGTAAATAATCAAAGTTCTGGGCAACCTGAGATGTCTGCACCTCAAACATGGAACCAGCAGAATGCCCAATTTTCGCAACCACAACAAAATCAATATGCTCAGCAAGAGCAGTATCCTCAGCAACCACGACAGTTCCAGCCACCACAACAGGCAGGACAAACCGACTGGCAGCAACCATCGGCTCCCCAGCAACCATTTCCACAACAGCAAAATTGGCCGCCAGCTTCGGATGACCGCACGATACGACGGTAAGGTCTCTCTGGTGCAGCAGAAAGATTCTATAGGTCTTCCTGCTGTATCTTTTTTTTGTTTTCTTTACGTGCTAGACCTATAAATAGTTTTTCTGTATGCCTGTTGGAGGATACTTATGGCTATCGCAACACTACCATTTGGTCGTACCGGACATATGAGTACACGCACACTCTTTGGTGCCGCTGCTCTCGGTTCTGCGACACAGGAAGAGGCGGACCGCACGCTAGATGTACTCTTGCGCTATGGTGTCAATCACATCGACATAGCAGCTAGCTATGGCGATGCAGAGCGAAGAATCGCTCCCTGGATGAAAAATCATCGCACAGAGTTTTTTCTTGCTACAAAGACCGATGCACGCACTGCGAAAAAAGCGCAAGAGGAGTTACAGCGTTCTCTTGAACGGATGCATGTTGACTATGTAGACCTGTGGCAATTGCATAATCTTGTCGATCCTATTGAATGGGACATTGCGCTGAGTCCCGGTGGCGTGATCGAGGCAGCACTTGAAGCTAAACAGCAAGGATTAATCCGCGCTATTGGAGTGACCGGGCATGGACTGCAAATTGCCGCTACTCATCGGCGTAGTCTCGAACGCTTCGACTTCGATTCGGTTTTGCTACCATACAACTACACTACGATGCAAAGCCCCTACTATGCGGAGAATTTTCAAGCATTGCTGGCAACCTGTCAACAACGCAACGTCGCTGTGCAGACTATCAAATCTATTGCGTATAAACCCTGGTTAGGACGTACACATACACATGCTACATGGTATGAGCCATTGCAAGAGCAGCAAGATATTGATGTCGCGGTACATTGGGTTCTCAAGCAGCCAGGTATTTTTCTCAACACTGTCGGAGATATCAATCTGTTGCCTAAAGTGCTTGATGCTGCCAGTCGTTTTCATACAGGACCAACCGACGAAGAGATGCAGTCGATGGTGCAGCGTCTACATGTAGAGCCGTTGTTTGTGTAATAGAGAACAAGCTCATAGCTGGCAAAAAGTTTATTTCTGGCGGCTATGAGCTTCAAACTCACTATAATTTTTCGTCGATCAACGTGTTGATGCGCTTGCGTAAAGCAAGCATAACTGCTGGCAGGATAATCGCGCCAACTACCCATTTTGCAACGGTCTTCTTCATAGCTTTGTCTTACCTATCCTTTTTGACTGTTAATAATGAGACACCTCATACATAAAAAACTGCTTAGAGCAAACGTTCGTTCCTACTAGTTGTAGTACGTGTCTGCTTCCCTGGAAGTTGCATTTCATACAGCTTTTTGTACATAGCTCATCACTTGAAAGACGCGTCATCGACAAAATATGCTTGACATTCTTGTCTGCTAATGCTATAGTTCCATCTATCAGCTACGCGGGCGTTTAGCTCAGTGGGAGAGCGCTTCGTTCACACCGAAGAGGTCACTGGTTCGATACCAGTAACGCCCATCCGAACTCTACCATCTTTCCTCTTATTTTCTCCATCTTAGGAAGCTATAATGAACACTGAAATTTACATGTAGATACATCGTAGGAGCTATAGTTTATTACGCACGGACCCCAGATATATATTGAGACGGACGTACTAAATTATGACTCCTACAAACAACGGTATTTTCTAACAAGATCAGAGGCTAAAAAGGTTGATACGCCCGTAAAAATTGCATAATGAGAGACGTGTAGCTTATAATAAGAGCGAGTTTATTTTTGACGTGTCGGAGCGTGAGGAGTTTAGAAGTATGCCAGGTTTAGCAGCGTCTATGCACATTTTTAACCCTGTTGGCCTTGTGATCCTCCTGGTTTTCTGGATCGTTCTCTTCAAGTGTACTCATGTACTGCTACCTTTATTGCGCCATGATCCCCTTATTGGCTGGGGAGTCGGTCCCCTCGGTGTGACGATTATGTCACTGCATGAACCCTCACTGCTCTATATCTGGCTCGATGTGCTGTGTCCGGCTTGTGTATCAGGAGGCGTTCTCTATGTTGGACTCTTCACACGACTCGCTCCTGTTTCTCTGTCACATAGTCCGCTTGTGCAAATTCTGATCGTTGCATGTGGTGTACTACTAACCAGCACGTTTGACGTTGTGAACGCATTTCGTGATGTACGTCATCCGCTCTGGGGTGAGGCACGCATTCTACGCACAATTCTTCTTTTCCGAGTTACCTGGACAAAAGTCCATTTTACGCCTTTTGGCTATACCTATCTCAACGATCACTTTGGCTTTAGTCCAGTTGATCTGCTGCAAGCATTTTGAGTCGTTAGTGGAAGAAGTAAAAGTGGCAAGAACTTAATTCTTGCCACTTTTGTTCCTTCTACTAACTACGATGTTCTACAGGAGGTGTACATGGAATAGTGAAGGAAAAGATGGAGCCGCCGATGCCATTATTGCTAGAAAGCCAGATATTTCCACCATGTTTCGTGATGATGGCTTTTGCAACATAGAGTCCGAGGCCAACCCCCGAATATTGACGGGTGGTTGCATTACTAACACGGTAAAAACGCTCGAAGACGTGTTCATAGTGTTCTGGGCTGACGCCGATGCCTTGATCAATAACACTGACAAGGTAGTTGTTCTGTTGCTCTTGCAAGCGAACGGTGACATGACCACCCTGTGGCGAGTACTTGACGGCATTATCAAGCAAATTTCCAACAACCTGTTCTATACGACCCTTGTCTGCGATTACTTGCGTATCAGAGACCTGAATATCGAGAAAGAGCGTGTGTTGCTCAGCACTCGCTTGAACCGAGCGTACACACTCTGCCAGCACATCGGCCAGGTAGAAGTTGCTATACTCAAGAGTGAGTTGACCCCACTGAATGCGTGAGCGGTCTAGCAGATCGTTTACCAAACGTTCCAGATGATCAGTCTGACTTTGTACAATCATGAGGCTTCGCAGATCAACGCTTTCTGGCAAGTCAGTTGCCGCGAAGTCTTGCGTTTGTTGCGTTTCGTATGCCTTGCGAATACGACGCTCAAGGCGGCGTACAAGATGTTGTGTATAGCCTTTGATGCTAGTTAGTGGTGTGCGTAGCTCATGTGACACGACGGATACAAACTCATCTTTTAGACGCTCGACCTGCTTACTTGCGGTAATATCGTTCAGCACAACAACCGCTCCGATGGGATGAACGCTATCTTCACTTGCATTATCCAGAGGCGCAACGCTTAAACTTAGTATAAGGGGTACATTTTCACCACTATCACCTGCTATTATTTCTTTGTTCTCGATGGTCTTGCCACGAAGTGCTTCGTGTACACAATCAGCTATAACGTGTAACCATTGTACATTTTGTGTTTGTGCGAGTGTGTGTACGAGTGTGTGTAGTGGTATGCTTGTTGGAAGGTCATCAACAATCTGTGAGAGCAGATGGCGTGCTGATTGATTCATCGAGATGATTGCCCCTTGATCATTCGTAATCAGTAAGCCTTCTGTCATACTCCTGATGATAAGTTCGAGGCGTCGCCGCTCGTACTCCGCCTCTCTCCACAGGGCATGTTCACGCTCACGTAGCCCCACGTTTTCCAAGGCAACCGCTGCATAGTCAGCAATCATTGTGGTGAGTTTGAGGAGATCACTATCGAGTGTGCCTACTACTTCATCGAATAAGGTCAAGATGCCAATGATTCGATTTTCAACGGTAAGGGGTACGTTCAGAAAAGAACCAATATCTGTTGTATCAATGGCTTCCTGTGTGCGGAACTGCGCCACTTCGTCGGGGGCATCGAAGTATGCTGTCTCAGCAAGTTGTTTTGCATCGACGGAAGGGAAACCCAATACCTGTGCCGCACTGGTGATACGTTGCAGCATGTCTTGAATAAAAGAGGTACTGAGCGGCTGGCATGGAATGATGTACAGTTGAGGTGGAGTACCTTTGAGAAGAATACAGCAAGCTGAGAAGCTATACAAGTCTTGTAGTGTCTTCATGAGAATGCGATGGACGTGAAAGCGGTCCATTGCAGCGACGAAGCGTTTTCCCATGGTGTTGAGAAATTCCATTTCGTAGCTGATTGCTTGAAAATGATCCTCTATACCATCCATGGTTCCTGTCGTCTCATACTTTTGCTCAGGCAAACGATAATACGTGTCTACTGTATGAGACACATCATCCTTAATGTCATACGGTGACTGCACATTGCCCTCCAAACGTTTATGGCTGATTTTGTTGCAAGTGATGAGTAACTTCAGTGTGGAGTGGCGGCGTGATAATATTTCCTGTCAACTCGGTTAAACCAGCAAAGCACGCATCTAAAAGTGCATCGAGACCTGCCGAAAGTTCTTGCGGAGTTATACCGGAAAGTTGTTCGTGGATGATTGACGGATTGATATCGGTATAAGGCATATCAACAAAAAAGTAGAGAAAATTGTAGTCATCCATAACACGCTTCGCGGCAACCTGCACGAGGACACGGGTCGTTGCTTTCCCCAAAAGTGGGGCAACACGTTCGTCTATCAACCGTAATGCCGTCAGGTACGCCTCGGTGATTTGCTTACGGGAGACGGGAGAAGTGTTATCTGATATGGGTGGCAAGGAGATTCTCCCTTCGCTTTTTACTACGCTCACCAAATCCAAGTATACCATAGTTAAATGTTTTTTGTAAGTGTTTGTAGCACGAAAATGTTATTGCAAAACAAATTACAATTTTGTCGGTACATATGTACAAAAGAAACAATGTTATTGTGTGGACGAAACAATACAAATGTAACACAACAAAAAGAGATGCGTACAAACATTGTGTTTGTATGCATCTCTTTGCTCCTATAGGCAAGTTAGACTAGACGAAAGAGACGGGCTAGCCAGAGACGAAATCCTTTTAATGGCGGTTTTTCGTCACTTTGCTGATCTGCCGCCATCTCGATCAGGCGTTGGCGTCCGCGTTCTTGACGTTCGCGTTTCTCTTCGGCTTCATCCTGTACAAAGTAGCGTTCTCGTTGCTCATCAAGGGCATGAGCGAAATGCTCCGGTCGGATGATGAAACGACCCGTCGGGACAGTCGGACCCTGTGTCGTAGTATCCTGACCTGTATGCTCTGGTGCCGGAGTGCTACTCACTACCTCGTCGTTCTCGCTGGCCTCTGTCACTTGCACTCGTCCAAGTGCTAGTTTGGGGCTAATCCAATCGCGCAAAGCCAGCAAAGCTGCTCGCCGACAGATTGCCTCAATATCAGCTCCACTGCGTCCCTCGGTCAGACGTGCCAGTTCTTCGATAGTGATTTCTGGCGCGAGTGGTCTATCACGTAGATGTACCTTGAAAATGGCCTGTCGCTCGATCTCATTGGGATATTGCAATTCGACGATCAGATCGAAACGACCAGGGCGTAGCAGGGCTGGGTCGATCATATCGGGGCGATTCGTCGCTGCCACAACAATGACTCCTTCTCGTCCCTCGATGCCATCCATCTCGGTGAGCAGTTGTGCAATCACGCGGTCCCCAACGTTGCTATCATTGCCACCACCACGACGTGGTGCCAATGAGTCAATCTCGTCAAAAAAGATGATGCTTGGAGCGGCCTGTTTCGCACGTCGGAATATCTCACGCACACCCTTTTCTGACTCACCAACAAATTTGGAGAGCAGTTCAGGACCTTTGACCGAGATGAAACTTGCCTCACATTGATTCGCCAATGCACGTGCGATCAGCGTTTTACCTGATCCAGGGGGGCCAGCGAGTAGCACACCACGCGGTGGCTCGACCTTCGCGTTTGCATATACCTCTGGATAGCGGAGCGGCCACTCGACGCCTTCGGTCAACGTATCTTTGATGTCTTGCAAGCCGCCAATGTCGTCCCACGAAGTTTCGCTCACCTCGACATACACCTCACGCGTCGTCGATGGCTCAACCTCACGTAAGGCTGCTTGAAAATCGCCCATCGTGATATTCAGATTGACCAGCGTCTCATAAGGAATGTAACCCTTTTGATAGTCGATATGAGGCAGGACGCGCCTTAGCGCAATCATTGCCGCTTCACGGCACAATGCCTCAAGGTCGGCACCCACAAAGCCTGGCGTAAGTTGTGCCAGACGTGCAAAGTCAATGTCATTTGCTAGTGCCGCATCTTTGCTGTGAATACGTAGTATCTCTGTACGGCCTCGCACGTCGGGAACACGTAGTGATATCTCGCGGTCGAAACGGCCTGGGCGACGCAGGGCCGGATCGAGAGCGTTCGGCTGGTTGGTCGCACCAATCAATACAACTTGCCCACGTGACGCCATACCATCCATCAGGGCGAGCAATTGTCCGACGATGCGCCGTTCGACCTCGCCACCGGTCTCAGCACGCTTTGGAGCCAGCGCATCTAACTCATCAATAAAAATGATACTAGGTGCTTTACGTTGTGCTTCCTGGAATACACTACGTAGCCGTGACTCGCTCTCACCGTAGAACTTATTGATGATTTCGGGACCATTGATAATGAAAAACGAGGCGTTTGTCTCTGATGCTACCACACGTGCAATTAACGTTTTGCCTGTTCCGGGTGGGCCATAGAGCAACACGCCTTTGGGTGGCTCGACGCCGAGGCGGTCGAACACCGCGGGATACTTCAACGGTAGCTCGATCATCTCGCGGATACGTTGTAACTCTTTGCCGAGGCCGCCGATATCCTCGTAGCTGACGCGACCAGATGTGCCACTTGCAGCACCTCGTGCCTGTGCGCGAACAATGGTTCCAGGTTGAACGACGACCGCCTCGATATCTGTTGCGGGGAGCGAGGGCGGTAGCGGTAAATCACCTGTATTTCTTTGTTGTAGTGTGTATGTTGGGGTCGTAGGCGTGGTACCGATAATAAGAAACTCGCGTGGTGCTGAGCCAGGGGCTGGCGTGCCGACACGTAAAAGATCACCGATAACAACTGGTAGCCCTACAAGGTAGCGTGCTATATATTGTAAATCGCTCTCTTGAATGGGAACACCCGCGCTTAACGGTAGCAGCGTCACCTTTTCCGCGCTGCGTACCTTTGCCTTCCGTAGCGTGACGCGTTCGCTTAGACCGGATGCGCTATTCTGACGTACCTGACTATCCATCTGTATCGTCTGGCGACCACGATCAGTCGGACCGCTCGGCACCAGTTTGGCAGCAGTGGTGCGTCCGCCCGTAACCAGAACGACATCCCCAGGTTGGCAACCGAGACGTGCGATATCGGCTGGGTCGATGCGGGCGACGCCGCGAGCGATCTGAAATCCCTCCACGACCGTCAACTGCAATTCGTCGGTTAGCTGCGTCTCTTGTATTATCGATGACTCATTAGATGTAGTATCAGAAGATGATTCATTTATAGTAGTGATAGGTGCTTGAGTCGTAGTATTGACCGTGCTTCCCGTATTTTCTGATGGAAGTTTGGTGGTAGTAGCTTTTTTCTGTGGCTCCTCCATGATTCCCTTCTGTCCTTCCGTTTATAAACATGTTTATTGCAGATTCATCGTATATACGAGAGCCTGTGCGAAAAGTTCGAGTGGCGGGATAGCAAAATTGTATGTAATCTACGTTGCTTTTTTGCACGTTATATCAGTGGAATAGTGTTTTTACAGTTTTTTGAAATGAGCAGTTTGTATCGTCTTATGTAGTACAGGCGGCTTCAACATGCATGAGTGAGTTGAAGAACTTGTTCAGGTAGTAGTATTAAATATATATTAAGGGGGGGAAGTAAACGCATGGCTAACTACGCATCACCAGTGGACGTTGACGAATTGTCCTCGTACATCGCGGGGAAATGGAGTATGATGCGACCTCTTGCTGCTGAATGGGCAGAACTTGCACGTAAAGCTATTATGAAACGACCCTACAATGAGCGACGGCTTATAGAACTTGAAAACTATATTAATGCTCTCCGTTCAGAACTATGGAAAGCTGTTTTCGTGGCGTCGGAACACTTCACAGGAGAACAGCTACAAAGATTACAAAAACGAGCATTCATCAGTAAGTCTGCTTGGAAAAGCCTTAAAAAGAGTACCGTGCTTACCCGTAAAAATGGTTTCTCGCTGATTACCTACTAATGCTTAGAGTTGCCAAATAAGCCTAAAAGTTTTCCAATGCTAACTACAATTCCTGTTGGTACGGTAGAGTCAAGCATAGAAGGTTGGAAGATACGAGGAAAAGAATGGTCGTTTTGCTGTCCTTTTCCTCGTATCTTTTTGTTGCTGCTATGCACTGTTTGTGTGCTGGTGTGCTAAGCGTTTCCTATCTGCTTTAAACGCGCGCGTTTTCTTGCCAGACGTATTCCATCTGTTTAGCAGTTGCTTCAGCCTGCTCACGGCCAAGTAGACGCTCCACTACATGGAGGCTCATATCAATGCCAGCGGATATACCTGCTGAAGTAATAACTGTGTCATCGACCCAGCGTACCTTTCGCTGAACACGAACATTGGGAAACGCTTGTGCAAATCTGTCGAGACTTGCCCAGTGGGTGGTTGCACTATGCCCTTCTAGTATGCCAACTTTGCCCAAGAGAAACGAACCTGTGCAGACCGAGGTGTTCAATCGTGTCTGTTGCACCACTTTTGCCAGCCATGCCATCAACACAGGATTATCAATCTCTTTACGAGTACCAAAACCGCCTGGTACGACAACAATATCTATGTGCGGATAATTGTTGATGGTGTAGTGCGGTTGGACCAGCATTCCGCCGCGCGTCGATATCAGGAGATCACGCTCTGCGACAGTAAAAACGTTGAACACTCCTACCTTACGCTTCGTTTGCTGAGCTATAGAGTTTGAAGTAACTGAAAATACCTCGAAGGGACCACAGAAGTCGAGTACCTCAACTTCATCGAAAATGACGATGCCAATGTTTAACGTTTCATTTTCTTGCAATAAGCTCATATTTTTGCTCTTTCTCCAATCGCTAGCTACAATGCACATTGTATAACACTCATCAGGCTTTGAGAGAACGAAGAGTCTTCGTTCTCTCAAAGCCTGATGAGTGTAGCATATTAATGCTAATCCCTAAGCATTCTCAGCATTCTCAGCATGTTCTTACCTTGATAAAGCTGTAATGGTACGTTATACTACATTCAACGCATCTTTTTTAAGCATTTTTTAAGAATGCTAATGTAGTGTTTATACTATAAAAGGAAGTGTAATTGATAGAAAATGATCGTGCAAGAAGTATAGAAGGGTCTAACGGTGCTGTATGGAAAAATTCCCAAAAGATAGTCGTGAGTCAGGCAACTCACAAAGTTCATCGCGCAAAACATCCAGGAAGAGAAGCATCGTTGTACGTTATGGCGTGCCAATAGCACTCGCATGTGCCGCTCTGCTTTTGTTCGTACTCATCACGCTACACGCGCTTAACCTATCCTTTGGTGGTTCCTCAGTTCAAGAGAAGCCAATCAGTGATTTACTCAACATGGCTGATCGTCATCAGTTGAAGTCAGTAACCTTGAATCACAACGATGTTGTTGCAACTGGCGTAAAAGGTCAACAGTACCATTCCCTCAAAGAAGACGGACAGACAATTACTGAGATACTGCGCCGTGATGGAATAGCAGTCAGCATTGATAACGGCCAACAGTCACAATGGGTGCAGAGTGTCATGGACGTATTGCTGGTAGGACTGCTTCTTGGCGGCATGTATTTTTTCATCAGACGTGGTGGTTCGGGTGGGCAGGCAATGTCTTTCGCACGCTCTAAAGCCAAACGCTTCAACGAAGCGCATCCAGCCACGCTTTTCAAAGATGTTGCCGGTGTTGAAGAGGCAAAAGTCGAATTGCAAGAGATCGTGGAGTTTCTCAAAAGTCCAGAGCGTTTCACCGCGATGGGGGCACGCACACCCAAAGGAGTCCTCCTTGTTGGCTCTCCTGGTACGGGCAAGACGCTCATGTCACGTGCGGTAGCTGGTGAAGCAGGTGTGGCGTTCTACAGTGTCAATGGTTCTGAGTTCGTTGAAATGTTTGTTGGCGTGGGTGCTGCGCGTGTGCGTGATCTCTTCAAAGAGGCAAAAGCGCATGCGCCATGTATCCTTTTCGTTGATGAGATCGATGCCGTTGGACGCCAGCGCAGTAATACGGGGGCAGGTGGCAATGACGAACGTGAGCAGACGCTGAACCAGTTGTTGGTCGAGATGGACGGTTTTGACAAGCAGAACAACGTTGTGGTAATCGCGGCCACTAATCGTCCTGATGTTCTCGATCAGGCACTGCTCCGTCCGGGTCGCTTTGATCGCCGTGTGATGCTTGACAAACCGGATATTCGCGGTCGTCTAGCCATTCTTGAAGTGCATGCGAAAGATAAGCCATTCGCCGAAAATATTACGTTGCAGGACTTAGCTCGTCAGACGGCAGGGTTCTCTGGTGCCGACCTTGCTAATCTCTTGAATGAGGCCGCACTACTGGCGGCACGCAACGGCGAAAACGCCATTTGTAAGCTCCATCTTGATGAGTCAATTTTGCGTGTGATGGCTGGACCAGAACGTAAAAGCCGTCTTATCACAGAGGCTGAGAAGGCTATCATTGCGTATCATGAAGTGGGGCATGCCATCGTAATGCGCTCGATGCCAGGAGCCGACCCTGTACAAAAGGTTTCGGCAATCGCACGAGGTACGGCACTTGGTATTACGATGCAGGCACCAGCCGAGGACCGTTATCTGATACGTCGCTCCGAACTATTGACAAAGATGGCAGGTGCAATGGGTGGCCGTGCGGCGGAAGAAATCATTTTCGGCGACATTACCACAGGAGCAGCTCAGGATATTGAGTATGTCACAGACATTGCGCGGCGCATGGTCTGCGAGTTCGGTATGAGTTCACTTGGCAATGTCGCCTTCAAAACGGAGGCTGATGGCTCTTCTGCTATCAGCGCAGAGACTGCGGCAAGAATCGACGTGGAGGTTGGGAAGTTCATCGAACAGGCATACGCGACGGCCTTGAACATTTTAACGGAGAGGAAAGACCATTTGATTGCTATCGCCGAACACCTTATTCAGGTCGAGACCATCGACGGCTCCGAACTTGATGCAATGCTGTTTGCTTCAACTACTTAATGATGAGTTGCCGCTTGACATTATCACTACCTCCTGTTACGCTTTACCGTGAAATAGTTTCTGCAAGCGCGTAGAACAGTCGGTAACAGGGCATCATTGCGAGGAAAAAGACATGACAAATATCAAAGTAGTTGTAGAGAAACATCCTGATGGCTATGTAGCTTATCCGCTTGGTTTGAAAGGAGTGGTAGTTGGCGAAGGAGATACGTATGAGAGTGCGTTATCCGACGTAAAGTCCGCTATTCAATTCTACGTTGAGACCTTTGGCAACGATATTTTTGAGCCAGAGTCACCCATCTTAGATGCTTATGTGACAGAAACTGGTGTAGCTATATAATGCCTAAATTTCCAAGCGATGCGCCTAAAAACAAAGTTATCAAAACTTTCGAGTCACTGGGATTTCGGCTCGTTCGTGTGAATGAGCATATTGCAATGGTGCGCGATAACGATGACGGTACAAAAACACCTTTGATATTGCCTAACCATCTCCTAATTAAGGGATCAACGTTAAGAACAATTTGTACTCAAGCAGGTATACCCTGAAACGAGTTTCTGAAAGCCTACATGCAAGCATAAAAAGAGGGTGTAACAACATACACCCTCTTCCTCGTCAAAATGATACTTCTACTCTTTGACATCTCCGATCACATATTTGTCAGTAAAATGGAAGAGAAAACCTGTTTAAGGGTATGTTTGAAGCGCAGCGATATCTTATTTCGTAGCATAGATATGGAGGCATACAATGGATAAAGCTGCTGTACAGGCTGCTTTTGTAGCGGCGGGACTTACGAGACTGACAAAGGATATTGACGCGCTCTCGAAAGCGTCGATTCGGCTCTTTACAACTCCCACTCCCGAAACTAATTTCGAGTTGGGTGCGTCGAAACTTGGTGGGTTGCCGGATGTACCTGCTGACTTTGTGTGGCCTGTGTGGAAGGACGTGCCGCAATCTTTTATCGCACAAATTCGCCTTGATGAGGCACACGCATTCAATGTTGACGGCGTACTACCAGAACATGGTATGCTCTGGTTCTTTTATGATGCCACGCAACAAACCTTTGGTGCAGACCCCAATGATAAAGGTGGCTGGTTAGTCCTTTTCAACGAGAAGCCTCCGACACTACAACGAGCAATCGTACCCGCCAAACTGCCTGCAGAAAGTCAGTTCCAGTCATCTGCAGTGCGATTTGCCAGCGAAGTTACTCTTTCGCTACAACCACAGCTTGAGCTAGGGCCGAATTTCGATTGGACAGACGAAGAGCAGAAACGCTATGAAACGCTACTCTCAACTTTTCCAACGGTCGAAGATCATGCGGCAATTCATCACCGCCTATTGGGAAATCCTGATACCATTCAAGATGATATGCGTGAAGAATGTCAGTTAGCCTTCAACGGGGTAGCAGATGCGGACGACCCGAAAGCGAATGAACTCCTGGCGGGGGCGATGGAGTGGCAATTGCTCTTGCAGATAGATTCGGATGAGCAGATAGGCATGCGCTGGGGCAATACAGGAATGCTTTATTACTGGCTAAAAAAAGCAGATGTACAAGCACAACATTTTGCTGCTTCTTGGCTTGTCCTACAATCGGAATAAGTAGAAAACACACCCATATATATAAAGGAGCTAAACACGAATGAGGAGAAGAAACAGTTCAGGGATAGGAGTATTGCTCATAATAGTTGTTATTGTAGCTTATTTCCTATTACGACAATCGGGTACATCAGTGACAACGCCAGGAAATGGATCGGGTAATACTCCTGTCGGAACTTCCGCAGGAGGAACTGCTAACTTTGGTGTACAGACGAAAACATCTGGTTGTTTGGCACACGACGCTCTGCCTGACTCTGCCTGTACTCCTGGTGCCATCATTGCTAGCGCGACAAAAGAAGCTATCTGTGTGTCCGGCTATGCACACTCTGTACGCAATGTGCCAGAAAGTGAAAGGACTCAGGCATATCAGCAATATGGCATAATGCACCACACAGCGGGTCAGTATGAGGTTGACCACCTTGTTAGCCTCGAGCTTGGTGGCTCAAACGATATCGCGAATTTGTGGCCTGAACTGGCGAGTCCAACGCCAGGTTTTCATCAAAAAGACCAGGTAGAAAACTACCTGCACACTCAGGTCTGTAACGGGGCGATATCTCTACAACAGGCGCAGACTGAGATCGCTACGAACTGGTTAGCTGTGTATAACCAGATGTCGGGTAAATAAGCAGTTGAGTTGATTCAGGCTAGCCCCAGTTCTTTTGCTTTGAGAACAGCCTGAGTACGATCACGAACGCCCAGCTTGCTCAGGATGTTGCTCATATGATTCTTCACTGTTCCTTCTGTGACGTACAGGCGTTCCGCAACTTGACGGTTAGAGGCTCCTTGCGCTATGAGCGTGAGTATCTCGCGTTCACGTTCAGTTAACTGCTCTATGTAAGCCGAAGAGGTGATATAGTCGGTTGTTATAGGGGACGTTGTGTTCGTGGGTATCGGTTTGTTATTGGATGTGAACGCGGAAAAAACCTTGCTGGCGATATCAGGTTGTAAAAGAACCTCCCCACGAGCGGCGGTACGTACCGTCATCGCCAGTTGCTCAGCGGTAATATCTTTGAGTGAATAGCCAAGTGCGCCCGCTCTTAGCCCGGCATGAATAAGTTCGACATCATCGAATGTCGTAAGAATTATAATGTGAGCATCGGGCCAGTGTGCTTTAAGTGTTTGTGTTGCGACGATACCATCCATACGAGGCATACGAATATCCATGAGGATTACATCAGGTGGCGTTCCTGTCATATAGAGGCGTTCGATGGTCATAAGTGCTGCTTCGCCATCGTTCGCTGTCCCCACAACCTCAAAATCTGGCTCTAGCTCAAGGAGTTTACGAAAACCTTCGCGCACAAGTGTCTGGTCATCAACGACCACAATCCGAATATTTTCCGCCATAGTATTTTTCCTCAGTTTACGATGGTGCAACAGGAACATGAAGAGTGACGCGGTAGCCAATAGGCTCCTCCGGTCCATAGGTGACTCGTCCGCCCAATAATTCAAGTCGTTCGCGCAATCCAAGCAAGCCAAAGCCGTTGCCAGTATGTTGTATAGTGTTGTCTTCGCCCGGACCATTATCAAGTACCATTAGCTCTAGTTCATTCTGCTCACAGCGCAAACGTAGCAGCACTTTTGTCGCACGAGCATGTTTACGAATATTTGTCAGCGATTCTTGTGCTGCTCTGTAGAGGGCAAGTTGTAGGTCTGATGAGAGCGCAGGAAGTTGTGTTTCAAGATCGAGTGTTAGCTCCGTTTCGCTAGTCACGCTCCTGAACTCATCAGCGAGTTGAGCCAGAGCGTTTGGTAGGCTCAACGTCGCGATACTTGCAGGACGTAGAGCCGCGACTGCGTTGCGTACCTCTTGCATTGACTGGGCGGCTACACGACGTGCCTCCGCAACTTCGATGATGGCTTGTGCCGGGTTGCGCTCCTGCAACTTGCTAATAGTTTCGAGTTGAATGCTTAAAATAGTGAGGTAGTGTCCGAGCGTATCGTGAATTTCGCGTGCCATGCGTGTACGCTCGCGCTCTACCGTCAATACTTCCACCTCGTTTGCATACTTTTGTAACTGCATATTTGCCTGTTCGCGCTCCTGATTTGAGGCTTCCAGTTCGCGCAGCAACAACTCGCTACGTTCTTGTTGAGCGATGAGCAACTTGTTAGCAAGCGAAAACGCGGCAACAAATGCAAAGCCCGCGAGCAAAAATATCCAGGGTTGGCTTAACCCTATGGCACCATTGGTGAGATAGAGTGTAAAACCTACGCCGAGATAGAGTATACCGCTTGCAAGCAAGGCGAGCGGCAGTGAAAGGAGCATACAGTAGACAGCTACGGTCACAAAGTAGAGCAACCAATCAAGGTAGATACCTAGTAGCGAGGTTAGACCACCGAGAAACGTAAGTAGGGAAAGTAAAACAAGCCACAGCACGGTTCTACTATGTGTACTGCTTTTCGTTGTCGCTTGCCAAAAAACAAATGCGTAGAGGAGTTGTGTCGCAGTAAAGGCAAGTACATTTGTGAGCGTGAGACGGTTCGCTGAAAAGATGCTGATGAGGTAGCCCATGACGAGGGCGATGTACCCAGCGGTCTCTGTTGCACGTGGCAATATCTGTTTCATTGTTACTGTGCTACGTGCCTCTGTTTGGCTTGCCATGATACTGCTCCTCTCAATTACTATGGCAAGTATAGCATAGGTTTTTTCGCTAGCAGATGTGAACAAAGTATTGCTAATGTTCTTATAGCCGTAAGCTATTAGTGACTTAGGTCATGGATAGGTCATAGTCAGAAGATGTAACCTGATAAATGACTGGAGGCACATCTGTATTTCTCCTTTTGAAACTATACTCAGGGCAAGAACACAAAAGGTTCGGCGAAATTCAAGAAGGAGAAAATACAATGTCAACCATTTCCACATCTCAGCACAGTACGACAGTTGTGCGGGGGCTTGACCCACGCTCTGCCCTGAAAAGAAGTTTTGCAGTCAATCCCATGCTTACACTCTTTGGACTTGCAATGATTGCTACATTTATCGGCACACTTATCGGTATTGTTGTCGATCACCGCGTAATCACGGGTGTACCTGCATGGGTGAAACCCGCCAAATTTGCCATTTCGACTGGCGTTTATAGCTTCACTTTACTCTGGATGCTGAGTTTTGCGAAGGGGCATAAACGTCTGGTGAGCTTTATTGCTAATACTATTGCGACAGGTTTTCTCATCGAAATGATGATCATTATTGGGCAAGTTATCCGAGGTACAACAAGTCATTTTAATTTTTCAACGCCACTTGACGGTGTATTATACACAATGATGGGAGTTTTTATCACGATTGTCTGGTGTATGACGCTGGTTGCTGCTATCCTGCTACTCAGGCAACGGATGTCCAATCCAGTTTTCGCGTGGTCGCTACGTTTAGGTATTCTGCTCTCGCTCGTTGGTATGGCGGTCGCATTCTTGATGACACAGCCCACGACATTGCAGCTAGCAGCACTGAAAGCAGGGAGTCATCTTACATACATTGGTGCCCACAGCGTCGGCGTTGCCGATGGCGGCCCTGGTATTCCATTTCTAGGATGGAGTACCGTTGGTGGTGACTTACGCATTCCACATTTTGTCGGACTACATGCATTGCAAGTAATCCCGCTTGTCGGGTGGTTGCTAAGCCTATTGCGCTTGAATGTCCTGCGAAGCGGCCACAAAGTTGCTCTGTTGTGGACGTTCAGCATAAGCTATCTCGGCTTGATTGCACTGCTCACATGGCAAGCTCTACGCGCACAATCAATTATCGCGCCCGATGCGCTGACGTTGCAGGCGTTTGCACTACTGATCGGCTGTGTAGCCCTCGCAGTAATTGCTATTGTGACTCATGCTCGCATGCGTACTGTTTTCTCTGCTAAAGAGTAGTTAGGAGTTATGGTCGAAGAATAATGCAGGTTGTGGTACCGTGCGCGTAGAGCTTGCCGGATGCATCGGTCACACGTGCTTCAGAGGTAGCAATGCGCCCTCCGAGATGAATAACCTTGCCTTCACAGTAGATTGTACCCGTGCTGCTTGTCATGGGGCGCAGATAATTTACCTTGATCTCTAAAGTCGTATAACCAACGCCAGCAGGTAGCATAGTATGAATCGCACAACCTAATGCTGAATCAAGGAGTGTTGCGGCCAGACCACCATGCACTGTACCAATCGGATTGTAGTGGTATTCGGCAGGCTCGGCGGTAAAAACAATGCGTCCCTCCTCGATTTCAGTTACGCCCATGCCCATGAGTACGGCAATTGGTGCCGGGGGTATTTCGCCAACTTGCATAGCACGTAAATATTCGAGTCCACTCATCGTGCGTCCCTTTTTTACACCGGTTGTTGGGTCTTCCCAGGTGATGGTACGAGTCCGTTGCATTGCGTGAAGGTCACTCATTGAAAACTTCCTTTGCTACAAGCCATAGTGTGTAATTGATTTGAGACCGAACGGCCTCAAATCAATTATACCTTAATTCCTTCGCTTCTCTTCGTTCAAACGAACGTTTGTTATGGTGAGAATGTACATAGTCATCACTTTTACCCTGTGAGCTTTCTCCAATATCTTACATATACCCCCAGGGTCTGAAAATTATTGCTAGAGACCTCTCGTTGGAAGTAATAAGGCAAATGCTTTGAAGGGGTGGGCAGAAAAGGACCGTCTGGTAGCCGCAATCTGAGACGAGCCAGTCCGATGGATCAAT